>Ga0078894_10001036_pt1 | contig 20251 bp, 21 predicted proteins | sample LauGreSu1BDMLBSD_2_FD_67506 | JGI IMG/M metagenome (GOLD analysis project Ga0078894, IMG submission 67506) | Freshwater lake microbial communities from Lake Michigan, USA - Su13.BD.MLB.SD (version 4) (version 4) | ecosystem: Environmental > Aquatic > Freshwater > Lake | place: Lake Michigan... | reverse complement strand
TCTTAATCATTATAACAGATTTACAAATAACATACAATAATTATTAAAAACTTTTTCTATAAAAAAACAAAACACTACCAAAAGTAGCATTTATCTCATTATAACTGCAGTGTGACAGTTTAACTTTTATCTTTAAAGTTCTGTACTGCACGCTTTATAGCACCCTCAGCCAAAACTGAACAGTGAATCTTCACAGGTGGCAGAGATAACTCCTCAGCTAGCTCACTATTTTTCAGATCTAATGCCTCATCCAATGTGCGACCCTTTATCTTTTCAGTTGCAAGAGAGCTAGCAGCTATTGCAGAGAGACAGCCAAAGGTTTTAAATTTCGCATCCTCAATGACATTTGTCTCTGGATTAACCTTTATTTGTAGTTGCATTACATCTCCGCAAGATGGTGCACCAACTAAGCCAGTGCCTATATTAGTTTCACCTTCGTCGAATTTCCCTACATTTCTAGGGTTTTCATAGTGATCTATAACTTTTTGACTATATGACATTTTTTATAATTTTATTTTATATGTTAATTAATGACCTTCATCCCATTCAATTGATTTTAAATCTATACCTGACATCATCATGTCCCAGAGAGGGCTAAGCTCCCGCAGTTTTCTCACAGCATTTTTCACTGACTCTATTGCTATTTCAATATCTTTCTCCTCAGTGAATCTCCCAATGCCAAATCTAATTGAAGTATGAGCTAATTCCTCATCTACTCCCAAGGCACGCAATACATATGAGCCCTCCAGTGAAGCCGATGTACAGGCAGAACCAGATGACACTGCAATATTTTTAATTGCACCAATCATTGACTCTCCCTCAATGCAAGCGAAACTAAAGTTGAGACAACCTGGATAACGCTTTGTTCTGCTACCATTGAGGTTTACATGTGGGATTTCAGCCATACTCTCAATAAATCTATTGCTCAACCTACTAACCCTCTCAAGTTCAAACTCCATCTCAGACTTTGCTATTTCTGCTGCCTTCCCTAAACCAACTATTAGAGGTGTAGGTAATGTGCCTGATCTCATACCTCTCTCTTGGCCTCCACCACTAAATAATGGTTGAATTCTAACTCTAGGCTTTCTACCTATATATAAAGCACCGACACCCTTTGGACCATATATCTTATGTCCTGAAATGCTCATAAGATCAATTTTCATTGCCTTGACATCCAGTGGAATTTTGCCAAAGGCCTGAGCTGCATCTGTATGGAAAAACACCCCCCTTCTCCTACATATTTCACCTATGGCTTCTAGGTCCTGTATAACTCCAATCTCATTATTTAATGCTATGACTGATACTATAGATGTTCTATCTGTAATTGCATTTTCTAACTCTTCAAGAGATATGAGACCATCACTATCACTGTGTAAGTAGGTAATTTTAAACCCTTCCTGCTCCAAGTGTCTAGCTGAGTCGAGGATACACTTATGCTCTATTGCAGTAGTTATAATGTGATCCTTCCCTTGGTTTTTATAGAACCTAGCAACTCCCTTGAGAGCAATATTATTAGACTCAGTTGCACCAGAGGTAAATATAATCTCCTTTGGGTTGGCATTTACAAGGTCTGCAACTTTTTCCCTAGCCTCTTCTACTCCATTTTCAGATTCCCAACCATATAGATGAGTCCTTGAGTGAGGATTTCCAAACTTTTCAGTAAAATAAGGTATCATTGCTTCTAAAACCCTAGGATCAATGGGAGTAGTTGCCTGGTAATCCATATATATCGGCCTATCATCACTTGCAACCAGCTGGTGAGACTTAACACAAACTCTTTCCATATTTAACTATTATTCTTATGTTGATTATATAACTTATGCCAATGGTCAATGAAGGTCCTAGCCTCATCAATTGTATTATCAATTCCTAAGCTAATTCTTATGGCGCAGATTGCATCATTATAGTTGCTACCCATTGCCATATGGACATGTGGGTAATCTACCCTCCCTGCTGAGCAGGCTGCACCTGCACTAACTGCTATGCCTTGAGAATCGAAATGTATAACTTGTACCTCAGATCTAACACCTGGCATTGAAACTGAGGTTGTATTTGGCAGTCTATGCCTTGCACCTTTGCCAAAGATTATTCCATCCTTTGTAAGTTCTGCCTCAAGAAAATCCCTTATGGGTAAGATATTGCTCTCCATTACCTCAACTCTCGACTGAACTTCTTCAAGTGCTACACCTAGTCCATATATTGCCCTGACATTTTCCGTACCTGGCCTCATTCCCTTTTCCTGACCCCCGCCAAATAATAGAGGCTTTACAGCTATAGCATCTGGGTCATATATTAAACATGCTACTCCCTGTGGCCCACCAAACTTATGCCCACTAATGGTATAGGCATGAGCACCTATATCGCTACAGCCAAACTTTATCTTACCTATTGCCTGGACTGCATCAATGTGGATTATGCCATTAACTGACTTTACCTTTTCTACAACTTCATCTATTGCTTGTACTACACCTGTTTCATTATTGGCTAACATTATTGAATATAGGCCCTGTTCAGATAGTTCCTCTAGCAATACTTCCCCTGACTCATTGACAGATATGTAGCGAGAGACATCTGCCTTAAGAACTGAGGGATGTTCACTTTTAGGTGTGAAAATTCTCATGCCAGCCCTCTTGGCACTAGTGAGGATAATATTATTTGCCTCTGTCGCAGTGCCAGTAAATATTATCCTAAAATGCCTTGGTACAGACAATACATCTGCAACTTTTGCCCTGACAGATTCTATTATTGAGCGAGCTTTCCTGCCATATAAATGGATTGAAGAGGGATTTAGTGGCTCAACTCCAAGACTAAACATTCCACTAATGACATTGGGTGATGCAATTGTAGTTGCATTATGATCAAAATATATATTGTGAGTCATATTGCTGTAATTGCAAAGTTAAATTCTTGGTAAGATTCCAACATATCCTTCAATGTAATTGATGACAGATATGATTCAATCTTTAACTCTAATCCTCTCCACATTTTATGAGCTGGGCAGCGGTCTTTAGTACCTGTACAGCCCTCTTCCTTATCTTTACATCTAGTAACTTTAACAGTTTCACCAACTGCTTCCATTATCTCAGAAACATAGATAGACTCAATGGAACGAGCTAATTTATACCCACCTTTAGCACCTCTTGTAGACGCTACTAAATTCCTTTTCTTTAGCTCAAGGAGAATTATCCCCATATAGTTTGGATCAATACCTTGGCTGTCAGAGATTTCAGAAATTGTCACTGATCCTTCTAATTTAGCTAATTCTAACATAGCAGCTACAGCATATTGTGTCTTTTTAGTAATTTTTGTATTCACAATTAAGGTAAAAGTGTAATATACTTAACTTAAATATAATAACTCTAAAAACTAATGTCAAGTAAATTACTTGTGTTTCTCTCTATATTATTTGTATCCTGTAGTTCATTTGCAGAAGAAATAGAAAATGTAGACCCTTTAAGTGAGCTTGAAACAATTGCAGAAGAAATAAATAATAAGTACGATTTGTCAAATAAAACATTACCTAATATTGGTCTTGTACCTAAATCAACTTTAACTAGAAGTGATGTAATAAAATACATAAACAGACAGATTAAAAATAAGATGCGACTTAATATCAGTGAGGATCTTGGAAATAACCTTTCTGGTTTAGATTTGTCGAATTTAGATTTCAACAATGCAGACATGAGCAATGTAAGTATGATTGGTTCAAATATATCATGGAGCTCATTTGTAAATGCTGACTTGGAAGATTGTGATCTTAGGAATGTTACGGGTTTAAATGCAAACTTTAGCAGAAGTAATATTGCTGGGTCTATCTTTGATGGTGCAAATTTAAAATATGCTAGATTTTATGAAACCTTTGGTAATGACACAAGTTTTAAAAAAGCTGATATGGAAGGTATTATAATAGACAATGCTGATTTTGAAGAGAGTAATTTTTCCCAAGCTAATCTCGATAATGCAAAGTTGAATAACTCTAGATTTGATAACAGTGATTTTAGTAAGAGCAGTGGTAAAAACGTAGAATTTTACAAATCAAAGTTATCTTATACAGATCTTTCAAACCTTGATTGGAGTAGTAGCTCATTAAATAGTGTTGAGGGAAGCAACAGTAACTTTTCTAACTCTAATTTTGCTCATGGAAACTTCTTTGCTGCAAAATTAAATAAAAGTGATTTTACAAATACAAAAATGATTGGTGTATATGCTGAAGCAGTTGACTTATCTGCGAGTTCACTCAATAATGCAGATCTTTCAGGTAGCATTATGAATGGTGCATCATTTAAAAATTCAGTTTTAAAAAATTCAAATCTTTCAAGGTGTATACTAAGTCATATTGATATAAATGGTGCAGATATGTCTAATTCAAAGCTTGACTCAGCCATAATGAAAAATGTTATGATGATTAACACAAAGCTAGATGGTATGATTGCAAGTAAGCTTTTTCTGCAGTTAGATAAAATACAAAATAGTGATCTATCTAAAGCTAATGTGGAAAGTTCTGTAATTACCCTTAAAGAATAGTTGTATGTTTAAATTCATAGATATGTCTTCCTTAAGACTAGATATATTTTCAGTATTTGCAGTACTGATAAATTGCATCTTTATAAATATTTACTCATATGAGTATAAAATTGAAGAAGCAGAATTAATACTGAATGGATCAATTTTAGTCTATTGCATATGTATTGCATGTATTGTCCTAAATTTTTTCAGTCCAGTGGTGCAAAAAAGACACTTACTATTTCTATGGCTCATTTGCCTAACATTTGGATTAGTTTGGTTACCAACATATACTGCTTGTATTACTGGTGGAAAAAAATATCTTGTACTTAACTTATCCTCATCACTACTTGTACTAGCTATGATGAGTGATTGGGTAGTATTTATGTTCGCCTCAACATCTGGGATATTAACTGCATTTATCACTTTTATTTTTACTAAAAATAATTATGATTTTTCATTTCTTCACCAATCTAAGAAAACTTATTTTTTCTACTATATAGTCTCATATACCTTCATTGCTCTATCTCTATTTATGAGGAGAAAAGAAAAGGTTCAGGAAAAGAGAATGGATTTTATGAAGGTCTTTGGCAGTGCTATAGCCCATGAAGTCAATGCACCTTTATCTTCAATGAAAATGATGGCAGAAGTTTTAGATTCAATTGTAGGTAGTATGGAAGTAAAAAAGCAGAAAGCTAATTATATCTTAAAGCTTAGTGAAATGGATTATACAATGCTGACAGATGTAATAAGAGATGGGATGAAAAAATCTGCAAATGATGCAATCCAAATAGTTGAGATGCTACTTGCAGCTATAAGAGATAAGTATACAAATCACAACTCACTGAGGAAAGTCAGTCATATAGTTAGTGATGCTATATCATTGGCTTCCCACTTGGACCCAAATAATAATAGAATCTCTCTTAAAATAGAGGAAGATTTTCAGGTTTTATGCAATGTAAAACTACTCAAGCATGTAATTTACAACTTAATCAAAAACTCATTTAAACATGGAGGAGAAGATGTAGAAGTTTTAATTGAGATATATAATCGTGAAATAATTGTATCTGATAATGGAGTAGGTATAAGCAAGGACAAACTTAATAAAATCTTTAGTGCATTTTTCACTGACGGGCATGGCACTGGAATTGGTCTGGCCTTTGCAAAGTTTGTCTTAGATGATATGAATGCAAGCATCAGTTGTGAATCTGTAGTTAATAAATATACAAGGTTTAAAATAAAATTTAATATGTAATGGTAAATATGAGTAAGATCATAGGTGGCACTATGTTAGTTGCAGGTACCTCAATTGGTGCTGCAATGATAGCTATGCCAGTCACAGCAGCAAAGGTTGGATTGGTTTGGAGTATTATAACTCTCTTTGTAGTTGCTTGGGCTATGTATTACCTAGCTCAAGTCAATATTGAAATATTTAAGCTTTATAACTCAGACAGCAGTATATCTAAAATTGCAGGTGAGATAATTGGTAGAAAGACCCAACTAATAACAAGCTTCTCAATTTTAGCACTTCTAATATCTCTCTTAGTTGCCTATATCTCTGGCTTAGGTGAAATCATTTCTCATGTTACAACTTATAGTTATATAAATGCAGTTATATTTCTAGTTGTAATTTTATTTGTGAGCCTAGGCTTTTCATCAAAAGTCTTTGATTACTACAATAGAATAGCCTTTTCTCTCAAGTTACTTATAATGGCAATTATGGTTCTAGTGCTAGTTCCACATATATCAGAGGCAAAGCTAGTAGAAAGCAGCATAGTCACTATGAGTGACATTTCAGTCCTCACTATAATGCCTGTCTTTGTCACATCTTTCGGATTCCATGGGTCAATACCATTTATCTATAAGTTCCTAGATAGAGATGAAAAACTCTATAGGAGAAGCACTATATATGGCACTGTCATTACACTTTTTGTTTACATATTGTGGCTCACACTCTCATTTGGTAATGTCAAATATGAGCAATTAGCTAATTCTAATGGTAGTTTATCTCACTTTATATCTCTCTTTAGCATTGACTCTCAATTGCTTAGCCAAAGTATAAATTTATTCGCAATACTAGCAATCATTACTTCACTATTTGGAGTTGCAGTTGGTCTCTATGATTTCCTTGAAGAATGGATGAGAAGTAGTAATAGGTTTGTTACATCAGCCATGACATTCTTTGTACCAGGTATCTTTTGTATTTTTGGCAAAGGTTTATTTATAAAAGCACTAAGTTTAGCTGGCTGTGCCCTTACAATTATAGCTATAATTATACCAACTATAATTAGATTTAAGTTAGGGGGTAAATTTAATAAGCCACTCTTGTATCTATGCTTTGCAATAGGTGTCTTGACGATAATAGGTGAGGTTATTTCTCTTGCACTTATACCTATTAATTGATAGTATCAAAGAAAAAGCTATGATTGTTAACATTGATAAAATTGCTAAGTCCATCGCAATAGCTATAAAGCCTGAGGAAAAGGCTGGACTGCAGCTACAGGTTGAAGGCATTATAAAAATGCTTTATCAGCTTAAATCAGTAGATACCACTGGAGTAGAACCTCTAATGAGTGTATTTCAAGGAAAAATCCAGCTGAGAGAAGACATAGCGATTGATCCTAACTCCCAAGAGACAGTAATGAAAAGTGCCAACAATAGCAAATATGGTTACTTTGTAACTCCTAAGTTTGTAGATTAAGTCTCTTGAATACTATGAAATTTTACGAGTGACAAGGCATCAATTAACTTTTGCTCTTCAATCTCCTCCCTTTTATTTTCCTGTGCAATTGCCTCATCAATAATATGTTGGTATGTCTTTTTATCAATATTCTTACTAATTATACTTTCCAATAGAGAATCTCTTTCACAAGTTAGATCATTTATTTCTTTTTCCTTCAAACTCTGTTTATGTAACTCATATTTGATAAATGCCCCCATATCAAAACCAAATATCATTTCCCTTCTTGCTAAATCTAATTCATTGTTAAAAGACTCTTTTAAATCTAACAGCTCCTCAGACAATTGATTAATTCTCTCTTCAATAGATGCTTTGTTAACTAAAAGACTGTCAATCTCTCTTTTTATTGCTGATATTAGGTTCTGTATAGTTTTAATCTTCATTTTTCCTTGTTATTATGAGAAAATTAATAAAAAATACATACAATGAATATAATTAAATCTCTAGTGGTTATTATTACCCTTCTATTAATAAAAGGGGAAAGCCATGCTGCAAAAATACAAATCACAACTGCTGATGAGCTCAATACAACTCTTAAACAAAGGGATGACAGTAAAAAAGTATTATTCTTCTTTACCTCTTGGTGCCCCTACTGTAAAACTGCAATTGAGCAAGTAGTTAGTAATCAATTTCAAGACAAAGTAGTTTTTATCTCATTAGATAAGAACTATCTACAATTGTCAGCATTCTCTCCATCTCTGCCAGATACTGTCATTATTTATTACCTTTCGAACCAAAGTGAGATTATGTCGTTTTTCGACAGCTATGGAATAAGATATAGAGGCTCAATCCCATATATATCAGTTCTAGATGAAGATAGTGAACTTCTAAAAGATGATGTAAGCCTGAGGCAACTACAAAGGTACCTTAAATAGTCAGCTTGACAAAAAAAAAGATAGTGAAATAGTTTAGGAGAAAGTCCAATGAAAAAGCTCATATTATCACTAATTCTAGCTGGGAGTTTAAATATTTGCTATGGAGGGGAAGTGACAGAAGTTGACATTGACCAGTTGAAAGATATAATCGCGCAAGACAAAAGAGAGAAAATAATAATGTTTTTTGCAACCTGGTGTACTTACTGTAAACCTATAGTTATGTTAAAGGATTTGCCTAGTGAAAAAATGACATTTGTATCAGTGGATTCAGACAAGGACGCAATTGACAAAATGGCTAAGGATATGTCTTACAATTTATATCATGTAACACCCTCTGATGATATGAAGAACCTTATGTCACTCTCTCAATCACTTGGTGTGAAGTTTGCAACTCTTAATGAGGAAGGTGAGGTTAATATCTCCCTCCCATATATATTTCGGATTGATAGTAGTGGTAAAGTTTTAGAAGATAGAATTGCCGTTGAGGATCTGCAAAAGCATCTGAAATAGTGTTAATATCACTAGGAGAAATTGTAGTCATTACACTTGTAGCGCTAGTAGCACTTAAGCCATGTGATATAGCGCCAATTGCAAAGTCTCTTAGGAAAGTTGTAAATAAAATAAAGATGAAAATCTCAACTATTATTAGTTACATTAAGCAATACTTATGACAGATGAGAAATTAGAAGAATTAACTATTGAAGAACATATAGGTGAGCTGAAATCTAGAGTTATAAAGTGTCTAGTAGCACTTGTGATTTTATCTAGAATTGGCCTCTACTTTGCAGACTCAGTCTATAATTTCCTTGCTGAACCACTAGTAAAGGCAATGGTTGGTGGTAGCGAAAGAAAGCTAATATTTACAGGGCTGACAGAGGGCTTTATGACCCACATTAGGCTCAGTCTGTTTTTAGGCTTCGCACTATCATTTCCCTATATAATCTACCAAATATATCAGTTTGTTGCGCCAGGCCTCTATAGGAAAGAAAAGAGATTTATTTTACCATTTTTAATTGGATCAGTTACCCTCTCATTTATAGGTATCGCAATTGCATATTTCTTTGTGGCACCAATTGCCTGTAAGTTCTTTATTGGCTTTGAAGGCTCTATAAACTATAGCAATAAAAATATACCTATAGTCCTTGAGGCAAGGATTAGTGAGTACCTCAATACAATAATGCAGCTGTTAGTAAGCTTTGCAATAGTTTTCCAAATGCCCATAGCAATACTAATTGCCGGCAAGCTTGGGATCATTTCACTTGAAACACTTGTAAAGTATAGGAGACATGCAATAGTCTTAAACTTTATATTTGCAGCAATAGTCACTCCACCAGATGTAATTAGCCAAGTAATGCTAGCTATACCAATGGTTCTTCTATATGAAATCTCCGTCCTGCTACTTAAGAAGCTGTAGGGATACTTCATTTTCCTCCCAAGTATCTTGAGGAAAAGAGTTAACCAGCCCCAGCTATAGGCCGCAACCATACTTCATTGTAAATTTCTTAAAAAGAGGGATTTCCATTCCCGCAAGGAAGTTGAGAAAAAGAGTTAACCAGCCCCAGCTATAGGCCACATGCATACTTCATTGTAGTTTTCTTAAAAAGAGGGATTTTGTCGAATATTTTCAGTCCAAGCCTCCTAAGAATCTTTAGAGGGAATATATCATTTGCAAATAGAGAATTTAAAAGCGAGGTTGACAAAATCATTTTAGACACATCTGTGTCACGAGACATGGAATATTTTTCAAGACAGGTGCCATAGTCGATGCCAATGTCAGCTGAGTCACATATTAACTTTACAACCTCAATAATATCTCTTAGGCCAAGATTAAAGCCTTGTCCTGCAATGGGGTGTATTGCCTGGGCTGCATCACCAACAAATACAACTCTACCACAAAATCTCTTGAGGCTCTTAATGAGTTTTAAGTGATATATAATTGGCTCAGATATTAATTCTATATCTCCTAGGTACTGATCTAACTTTACCATAATGAGATCTCTCATTATTTTCTCACTAAATGGGATGTGATCTAACTTTCCTTCTTCCACCCACACTAGCGACGATGTAGTGCAATTTTCATTATATTTAGGTAATATGGCAAATGGGCCATTGGGAGTAAATTTTTCTACTGCAACACCTTGATGTGGCCAAGAACTATGTCTTATGTCAATAACTATAGCTGTCTGGTTATAGTCATACTCCTCAGTTTCCATAGACAAATACTGTCTAATTGTCGAATACTTACCGTCAGCAGCTATAATTAGTGGAGAATAAATAGATTGATCATTAAAGGTAATGGTTGCAAAAAACTCTCCTTGCGATATGTCAAATCCACCATTTAACTCATATATCTTAACATTACTCTTTAGCAAGCTAGAGTAGAGGAGGTCTATTAGATCTGCTTCATCAATCATATAGCCAAAGGTATCTAGTCCTATGTCTATAGGTAAAAAGTCGACTTTCGCCCTTGAGTTATTATCTACAACCCTTATATGATTGATTGCCTGAGAACTACTATTAAAATCTATAAAGTCTTTTAAGATTTCACAGGAGTTATATGCCAAAGCAAATAGTCTTGCTGGCCCACCCTTTCTATTCTTAAGCTTATTTTTATCAATTATAATTGCAACATCTATACCATTCTTACTTAAGAGAAGAGCAGCTGAAATAGCTATTGGTCCACTACCAAATACTACTACAGAGTGTTTATTTTTAATCACTTTTCTTGGAATTATAAAATAATTCAACTACCTCTGCAAGATTTTAGAAAATACAACATGTAATCTGTAAAATACTAATTTAAAATTTATTTTAAGGATAACAAACAAAAAACAATTATGAAAAAGTCTAATTTAAAGTATGAAGTTGAAAAACTTATATATACAGCAACCCATGCGAAGGTAGAACCGAATTCTGGAGAAGGAGATGATGTGCGATCACTTGATGATATTTTAGAAGAAGGAAGCAAATTAAGTACAACTAAAGACTTTAATGGCTTTGCAAAAGAAATTAGCATAGATATTGCCAATCCTGAAGCAAAAGTAGAAGTTAATGAAAACAACTTCATAAAGTTGCAGGGAGAAGCAATTATGATTAGGACACTACAGATAAGGCTATTGATGTCTGATGATGTAACAGAAGATAAAATTAAAGCTTTTGAAGAAAGTAACTTATATAAGAAATGTAAATCAATTGAAGCAGGATTAGAAGATTTTAAAAAGACGATATTTCCAGAAGGAATGCCAAACTTCAGCGGAAATCTTAAAAGTGATGATCTGGAACTTGGCTCAGATGACAATCAAGAAAAAATAAAAAAGATTCAAAAAGACATACTAATAAAAAAGATTCAAGAGCAAATAAAATCTGCAACTGCAAAATTAGTAGAAGAAAATAATTTGAAGTCATTAGAACTAAATAACAGTAATAGCCAAAAAGTTGCTATGATGGCACTTTATAGCAACCCAATAGGACTTGCTTTGATCAACAATAGTGAAAAGGGCATTGAGATTATGAAACAAACACCATTTAAGGCAAAAGCCACTAGGTTAGGTGCGACAGTTGGATTATTAGCGGCAACTGCATCAGTATCAGCATTAGTTTTTAGCTTAGCTGTTCCCGCCATGACAGTGGCTTTAGGTGGAACAATTATAGCTGGAGTCTTAGCTCTCCTTGGAGGAAGTATGATAACAGGAACAGCTGGTATGTTAGCAAATAAGATAGGGCAAAAAATTCCTAAACTTGCTTCTAAACAAGAAGATAATCCAATACAAAAAGCAAGAGCTGATGAGATAGAGAAAGTAGAAGTAAGTGATCAACTAAGTAAAAATCTATTGAAAAACTTAAATGAGAAAGCAAAAGAATATGAGAAAGAAATTAGTAACAATGGGAAAAAACAGCTAGGATTGTCATAGCCATTGATCTACTACCAACTATAAGCTGCCTTATAAAGCTTTCGAAAATTTTAGAAAATAACTTGTAATTAATAGAAGTGTCATTTAGAATTGATTGTAGACACAATTAAATCAAAAAACAACATGGGAAAACCTTATGATCTAAAGACACAAGCTAGAGGCCTTATGGGTGCAGCAATAAGAAAAGAAGGAACAGTACACAAGAAAAATCAATCACTTCATGATATTTTAGAAAAGGGAGTTAATTTAAGTACAGCTGAGGCTTTTAATGGCTTTGCAAAAGAAATTGGTATAGATATTTCCAATCCTGAAACACAAGTAGAAGTTAATGAAAACAACTTCATAAAGTTGCAGGGAGAAGCAACTATCATTAGGACACTACAGATAAGGCTGTTGAATGCTGGAAATATCGAGAATATTAAAGCTTTTGAAGCAAGTAACTTATATAAGAAATGTAAAGCAATTGAAGCAGGATTAGAAGATTTTAAAGCAAGGAATTTTGGAGAAATACCAAACTTCAGCGGGAGTCTCACAAGTGATGATCTGGAAGTTGGCTCAGATGAAGCAAAAATAAATGGGATTCAAGAGAAAATAAAATCTGCAACTGCAAAATTAGTAGAAGAAAATACTTTGAAGTCATTAGAACTAAATAAGGGTAATAGAGATAAGGTTGCTATGATGGCTCTTAATAGTAACCCTATAGGACTTGCTTTAATTAACAATAGTGAAAATGGCATTGAGCTTATGAAACAAACTCCATTTGATATGAAAACTGCTAGGTTCGGAGCTACACTTGGATTATTATGTGCAACTGGATTAGTATCAGGATTAGTATTTGGTTTAATTGTTCCTTGTACAACAGTAGTTTTAGGTGGTACAACAATAGCAGGGATTATAGCTACAACGTTAGGGGGAATAACAATGGGGACAGTTAATCTTGCAGGAAGTAAGATTGGAAAAAAAATTGATAATATTGGCATTGTAAAAGAGGATAATCCAGAAAAACAGGCACGAGCTGATAGTATAGAAAGAATTGGAATAAGTAATGAGTTATGTAGTAGTTTCTGCAAAGAATTACAAAAGTATGGCAAAAATTTGAGTGGAAATAACAAAACGATGTCTCTATAAATCTCTTATTGCAACATTTTAATTTTGAATATATTATCTGTCTATTGCCTCTATGGCGGAATGGTAGACGCGGCAGACTCAAAATCTGTTATCTGCAAAGATGTGCTGGTTCGAGTCCGGCTAGGGGCACCAAAACTTCATTAATGGAACAAATAGGATTTTTATATGAGAATGAACTTAAACCTTGTGCTCCTGCCACTTGATTATATTAGTTTTTGGCAAGAGGAGAAAAAATTGATGATCAGAAAAATTTCTTACAGAACAACGAAAAATAATAGTTAGTATGTTAAGAATTATAAGGCTGCTTTTACTTGGCATTTTTACTCTCTCAAGTAGTATATGTAGTGCTAAACAAAATACTATGAAGGTTTATGACGCTGATAAAACACTAGTTGTAGGTACAAGTGGAGACTTTGTGCCATTTGAGTTTTTACGGAATGGTGAGTTAATTGGTTTTGATATGGATCTTATAAGGGCAATTGCAAAGAAAATTGGCATGGATGTTCTCATAAGGGATATGCAATTTTACTCTTTAATACCTTCTCTCCAAAATAATTATATTCAAGTTGTAATTGCAGGGATGTCTTATACTCCTGAACGTGCGAAACAGATCGATTTTTCTATCCCTTATTACTTTAATAAGTTTTCCATGTTAGTAATTGGTAACTACGATAAACTTGATCCAATAAAGTCAGGAATGAAAATTGGTGTACAAACAGGCACTTTAATGCATCAATGGATAAAAAAGCAAAAGATTGATGTAGAAGTAGTAGCTATGGATAATAATACACAGCTTATAGAAGAGTTAAAATCAAACTCTCTAAATGGTGTGCTATTCGATGAAGTATTGGCAAAGACCCTCATAGAAGCAAATCCTTATCTTCCTCTCAATCTTGTTACGTTAAATGGTTTAGATGATAACGGCATGGCAATTGCCGTAAAAAAGGATTCACCCTTGCTCGATAAAATAAATTCAGCTATAACTGACTTGACAGAAAGTGGTGAACTTGCAAGACTTAAGTTAAAGTGGGGGTTATAACTTCTTATCTCTCTCATCTGAAAACAAAATGGCATCACCCTTCTGCTTGAGGTCATTATATTGATTATTTTTGATGCTCCATAGCAGGGCTACTGATATAGGTAAAACAATTACAATTGTAAGTGGAATAAGGTATATAAATACATCCATTAAAGACCTCTGGTTTTCTTTTCAACTTCAGATTGATAGTTTCTAAATGCGACCATTTGTTTTTTAGTTAATTGATTTATAAAAGCCTGCTCCTTAACAGGTAAACCTATAAGTTTTATAGGATTTATTGGCCTACCGTTCTCATGTACCTCAAAATGTAAATGCTCACCACTTGCCATGCCAGTTTTTCCAACATAGCCAATAACCTCACCCTTCTTTACCCTTGTACCAACTCTTTTATCTCTGGCAAAATTATCAAGATGCGCATATAGAGTTGTATAGACTCCATTGTGTCTAATTCTAACATGTTTACCGAACCCTCTACCGTTGCTTGTTTCAACTATTATTCCATCTGCAGGTGCATATACTGGTGTGCCCTTTGAAGCTCTAAAGTCAATTCCCTTATGCATTCTCATTTTGCAAAGTATTGGATGCTTCCTCATGCCAAAGCTAGAACCTATAACTGGGTTGCTGATTGGGTAAGAAATTCTAAAATTACCTGTATTTGTTGGTTTTTTTCTACTCTCCCGAGAAAGCACTATGCCACTTTGCTTGACATAATGAGACTTCCCACTTCTATCAGTATACTTATATATTTTAAGACTTGAAGTGTTAAGGTAGAGAAGCCTCTCATCTTTAGTAGACTTCCTCTCATATACAACTTCAAGTCTAGAGGGGGTAATCCCCTCATATTTCAATAGCTGTACTATATTTGATAAATCTCTCTTTAGATCCTGTGTTAAATGTGCCTTCTGAATTGACTCATATGAGAGTTGTATGACGCTTTTTTTAATCTCGCTAACTTTAGGTTGCACAATGTTTTTCTTTATGAGATCTTTTACCAGGACGGAATATTTTTTATCTTGTTCCTTCACTAGTATTTCAGCCTTATTGCGCAATGTAATCTTAACATTAACAATTGAGTTTTTAGATAAATCTTCAACCTGCAATATGTCACCAGCTTTTATATTAGATAATCTATATTTTTTGCTAATGGCAGTTGCTATAGGAGTGAACTTTCCAATACCAGCTTCCTTGAGCATTTCTACCAAAGTGTTTCCCTTAGCAATAGATATAACTGTGATATTACCTATCTTATTAATATTCATTTTCTTCTCAATAGGAGTCGAGACATTTCCTATCTCGGCTTTAAAGGATTCTACTACCTTTGGTAGTATGTCTTGTTTTTCTACTTCCAGTTGAGGAGTGGTAATCTCATTAGTTTGTCCACTATAAAAGCTTTTCTCAGGATAATCTTTTTGTATGTTGTTATAATTATGCAACACCAAATGTAGAAAGAAGGACACTACAGCTAGTAAGAGAATAAATGAAACTTGTCTTCCTATGTCAATCCTAAGTATGTCTTTGTGGGTATCATAGTTATATTGCACAGCTAATTTGTCTTGTTAATTAATCTGGCAGGAGCGAGAGGAATCGAACCCCCAACCTACGGTTTTGGAGACCGTTGCTCTACCAATTGAGCTACACTCCTAAAAAATATTTGCCAGGAGTATAACATAGAACAATCTAAATTGCTACTGTCAATAGGAAAATTTTTATCAATAAAGTTATATTTGTTATATTCTCACAACTTTAATTGGAGTTATAGTTTAGAAAAAACAACTTATGGCTGATATAGACTCTCTGGTTTTATTGATAAAAAATTGCATTGAGGTAATACCTGAGATAACTTATCTCTTAAAAATATATAAATAAGAAAATTTGTTAAAAGTAGCTATTGCAGGTTGTGCAAATGTTGGCAAAACTAGCCTCTTCAACCTGTTAACTGGAAAAAAGAGTAAAACGGGCAATTGGGAAGGTGTAACAGTAGATATCACAAATGCTAAAATGCTCTTCTCAAAAGATATATATATTTTTGACCTTCCAGGGATAAGTAGTCTTGAAGGCAATAGCAAAACTCTCGATCAGGCAAAAAGCAGAGATTTTCTAATAAGAGAAGAAATTGATCTAATAGTAAATGTAGTTAGCCTTGAGAATCTTAAGAGAGACCTACAACTATCAATTGCATTATATGAGCTAGGTAAACCTATTGTAATTGTAGTGCAAAACAATAGGGGAGCAGATATAAATCTTGAGTTACTCAATTTTGAATTTATAAACCTCAACCTCAGAAAGAAGGGGGTAATGAGAGATTTAATAAATAAAATTAAGACGCTATGTGGTAGTGACTCACATAAGTTAAGAGACCCTATATCTCATTGCAAGGCTATGGGGTACAATATAGAAGCTGTGGAAAACAACCTAATAGAGGCAATATCTAAACTAGATAATGAACAATATAGAGTTGTAAAGGAAGCAAGGCTATCTTTAGTTGAAAAATCAATTGCAAATTTAAATATTACTCACCACAGTACAGCTACAGAGGCAATAGATAAGTTTGTAATGAATAAATTCCTTGCAATACCCATCTTTGTCTTAGTTATTTGTGGAATTCTATTCTTAACAATTGTTCTAGGTGATTTCTTTAAGGAATACTTTGAGCTTTGGACTGACCAAATTATAATTGATCCTATATCTAATGGGTTGAGATACTTAGAAGTACCAAATTCAATTGTAAATATATTTCAATATGGCATTGGTACAGGCATTAGAATAGTTGCCTCATTTATCCCACTGCTATTTATATTATATGTAAGTCTCGGAATAATAGATGAGAGTGGATATATGACTAGGGCATCAATATCAATAGGGAAGATTGCATCAAAGGTTGGTCTTACAGGTAAATCAATTATACCTTTAATAATAGGCTTCGGATGTAATGTCCCAGCAATAATGGGGGCTAGAATTATTGAAAATGAGAAACATAGGTTATTTACAATTATTCTCATTCCATTTATGTCATGTGGAGCAAGGCTAACATTGTTTGCATTATTTGCAGGAGTGTTTTTCCCTAATAATAAGGCACTATTTATCTGCAGCCTATACTTTTTTAGTATATTTCTAGCTGGGATTGTAGCCATTGTGTTACAGCCTTACTTTAAACTTCAAACTAATCAAGAAAATGAACAGACCTTACCAAGCTATAGACTACCTAGACTAGCTGTCATTATAAGACATACAGTAGCTAAAATTAAGCATTTCATAGTGGAAACTGGCCAGACAATTACTATAATGTCAATTGGGCTTTATTTGCTTGCGTCTCTGCCATACGATGTTCTTCAGCTTAAGTTTGATAATATAAACTTAGAAGAGAAAATTAATGAAAACTCACTACTTGTGCATGTCAGTAAGAAATGCAGTTATATCTTTGAGCCAATAGGCATTACAGAAGAAAATTGGCCTGCCACTGTTAGCCTCATTACTGGTGTTATTGCTAAGGAGGTTGTTGCTTCAACCTTACTTACCCTATATGAAATCAATGAAGGAGATATGGGCAGCATACAAAAGTACTTTGGAGGCGATGCAAATGCCTTTGCCTATATACTGTTTGTTTTAATATATTTCCCTTGTATAACTGTTTTCAGTGCAATGAAGAGGGAAGCAAGTATGAAAGTTGCAATCTATAGTAGTATATTTTATACAGTCCTAGCTTATATTGTTGCTGCAGCCTTTCATGGAATCTCATCTTATTTTCATGGTTCAATCACCATATCATTATTAATACTAATGTTATCAATAACTGTAATTGGTTTTGTCTCTAGATTTATTATTGAAAATCTTAGGTCTTGACTGTATTTTTTTACTCTAGTCCTGAGAGATTTTACATGATATATTCTTTGACAAATTAAACAATAAGTATTTTTTATGAAAAGATTAGCTCTCATAGCAAGTCTATTAATAATGTCTCACGAAGCCAGTGCCTATACTAGGATTAAAGATATAGTATACTTTGAAGGTGTAAGAGAAAATATCTTAGTTGGCTATGGCTTAGTAGTTGGACTTAATGGCACAGGAGATAATCTTAGAAATTCTGGTTTTACTCAAAACACTCTCATAAAACAGCTGAATGACATGGGCGTGTCAACAACTAATATGGGTAACTTAAATACAAAAAACGTTGCTGCAGTAATGGTTACAGGGACATTACCGCCATTTGCACATCCTGGTAATGCAATGTCAGTTCAGGTCAGCACAATGGGTGACGCTAAAAGCCTCAAGGGCGGCAGTTTACTCGCCACTCCACTATTAGGTGCTGACGGGGAAGTGTATGCTATAGCTCAAGGAACAATTATGATTGGACAGGCAGCTACAGGAGACCAAACAAAGAGTAAACCCACACCAACATCTGGCTATATTACAAATGGAGGCATAGTAGAACAAAGTGTTGGTTTTGACATGAGTGCAATGGATCAGTTGAAACTTGCTCTCAAAAACCCAGATATAAGCACTGCAATGACAATAGCAAATGCAATCAATTCTGAAATGAGAGATGAAATTGCCCAGGCGAAGGACCCTGGAACTGTAACTGTGAGAGTGCCTGTCTCATATAGAAATAATGTAGTTGATTTTCTAGCAGAGATAGAAAGTTTAAATATTGAGCCAGATACGGTAGCTAAAATCATAATTGATGAATCAAGTGGCACAATCGTCATAGGTGAGAATGTTAAGATAAGCAAGGTAGCAATTGCTCAAGGAAATCTCACATTAAAGGTCTCTGACAGTGAGAAACTATCATTTTTCCTAGATGCCAACAATGCTGAAGACGCAGCTAATGAAGATAAAATTGCAGCCCTTGAATCTAATGCTACTTTAAGTGATTTAGTGCAAGGACTAAATATGTTGGGTGTGAAGCCACAAGACCTAATATCAATCCTCAAGTCAATTGAGAAGGCAGGCGCATTACAAGCCACAATCGAAGTGAGGTAGAAAAAGGTTCTAAGGGGTTAAAATTGAAACCACCACCAACACTGGTCATATAATCATTTATTTTATTCTCAGAATCCAACAGTTTTGCTATAGGTGATGTAAATGCCAAGCCAATTAGTACAGTTGTAAAGAGGAGTTTAGTCCATACTGATGAGTAGCTCTTAAGGTAGTGTTTAGGAAGATTTGTTTTTGGTTTTTTCTTTAACAAACTAATTATAGACTAGTATTATTAAGAAAGTATTAAATTCCTAATTGACATTTGCCATGAGATGTAATACTTTTAACTCATTGACTGCCCATAGCTCAACTGGATAGAGCATTAGACTACGGATCTAAAGGTTGTGGGTTCGACTCCTTCTGGGCAGGCCAAAAATTAGATTCCAAAGTTGTAAGCTGTAGATTCATTCGAGAAGACTGGCTGGGATAGATGGATTCGAACCATCGCATGACGGTACCAAAAACCGTTGCCTTACCGCTTGGCTACATCCCAATCGCAGGAACAATCATAGCACATATTACAGCAGTTGATCAAGAGGTATTGAGAAAAAATTTTACCTTATTCCAGTTATTGTCTTTCTATGGTAGAATTATCACCAGAACTATTACTCAATGTTATGATTTTAGCTTATATTATAGAAAATGGGATGATTGTTAAAAAAGAGGTATTCCCAGGAGATAGTCTGCCAGCCAATATGGTATGGATTGATATGAGCGAACCGTCAGTAGATGAGAAAAAATATATAGAAAGGTGTTTTAATATAGATGTATTAACAAGTGAAGAGATAAGTAGGATTGAAGTAATGAGTCCATTTTTTAAATCAAAGGAAGCATACTATATGACCCTTACAACCATTAGCAAAAATGATAGTGGTCACTTTGATGGAACTCCCTTCACATCAGTTATGACGAATAATTGCCTTATAACCCTCCACTATAGCAAAATGTCTGTAATTGAAACTTTTCTCAATTTGACAAAACATGACACTGAGATCTATAGAACTCCATCAGTCCTCCTAAGTGCTTTGACTGAAGTCTTTATACATGATGTGGGAGAAATACTTGAAAAGACAGGTAATGA
>Ga0078894_10001035_pt1 | contig 20259 bp, 20 predicted proteins | sample LauGreSu1BDMLBSD_2_FD_67506 | JGI IMG/M metagenome (GOLD analysis project Ga0078894, IMG submission 67506) | Freshwater lake microbial communities from Lake Michigan, USA - Su13.BD.MLB.SD (version 4) (version 4) | ecosystem: Environmental > Aquatic > Freshwater > Lake | place: Lake Michigan... | reverse complement strand
AGTCGCTCCTAGGAAGGTTCGGGTGCGCACCCATGGACCACAACGGAGGTGGATCAACATCCGTCCCTCGATCCAACCGATTGGCTGGTGGGAGCCTAGTGCGTGACAACCGTGGTGGCCGGCCAGAAAGAAACGTCATGGTTCAACCGATACCGAACGGACCATCAGGCTGACACAAAACTTCTCGAATGGCATCCACTGCCTGCGGAGGCTGAAGATCAACTGCCGCAGAAGCTCCCGCTGAAAATGCTGAGAGGGATGAAAGACCCGCCCGCTTCGGGCGTCAGGCTGCAGAACATGGGGTCTGCGGATGAGGCAACTGGTCCACCAGCAACGGCACCTGGCCCATGGAATCGCCGTCGGGGATCTGGTCCTCAGTGGTGACAAAACTAGAGATGGCCTGCCCGCTGCTGCTGGGCATCCTGAAGCTGCAAACGGTTGAGGAGCTCTCCCTCGGCAAGGTCTTGCTGCTCAGCAGCTCTCTGGATAATGAAAAAGTCAGCAAAGCTCTGTGGGTGTTTGCCCCATGTCGGAGCCACCGGCCAGCCCGTGCGGTCGAAATCTCCCCTTTCACCCTTTGCAGATAATCGGGAGAAACAAACGCCAGAACGGCATTCCATGGGCAGTTCACACGCCAAGCATTGGACTTCAGAGCAAACCAAAAAACATGAATAGATCAGACCAAAGCAAGACGCAGGTGAACAACCAAGGCGCAATACCACTGACCACAAGAAGTTAAAATCAGCAACTATGCAAATAAAATTCCGTCATTCAAACCACGACTCATCATACTCCGATTTTATACGCCTTGCGGGGACTCCAACATAGGTACCGGACTCAAGAATATCAGAGTTAACCAGAGACGAAGACCCTATGACGACTCCATCGCAAATATCAAGTGGACCAACAAGAACCGTGTTAACACCAACAAAAACCTTATCTCCAAACCTGAACGTTTCCATCCGTCCCTGCCTCTCCAGATAGGCAGGATCACGGGGCGAGCGCCCAACAAATTTAACTCCAGAACTGATCACCACGTGGCCCTTCGAAACAAGCCCATTGCCACCCAGCAGAACACCAATCGGATGAGATATTGACAACCTATCAACATTGATTGTATATGAAGTCATGTCGATGGAGTACAGCACCGCCACCAAAGGGTCAACAACAAACGAGTACAGCTTTCCCAGAAACGGGGCCTGCTTATACAACATCCTTGCAAGACCGATATGACAGCGTAGCGCGGTGATCGGGCTTCGCAACGACTTAATCAAATAAATCATGCTTGCAAAGCCCTTGCAATGTTGATCGCAAGGTGGTTCAAGTTATCCGAATCATATAAATAGCCCGAGGGCTGAGGATCGCCCTTGGATAAACAACTGGATAAATCCATAATTGATTCGACAAGTTGATCATCATCCAACGCTCGCACAAGGACCTCATGAACAAGAGCGCACATACCCTGACTCGACAAGGAGTGATAATCGAGACACTCCACAGCGAAAGGAAGCTTACTGTAGTAACACTTTGAAAAAACGATAGTTGGAATACCCAACAGGCAAGCCTCAAAGCCGGCAGTACTTGATATTGTCAGGACTGCATACGATGACTTGATAATATTTCTAGCATTTACATGGCCTGGCACCGCAACCACGTTTGGCAAGCCAGACAAAAACGACCATCGAGGCAACTTAAGTGACCCGAGTTGATTCGGATGCTCCTTGATAACCAAAATGGCGTCAGATGGCAATATCGTAATTATCTTTCGAATCAGATTCTGCTGAGAGTCAATAAGGGGTGCCACGTAGGTTAAGGATGCCTCTGGCTCATACTGAACTGGGTAGAAGAACACCTTCCTTCCTGCCACTTCCCCTTGCTCGAGCAACGATCTGAGGAACTCGCGCGAACGACGATAGGGAAGATAGGACAACAAGGAGGCAACCACGGCAACGCTGCATTCTTGAACGGAGCCTGCGGTAATATAGTCTTGGGTAAATCTGAAAAACAGTCTGTAGTATAGAGTGCGAATAAGTCTTGCTAACGCATACATCAAGAAGGCGCTGGAATTATCAAGTATCAAAGGCGACCTCCCGTTCCTGCCCTTGAGCAACGAGAGAATCGTAACCCTTTTGTTGCGATTGTACAACCTATTGTAGACTGGTCCAATGTAATTATTACGCACATCCTGGATGTACTTAGCTATGCCTTGAACACCGAGCCCCACGTCCGCACACTTCGCAGAAAGAACGGGATTAGGATTAAGATCAAGGGAACTCGTGAAGTACATGGTTCTCGGATAAAAGCCAGTACACCAAAGTAAATTTTTAGCTCCATTCTTCATGCCCCAATAAACAAACAGATGGGTGACAAGCATCGTTACGGGTTCGCTTAAAAACCCGACTATGTCATACTCACGATAGAGAGAATCTACGTAATTAGATATGACATTCGCGATGGCACTTCTTTGCGAATCCTCAAATGAAAGCAGAAACCTATCAGACAAGATAGGATCATTAAAAAACTGAGTAACCTCTCGAAAGTCACCTGGCTCAACCCATCGAGTGCGAGACTGAACAGGCTGCCTCTGCCGCCTTAAAACCTCTTGTATTGATGGCACCGTCTCGTATCCAAGCGCACATAATTTGCGACGCTCAGACTCGGTTTGGGTCACAAACAATGTACGAATACCATGGGAATCTAAATACGGCTTTAACTTGCACGCAAGTGGATTAAGATAGGATCGTGCAAAAAAGAGAACGTGACCATTCATAATGTTCATCTATGCTTCAGACCCATTCAATCTGGGGCTGGGTCGAACGAGGAGTGCCGCATAGAAGAGGGAGAAAATCGGAGTAGACAGAGAAAACTGAAACACGAAGACAACCACGCTTGAAAGAACCAGAAACTGTTGCAGGAAACTCATGGTAAGCAAATTGTTAATGACCGCCTTGAAATATTCTACAAAAAACGGAACAGCAAAGAATCCCGCCAAGTAAAGCAAGGTCAAGTATCCAGACGAAGGACCAACAAGAGAGATAGCAGGATAATAGATTGACTGCTCAGCATAGGAAGTCCACGTGAGATGGGAAAATCCAAAGGGGAAAAACAGATGTGTGAGGATCAATCTCGTCGACAGAAATATACCGTTCAATCGAGCCAGAACTGAAAAGTCAAATCCTGCAGTACTTTGTGCCAAGCTAACTGAACCATACCCAGTATCTCTTGCCAGTTGAAGAGAAGAGCCAACCAAGGCTGCGATTCTACTTTCTGACAAAAAGAGAAGGATGAACAATGAGAAGGCAACGATCCCAAGGGCACCAATGATGATTTGCTGCAGCTGACGCTTCGAGAATTTAGATTGCCTGACTGCCTTCATTAGAATTGATGAAAGCCAGCCCGTTACTAGCAACATACAAGAAAGCACAAACACTAGTACTGCTGATGAGGACTGTGCAAAAAAGACGGCAGACGCCAAACAAGCCAGCAAATCCAGAGCTGAAACCCGCGCAAATATGGACAACGTAGCTGCGATTATAATTGCCGTAAATGCGTAATGCGTTGGCTCAGGAGCAAAGGAAAGAACCCCTCTGTTTGAAGCCGCTATATCGATGCCGACCTCTGGACTCACTACCAAACTGATAATCTGACTACCTGATACAAGCTGCAAAGCGCCCATCAGTGTCCAGAGGTACAAGGATATTCTCAACAACAAAGCTATCCTCGATGAAGTCTGCTGGAAAGTGGCCTTAAACACTGGCACAAAGAAAAGAGGGGAAACGCAGGCAAACAAGTACTTATAGGACTGGAATGAATCACTGGTGAACAAGAAGATAAAAATGCTTGGAATCGCCAAGATCAGCAAAACAGAGGCAGTCTGCTTACCGATGGATTCAAATATCCTCTTACCATGGACAAGGTAGGCCAAGGCTGGTATGAATAGAGTATACGGTTGGTTGTATCCCTCAAACGATCCCACTCGAAAATATGGAAAAAGTGCCGCAAGTGCTGACAGGAGATAAAGCGGAGAAATCCGAAACAAACTCATTGCAATTGCTGATGAGGGCCAATTCTCAACAGTGATTTCAAAATAGAATCAGATAGCTCTGGATTTATTGATTTCAGCAAGGGATACAACCTATGTCTTGTCAGTCTTACTGAATCGTCTTGACGGTAGTAGAGAGGGAAGGTATTGAATGTAATAAATATGGCGCCATGGTCTCGTGGTGACCCATATCGATGGTAGCTAATCGCAGGGTCTAGCGCTATAGCATTGTTGGGGGGAAGAAGCAGATGCTTAACATCCGCAGCGGCTACCATGCTGGACATCTTTGTGGGTGAAATTCTTCTGATCCAAGGGCGAGATGGTATAGAGGCAGAAACCTTCGGCGGAAGAACATAAAAAGGCGAATCTGTGGACATGTCGGTGACTGGAATGAAAACATGAATACTACGCTTGGCACCGTAATCCTTATGCCAATACTGACTCTCGAGCAAATGTTCATACTCGTGAAACGAGTATAACATTTGGATGCTATCAAGGGAACAGCGAACGCCTAGGTAATCAAGCGCAAGTCGAATGATGTGCCGATTAAGAGCAATCTTGATGAGATGAGAATCCTCTAGACTCTTGCCCAACTCATTGTCTAAATCCAAGAGGTTGACAAATGGCTTGGCACGGCTTCCCTCTTCGAGCAAGCCAGTACTTCCTCTTCTTGACTCTAGTAAGTGGCGCATCTCAGCGACCAGTACGGGCAACTCTGCCGATGGCAGGTCAGGGGTCAAATCAACAACTCCTTCAGAAGCCAGTTCATAGCTCTGCTTAAGGATGTAAAGCCTTGATGGGCCTTGGATTCTGCAGAGAACCTGGTCAAGCAATCCGGATAGATACCTGAAACCTATGAAGCGCCACCGAAAGATCTTGATCCTCTTTAGCAATCCATTAGGATGGCGAATGACGATTTCCATGTCAAGCGGAGTGGATAACATCGTTGAAGGCCATGATACTTCCTATGGATAACCCTTCCCAACAACAATTGTCTTGACCTTGTCATTCAAGAAGATGTCGGACGTGGAAGAAAGTGGCTCGTCACAGGTGACTGTGTTCCACGAGGAAAATAATGAGCCCTCACCCGAATCAGAACCTAACGCCTGCTGTATGGCTGCCGCCCCATTTTTGTGATCAAGAATCCAGCCAATTGATTTAAGATTGATGCCAATCCATGTCTGAAACAATCTCAATATCTGCGCATCAAGTGTAGGCCGATGATGGGAGAGTCTTATGGCAGACTCCCTGCTGATTCGCTTGTGCCTTATCTCGCGAGATAAATGATCGGTCAGTTTACCATAGCCATGCTTTAATCGTTTGATGAAGTCGTGAATCTGCATGTAATAGGGATCATCAACATGGTCGTACACATCAAACGTGTTTGCCAGAACACTTGACTGATACCCTGCGGTCTTCGTCATCAGTCGATGCTGGGCGATGGGATCCCAGCGGACATAATTGCCAAGATAAATCCCTCGGACACCAGCAGACTCAAGTCGATGCTCATCTGGATATCGATATTGCCATATATCTTTTTCAGTAAGTGAATCACAAATACTAAGCAAATCATCAGCTTCGTGACCCATTAAGTCATGGTCTTTGCGATAGCGGCGGGTCATCTCAACTTCATGCAGATGCGAGAACATACCGACCTGTTCCAGCCCCTGGTGGGCGCCCCAGATGATCAGCGGTACTTTGTGGCTAACAGCAGTCTGTACTGGAAATACGCTCTGACCAGCCAACACAGGCCAGTGAAAACTACCCAGCTCTCTCAATGTGGTGCGGATGATCTTCTTCACCGAGAGCGGGTTCACGCTCTGGATCAGGATATCGCAATCAAAGTGGCGCCTTAGCTGTGCTAGGTTGCGGATGCCGAGCGGGGTGTTGTAGTAGCGGTTATAGGTGACGAGTAGGGGTTTAAGCCCGAGCCGCTCCTTCACTAAGTGCACGATGAAAAAAGAATCACCGGCACCGCTCACTGGCACGATGCAGTCGTAGTTGCGGCTATCTCGGCTGCGGTAGGGCTTCACCAACTGCTCGAGGCGCTGCCAACGCTCTGCCCAATCGAGACTGTCCTTCTCCTCATGCACACGGCAGCCGCTGCAGATGCCCTCCGCATCCAGCACTAGGCCTAGAGGGTGGTTGGTGGTGTAGAGGCAGCGCTTGCAGGTTTGCACAGATGCAATGGTCATAAAGAACGGCGCTGGCGGTGAAGCCGCAGGGGTTGATCGGTGAGGGCGGCCTTCAGTTGGCCGATCGCGTGCTCGCGGTAATTCAGCGCATTGCCTACCACCACACCCGCAAGCTGGGACCGACTCAGCAGCGGCCGGATCTGTTCAGTGCTGGCCAGCCCGCCGAACGCCAGCAAGGGCAGGGCCGTCTCGGCCTCCACCGCCTGCAGAAGCGCAGGGTTGAACCCATGGCCTTCCCCTTCGCTGGCCACATCAATCACAAGCACTTCGGAAACATGCTCACCGGCAATCAACTCGCGAATCGGAGTGGCCAGTGCGCCATGGGTGCCCTTGAGGTGCTGCAGGTGCTGGACCTCTCCATCCGCGCCGTGCAGCAAGGGCAGAGCCGCCACAAGGGCCTGCACCCCCACGGAGCTGGCCATGGCCCCTACAGCCTGGGGGTTGTGGCTGAGAACCGCATCCAACACCAGCCGCTCGGCGCCGGCACGCACCGCTGCCCTGGCGTGCTCTTCTGTGGCCAGCCCGCCGCCATAGGTAAGGGGGGTGCTCAGGCCAAGTGCCCCAAGTCGCTCGATCAACTTCAGATCCGGGCCTTGATCACCACGGTCGATCGCCAAAACAACGATGCCATCAGCTCCCCAGCGATCCAGGTTCTCCACCAGGCATTCCGGTTTGCCCAGAGGCAGCCAGCGCCGATACCCGAACGACTGCACTGCACTGCCCTGGCGCACCACCACCGCCCCCAGCAGACGTTTGCGCAGCATCAGTGACCTCCTCCCGCTTGGATCAGGCGCTCCAGCAACTCCAGCCCAGGGCCCTGGCTCTTTTCGGGATGGAACTGGAGCCCCCAAACCGAGCCCCGCTGGATCGCCGCCACCAGAGGCTCGCTCCCCTCGCGCACGCGGCTGTGCGCCGCCACGAAGGCCTCCGGGCCCCGAAAGACGTAGGAGTGGTTGAAGTACATCACATCGCCATCACTCGCTTGCAGCAGCGGCCTACCCTCGGCTACCTCCAGGCCGTTCCAGCCGATGTGCCAGTGCGGTTCGCCGATGGCTTCCACCACACCAGGAATGACCCCCAGACCGGGTGTGAAGCCCAGCTCCGTGGAGCTCTCCGCCAGCAGCTGCATGCCCAGGCAGATGCCGATCAGCGGCCGGCCCAGCTGGGCGGCCCGCTGCAGATAGCTCACCAGATCGAGACTGTGCAGGTGCTGCATCGCCGTGGGGAAGGCCCCCACCCCCGGCAACACCAGCACATCGGCCTGATCGAGCTGCTCGGCGCTGTGGCTGACGCGCGCCCGGAACCCCAGCTGGCGCACACAACGCAGCACGGAGGTGTGGTTGCCAACACCGTAATCCACGATCGCCACCGTGCGCCGCACTGGGCTCACAGCCCCACCCCCACCTGAAAGCGGCGCTGGATCCTGCCATCGGCCTCCAGATCAAACATCTCGCGGTTGAGGTTGGCGTGCACCTGCTGCCAGAACTGCTCCACACTGATGCCGATGTACTCGCAGAAGCTGGCGATGTAGTGCGGCCCGCAACAGCCATCATACTGCTCAACCACGGCGATCCCCTCTTCGCGGCTCATGCGGCCAAGCCGGATCTCCTCGTTCACGTAATCGGTGGCGCGCCCGAAGCCGAATTTGTAGTACTTGATCATCTGGTTGAGCGACACCCAGTCTTCATCGAGGGAGCTCACGCCATAGAGATCGCCGGTGTTCTCGGGTGTGTCGTCGCGAATTTGCAAGCCGCTGGCACAGGAGTAGAGGCCGTTGTTCACCAGCGACCAATCGCCCAAAAACCAGCCGAGATAAACAATCTGCAACCCCGCCGCATCGAATTCTTCGGCGTCGGGATAGCGGTAGGAGAGCAGATCCTGCTCCAGGAAGCCCTCATCAAGCATCCAGTCGAGTCCGCCGCCGCTGAGGGTGTTCATGAAGCGCAGATTGTTGCCGTCGTAGCCGGTACGCCCCAGTGTCTTGAGATCGCCTAGCTGGAGACCCGGGTTCTCGCCCCAGAGAATCAGGGGGATCTCGTAATGAATCGCCAGCCGCGGCACGGCGCTGAACAGGGCTAACTCAGTGGAACGGCACCAGTTGGTGAAGCGCCCGAATGCAGCGGCCATCAAACGGCGCCACGTATCTGGGGCCGGCGCCAGAGTGTGCACATCAAAACCCAGCTCGATCAGGTTCGAGAGGTTCACTACACCCCGCTCGCTCACCTGCTCTGGCGGGTAAGTGAGGCACACCAGCAACGGATTAAGCCCAAGTTTATCGCGCACCCACAGGGCTTGGCGGGTGCTGTCCTTGCCGCCGCTCACGCCGATGATGCAGTCGTGGAATTGCCCTCTGCGGCGCGGAAACTGAGCAATGAGATCCTGGAGGATTTCGTAGCGCTCCTGCCAGTCCACCTCCTGTAGCTGATCGAAATAGTGGCAGGCCGGGCAGAGGCCATTCACGCGAAATTGGGTGTTCGGCCGAGTGTCCGGCTGCAGGCAGCGGTGGCAGTACTTCACACGTCCTCCAGCTGGCTTAGGTGATGGAGCGATGCATGTGGCAAGCGACAGGGAGGAGCCCAAGAAGGAATTGTACTAAAAGCCGTCAGATGGCAGGCCATGGCGGCCACCAGCGCCTGGGTTTCGCAGCCGAAGGCGGCATCTGCCCAGGCAAGGGACTCCGCCAGTCCGGAAGCCCGATCGAGCTGGATCGGCCAGCCGGCTGCGGTCTCGGCGATCAGGGCGTCGTATTTGCCAACCGGTTCGGAGGGGTGAGGACGCAATGTCAAGGTTTCCAGCTCATGTTGGGGTGCCACCCAGCCCTGTTTGACGAGCTGAGGCAGCTGCTTCAGCCAGTAGCGCACACCCTGAAATTCGCCAGCTTCTGGTGCAAAGCCAGGGCCCTGGCTCCAGGGTACACGGATCGGTTCGAGCAGGTAGAGCAGCCGCCTGGCCGGCCGCCGCGGTTGGGAGCCCCCGTTGCTTCGGATCGCCTGAACATCGCTGCAGAGGCCTTCCAGCCAGTGGTTGGGCAGCTGCAGCACGGGCAAGTTTGGGAAAGCAGCCTCCGCAAGGGCGGCAGCCTCGGCATCCGCCACCCAGAGCGCATGGGGCAGCTGCTCCTCACCATCCCGCCAAAAGCGCTCTTTGTAGTTCACCCAGTGATCGAGCACGGCCACGCACGGGATGCCTCGCTGATGAGCAAGCAGCCGGGCCCGGTGCTCCAGATCGCTGGCCCAACCGGTGCCGCTGATCAACACAAGGGCACCGTCGAGCGCTTCTTCCAGGGTGTGCCTGGAGCTGGGGGCCATACCCAGCCGAGAGTTAAACACCTGTTCCGCTGGCCCGGCCAGATACAAGCGCAGCTGCGGTTGCAGCGGTGCCAGCCAGGCCGCCATATGGCTGGCGGCGCCGGCATCGTGAGCGCACACAGCCACCGACGCCTTAGGCAGCAGAGTCAGCGAAGAGGGCGTAATAGAGAAGGTCAACCGGTTGGCCATCGATCAGCTCTTGGCGCGCGCGCACGGCCTCAAGTTCCATTCCCGATTGTTCCATGATCCGCACCATCGCCCTGTTCGGCCGTGCCGCGCCGCCGGTAACTTTGCGTATCCCTACTTCGGCAAGCACGGCCCCCATTACCGCCTGCCAGGCCTCGAGGCCGTAGCCCTGCCCCCAGCAGCGCCGGTCCCCCACCATCAGGCCAATGTCGGCTGTTCCATGCTGCGTGTTGCGGTATACGGTGGCGGTGCCGATCGGCAGCTGATCTTCCACCTTCTCGATCAACAGAAAGCTGTTACTACTCCCCTCGAAGCTCGCCAGATAGGCCGCACAGCTCGCTGCCGTGTGCTCGTAGAAGCGCTGATTGCTGAAACGGGTTACCTCAGAGTCGTTCAGCCAGGTCAAATAGCTGACGTTGATGTCGGCCGCCTGGAAAAGCCGCAGGCGCAGGCGTGGTGTCGTCAGATTCAAAGGAGCTGATCCATGCTCAGGGGTGTGCCTCGCTGATAGGCCCGTCGGGCCGGACGGCCCAGCAGCTGGTCGTAGAGATGGGGTGGAGCGCCATGGCCGGGGCGAACCACCCTCAGATTTTCGGGTGTGAAGAGATCGCCCTCGGCGATCTCCGCCGACACATAGATCGAGCGGCGGAACTGCAAGCTGGCGCGCTCGGCTTCCGTGGGGCCATACCGCACTTCACCGAGGGACTGCCAGGCCCGCTCGGTTTCATGCACAAGGGCGGCCAGCTCGGCTGGCTCCAACGAGAAGGCGGAATCAACACCACCATCGGAACGCGCGAGGGTGAAATGCTTCTCGATCACACTGGCTCCGAGGGCCACCGCCGCCACTGAGACACCAACGCCCATGGTGTGATCGGAGAGACCCACCGCACAGCCGAACAACTGCCGCAGATGGGGAATCGTGCGGATGTTCGTGTTGGCAGGGGTGGCGGGATAGGTGCTGGTGCACTTGAGCAGCACAAGATCACGGCAGCCGGCTTCACGGGCCGTGGTCACGGCCTGATCCAGATCCGCCAAGCTGGCCATGCCAGTGGAGATGATCAGAGGCTTGCCGGTGGAGGCCGCACGGCGGATCAGCGGTAAATGGTTGTTCTCGAAGCTGGCGATCTTGTAAGCGGGAACAGCAAGCTCTTCCAGAAAATCAACCGCGCTCTCATCGAACGGTGAACTGAAGCAGAGCAGGCCGTGCTGGCGAGCCCGCTCCATGATCGGCTTGTGCCACTCCCAGGGGGTGTAGGCCTTGGCGTAGAGATCGTGGAGGTTCTGGCCGGCCCAGAGGCTGCCCTGATCATGGATCTCAAAATCACCGCCGCGCACGTTGAGAGTGATGGTGTCCGCCGTATAAGTCTGCAGCTTCAGAGCATGGGCTCCGGCTGCAGCAGCGGCATCCACAAGCTCAAAGGCACGCTCAAGGCTCTGGTTATGGTTGCCGCTCATCTCGGCGATCACCAGCGGCGGCTGATCGGGGCCGATGGCGCGCTCGCCGATGCGAAAGACTGCAGACATCACGAAGCAAGCAAAGCTGGCCGAACGAAGCATCGCACCCCCGCCCGCGGTGGAGCGCTCTCCTGGAAACCGGCACGCAGAAAGGCTCTGCTGCTGGCGAGGTTCTCGGCGCGGACCTCTCCATAGGCCACCACGGCGGCGCCCCAGCAGCGAGCCAGCTCCGCCAGCCCCAGCTGCAGCAACGGCGCCGCCAGCCCACGGCCGCGGGCAAGCCGATCGAGGGAAAAGCCGATCACCGCACGCGACGGATCGGCGATGTCGCGCTCCAGCCGGATCTGCCCCAAAGGCAGGCCATGGCTATCCTCAAGAACGCGCATCAGGGCCAGGGGGGAACTGAGCCGCCCCACAAACCAGCGTCGATGCTGCTTGAGGGAAATTGGATCACTGTTGAAGCTCTGCTGCCTCACCTGGGGATCATTAGCCCACCAGTGATAAAGCCAGAGATCAGCGGCCTGAGCGGGGCGCAGCAGGAAACTGCCGGTTGGCCCCATCAGGGCCGTGGCCACGCGGGCGAGACCGCGTCCATCCCCAAGTTGCATGCAGGCCTCGCTCATCGCCTGCAGAGCTGCATGGGAATCCAAGAGTTCCAGGAGGGCGTTCTGGAAAACTTCTACCGGATTGGTGTCAGCCTGGAGCAGATCCAGATAGCGCGCCACTCCAGCGGCTTGGAGCGCCCTGGCCCCCTGAATCTGGTTCTCAGCCACGGGCACTATCAGAGCCGGCAGGCCAAGGCAGGCCCGCTCCCAACTGGTGGTGCCAGCAGCTCCCAATGCCAGATCCGCCCGGGCCATTAGGCCCGCCAGGGACGGCAAGCCCATGTGCAGGGAGGTGTGGGGACGCTGCTGCACGCGAACCTGCAGATCGGCGTAATGGGGCGCTCCTGCACCCAGCACCACATCCACCGCAAGGTGACCAAGGCGGGGATGACTGAAAGCCTCCAGAGCTACCGCCGCATAGTTGTCCAGATCCACACCACCAAAGAACACCAGCACACGGCTGAGCTCTGTGCGTACGGGAAGGAGGGGCTGCAGCCGGGGATAGATGGGATTAAGCAGTGCATAGGCCGGCCCTAGCAGGGTGCTGCAGGCCTCCGGCACAAGATCCCGATACGAATCCGCAGCGGCGGGGTCGAGGCGGTTGGCATCCATCAAGACGGAAGCTTGATGGGGGCGGTCTGCCAGGTCGTCAAGCACCAAAACAGACGGCTGGGCTAGGCAGGCCCGCATCAGCCGCTGCCAGACGACCGAAAGGCCGTAGTGGTCGACAACGAGCCAGGTGGGTGGATCGAGCGAGGCAGAGGCGAGGGCTGCCAGGCAGTCGGCGGCATCCTGCTCCTCGCTGCAGCCCAGCCAGGTGGCATCAAGCATCGGACCCTCCGCAGGCCCTGCCTCCGGCGACGGGCACGCCGACAGCGTGAGCACCTTGAACTCCTCAGCCAGTTGCGCAATCCGATCTCCGGCCTGGCAGCGGCAGCAAAACACCACCTCAGCTCCGCGGGCCTGCAACTCACGCGCCAAGGTGAGGCAGCGCATCACATGGCCGCTGCCGATCCGCAGAGAGGCATCACAGCGAAAGAAAACGCTGGTCATGCGAGTTAACCAATCAACCCTGCTCTTCCAGCAATTGATGCAGCAACTCGGCCCGAGTCCAGTCCTCCTCGGTGTCGATGTCCTGCACACGCCAGCGGGGCAAGATCAAGGGGCGTCCATCGTCGAACAGGTTGAGGGTGGTGGCCCAGGCCTCGGGGCGGGCCCAGTAGAACTGGCCGGCATCGTGGAACGCCTCCTCCAGATCCTGGCTGCGAGTGTTGAAGTGCTCGGGATGGAACATGGCCGAGCGGCCAGAGGCATCGATGTGAATGGCCCGCTGAATCGGGAAGGGGAAAGAGGTTGCAGTGAACACGAAGCTGCTAGTGGGGGCCGCATCCAGTAGCAGGCCAGCCTCCACCAGATCAGCCGGCTGAACGAAGGGTGCCGTGGCGTAGAGGCAGCACACGGCCTGAGGCTCCAGACCCTGCTGCTCACACCACTGCACCGCATGAAGCACAACTGCCTGAGTGGTGGCCTGGTCGTCCGCAAGGTGAGCTGGCCGCAGGAAAGGCACCTCGGCGCCATAACTACCGGCCACGGCGGCGATCTCTTCGTCGTCGGTGCTGACGAGGATGTGATCGAAACAACCGGCGGTTCGCGCCGCCTCGATCGACCAGGCGATCATCGGCCGGCCGCGGAAGGAGCGGATGTTCTTGCGGGGGATGCGCTTGCTGCCGCCGCGAGCAGGGATCAGAGCAAGGTTCATGCGCCGTCCTCCAGGTGAGCCCACACCTTGCGGAAGGCGGCCACCACCTGATCGATCTCAGGATCGGTGTAGGGATGGGCGCAGAGATTGAGGCCGAGGAAGGTGCGCTGGTGCAGGTCTTCCGCTACCGGACACAGCCCCGGGCCGTACGTAACAACGCTTTCGCCACGGGCCAAGCCCTTCCAGGGGAATCCCTCGGTGCCGTAGGCGATGCGATGGCGGAACAGCGGGTTGAGGTGGATGCACTGGTAGCCCCCGAACAGAGCCGGCACACCTTCAGCGCGCAGGGCATCCACGATCCAGCTCCGAGGCTTGCTGAGCCGCTCGGGATCGAGGGTCATGCCGAAAACGTAGTACACGTGAGTGGCCTGATCGGCCACCATCGGCAACTGCAGGCCAGGGAGATCCATAAGGCCTGCCCTCAGGCGATCGGCCGCCCGCTGTCGACTCGCGACGAGCTCGGGCAGCTTGTGGAGCTGAGCGCGAGCGATGGCCGCTTCAATCTCACCGAGCCGGAAGTTGTGGCCGAGGATATTGGCCAGCTGGGCTGGGTCGTCGCTCTGAATCACGGCCTCGCCGTGGTTGCGGATCAACTGCAGACGCTCAGCGAGGTAGCTGTCGTCGGTGACGAGCAGACCTCCCTCCCCGCAGTGGATGTGCTTGTGATAGTTGAGGCTAAAGCCACCGATGTCAGCCGCCGTACCAGCGGAGCGGCCAGCGAGAAGGGCACCGGGAGCTTGGGCGGTATCGGTGAGCAGGCGCAGGCCGTGACGATCGGCAATGGCGCGCAGAGCAGGGATATCTGCACTCTGCCCGAAGATGTCGGCGCAGAGGATGGCGCGGGTTCGGGAGGTGACCGCTGCTTCCACCGCGGACGGGTCGAGATTGAAGGTCTGCGGATCAATGTCCGCGAACACGGGAATCCCGTTCCAATGAAGAATTGCGGTGGCGGTGGCCACCATCGTCCAAGGGGTGACGATCACCTCATCGCCGGGGACGATGCCGATAGCACCAACAGCGGCAACCAGGCCCGAAGTCCAGGAGTTAACCGCCACTACGTGACGCACGCCAAAACGTTCAGCGGCCTCTCGCTCCAATGCCTGCACCTCAGGACCACCGTAAAAGCCCGGGCCGGCAGCGCCGATGAAAGCGGACAGTACGCCTGATCGAAGCACACGGTTGGCCGCCTCGATCTCCTCCTCGCCAAGGCTGCGATACGGAGGAAACGGTGCAGTGATCTGAGGGGTCCCGCCGTTGAAGGCAAGGGAATCAGCGGTCATCGGCACAGGCGGGAGCCAGGGTATACAAGGTGAGCAACCCATCTCTGAGGTCGCACTGTAAGGGCGATGCGCCAGGGTCACAGAGGTGGCGATGCAGGGCTTCCACCACCTCCAGCTGATAATGATCCATGCCGGTAGGTACGAGCTCCGGAGCAGCGGCCAGGGGGCAATGACTGTCGCCCTGGGCAGGCTCGCGGCGTGGCCAGAAAGCGATCGCCCGGCCGTGGTCAGGCCAGCAGAGGCGCCCACCTTCGAACCAGAGATCGAGTTCGGCAGCCCGCAGACCTGCCGCGCCGACGCTGTGAACATGCAGAAGGGACTGGCCATGGTCTGCGACCAGAAGCTCAAGGCTCAGTTCACGATCAAAGTCCAAGCAGGGCATTCCCCGATCGTGCACCCGGCCCAGCCTGAGAGGGCCGAGCCAGGCCTCCGCCAAATTCACAAAGTGGGAACCGTTGCTGAGCAGCCCCTTGCCATAGGTGAGCTGGCCGTGCAACAGACGGCCCAGCTCACCGGACTGAAGCCGGTGACGCCAAGCCTGCACAGACGGCAGCCAGCGACGGATGTAGTTCACAGCCACCTGGAGCTGCGGGCGCCGCTCGCACACACCCTGCAGCGCTCGAGCCTGCTGAAGATCGCAAGCCACTGGTTTTTCAAGTAAAATAAATAAGGGATGTGTGAGATTCAGCAGATTTTCCACAAGGGCCGGCTGCAGATGGGGCCCGACGGCGATCACCACCAGCTCGGGCGAAGCATCGCTGCAGGCAGCCCTCCATGTGGCCAGGTCGGGATAGGCCGGGGCGCCATAGAGCCGCGTGAAACGTTGACGAGCCTCAAGGCTGGGATCTACACCCGCCTCCAGCGCAAAGCCAGGATGGCAGGCCAAAGCCCGGGCATGGGTCAACGTTTGGGCAGAAGAGCGGGGCTGATCCAGCGCAAACGGAAGGGCGGCGTCGTAGCCGCAGCCAATTTGGCCGAGACCCACAAGCAAAACCCGGAAGCGGGTCAATGAAGTTCCTGCTCCTGCAAGATGTTGGTCAGTGCTTGAACCCCACGAACTTGCTCCACGTCGGTAAGGCCAGGGAAGAGAGGCAAGCTGATGGCGCTAGTGGCATAGGCCTCTGCTTCCGGGAATTGGCCTTCTGCAAAACCCAAAGCTCGGTAATATGGCTGAAGATGTACAGGACTATAGTGCAACTGCACACCGATCCCGTCGCCCCGCAGCATCTGAAAGACCTCCCTGTGCTGATTCGCAGTAGCTTGCCGCAAGCGAATCACTCCCAAGTGAACTGAGCTGAGCACATCATCTGGCACTTCCAATGGCTGAACAGGGAGATTAGCCAGCAGCTCTCGGTAACGCTGGAGCTGCCGATTACGCTCAGCCACGATCTCATCCAAACGCTGCAGCTGGCTCAGGCCCAGCCCAGCCTGAATGTCTGTGATCCGGTAATTGAAGCCAAGCTTCTGCTGCTCATAACCCCAAGGCCCCGCCACTGGCTGCTCAAAGCGATCGACATCGCGCACGATCCCATGACTGCGCAGATCCACCATGCGCTGGGCCAACACCGGGTCGTTAGATGTAGCAAGACCCCCCTCGCCGGTGGTGATGATCTTCACCGGGTGAAAGCTGAACACCGTGATTGCACTGTAACGGCAGTTGCCCACCGGCTCACCGCGGTATCGTCCGCCGATTGCATGGCTGGCATCTTCTAGGACTGTAAAGCCATAACGCTTAGACATTGCGCCAATCGCCGCCATGTCGCAGCTGCAGCCCGTCAGATGCACCGGAACCACAACTTTCGGAAGAGTCCCATCCCGAGAGGCCTGCTCCAGCTTGGTCTGAAGTGCGGTAACACTCATCAGCCCGGTAGCAGGATCAATATCCACAAAATCCACCGATGCGCCGCAATAGAGGGCGCAGTTAGCTGATGCCACAAACGTAATAGGTGAGGTCCAAAGCCGATCACCTGGCCCAAGCCCTAGGGCTAAACAAGCAATGTGCAGTGCGCTGGTGGCGCTATTAACAGCCACCCCATGAAGTACATCCACCTTGGCAGCAACAGCCTGCTCAAAAGCCTGCACCGCTGGCCCCTGGGTAAGGGAGGGGCTGCGCAGCACTTCAACCACCGCGGTGATATCGGCCTCCGTGATGGTCTGGCGACCGTAGGGGATGAAAGCTAAAGCTCTTTGGTCCCTGCTCATACGGGCTGAAAGGCGGGGTTCACATTGTCGCGGATCAGTGCGCGCAGTTGCTCGACACTAAGAAACTCAGGATTAGAGCCAGAATTGTAGGCAAATCCTGTAGGCACCGCACTAATACTGATACCGGCCTCCTGATAAAGATGCAGCACACGGCCATCGCTTGGGAGAATCGCGTAGTAGTCGCCTAGGTCGATGGTGGAGAAGCTATCGGAAGCAGTTATCATCTCTTCATGGACTTTTTCACCGGGGCGGATGCCAATGATTGGCTTCTTACAGCTCGGCCCGATCGCCTCAACCACGTCGGTGATCCGATAGCTGGGGATCTTGGGCACAAATAGTTCGCCACCCAGGGCATGCTCCAGCGCCCACATCACCATCGCCACGCCCTCCCTAAGTGAAATATTGAAGCGCGTCATCGCTGGATCAGTAATAGGCAGTACGCCTGTTTTCGCCTTTTCCAGAAAGAAGGGAATCACCGAGCCCCGAGAACCCATCACATTCCCATATCGCACCACAGAGAAGCTCAGATCGCGAGCCCCCTTGATATTATTGGCCGCAATGAATAGCTTATCCGAGCAGAGCTTGGTAGCGCCGTAAAGGTTTATCGGGGCTGCGGCTTTATCGGTACTGAGAGCAACCACTCGTTTCACACCGGTATCGAGACAGGCCTGCACTAAATTCTCGGCGCCGAGAACATTGGTGTTGATAAACTCCATAGGGTTGTATTCAGCTGCGGGAACTTGCTTAAGTGCTGCCGCATGGATGACAGTATCAATACCCTCAAGAGCTCGCCGGAGACGATCACGATCACGAATATCACCGATAAAGAATCGAAGGCTTGGGAATTGACTTTCAGGATAAAGCTGCTGAAGTTCCCACTGCTTCAATTCATCACGGCTATAAACAACCAAGCGCTCAATGAGCGGGTATCGATCGAGGACTTCGGCAATGAATTCCTTGCCAAAACTGCCCGTACCGCCAGTTATAAGAACCCTAGATGCAGGAGTGAAGGTCATACAAAAGATTAAGCGATCAACAAGAATGCAAGTACAACAGCCGAGAACATACTGCAAGCGTAGCTAGCAGACTAAACAAGATCTCATTCAGAGAGCGACAAGGGTGCCACAAAAAACGTGGGCCATTATTGATTTTGATACGCCGCCCAAGGAAGATCACGCCCAGGGCGCTCTCAAACCACTCGACTAGCATACTCCTCCTCTTGCACACGCAACTGCACCCGCAGCAGATTAGAAACAGCCAACAGGTCGTGCAGACTGGGCAGAAGCTAGTTTACTTTGCAGCCGGTGTGGTGATAGAGTGGAAAGTTACTCGTCAGCCGCCATGCTGCGCAGCGGATCCTGCTCCAAGATGGTGGCATCGCCTTCGATGCCTGGATCACCTTGAGCTCCAGCACGAAGAAGCCGCCGTTGATCCAGCCGCTATCGCCCCGTTGATTTTCCTGGGATCCCCAAGCCGCCGCATACTCATCGAACTGCGGCCAACCCTCATAGTATCTAGAAGATCATGTGTTTTCTGGTGAGCAATCAGAGCTGCAATATCCACATCCGTCGCTCCATGGCCGTATATAAAACACAAGGCTTTACCGCGCATGCTTTTATGTTGGCCGCCTGACATGCTGGTTTCGGTTGTTTCCACTACGGTGCCTTCCGAGGAGCCCTTTTCTTGTGGTGCACTCACATCGAATTCTTGCGAGTGCGAAAAATCAGCTCGCCACTTTGCAAGACGTAGCTGACGCACACTCCTTCATCAAACAACTTTTGTAGGCACAGCAAATCACGCAGCTCATTAATTCCATGAGCGCCAAGAATCTTGCGGATTTGCCACAGAATTGGCCTGCCAACGATTCCCACCATAGGCTTCGACTTGAAGTTGGATTCTTCGCAGATTCGGGTCAGTGGCCAATTAGTACATAGGCTTCACAACAAGAATTGCTACTTAGAACGTGAGTAAAGTGATTTCATACGCACGAGTTTGTTAAATCCGCACCAGCTGCTGGTTCAGCTGCTCAGAGAACAGACGCACGGTATCCGTGAGCCCTGCCGCCAAGGAGATACGGGCACGCCAACCCAACGCAGCCAACCGGCTCACATCCAGCTGCTTCTTTGGCGTGCCATCGGGCTTGCTGGCATCCCAGCGGATCTCCCCTTGGTAGCCCGTGGCGGCAGCCACCGCTTCCGCCAGCTCGCGGATCGTGAGGTCCACGCCAGTTCCTACGTTGAGGAACTGCTGGTCCTCAGGCCCCGGCTGCCACTGCTCCAGAGCAAACACGCAGGCCTCGCCCAGATCATCCACATGCAGGAACTCCCGCAGCGGCGTGCCCGTGCCCCAGCAGGTCACGCTCGGAGCGTTGGCCTCGGCGGCCTCATGGAAGCGACGAATCAAGGCTGGCAGCACGTGGCTGTTGGTGGGGTGATAGTTGTCTCCCGGGCCATACAAGTTGGTGGGCATCAGGCTGATCGCATCGAAGCCGTGCTGCCGGCGCAGCGCCTCACACAGCTTGATGCCGGTGATCTTGGCGATCGCGTACCACTCGTTGGTGGGCTCAAGGGCACCAGTGAGTAATGCTTCCTCGCGGATCGGCTGGTCGGCGAACTTCGGGTAGATGCAGCTGCTGCCCAGAAACAGCAGGCGCCGCACCCCGGAACGCCAGGCCGTTTCGATCACATGGGTCTGGATCTTGAGGTTCTCCAGCAGGAAGTCCGCCGGGTAGCTGCTGTTGGCCTGGATGCCGCCCACTTTCGCCGCTGCCAGCACGACAACAGTGGGTTGATGTTCGGCAAACCAGCGCTCCACCGCCTCGCCATCGAGCAGATCCAGCTCCGATCGGCTGGCCGTGAGGATCTGGCCGTAGCCCGCCCGTTGCAGGGCCCGGCAGATGGCACTACCAGCCATGCCGCGGTGGCCGGCCACGAAGATCCGATCGGCGGGGGTGATCAACGTGGGGGTCATGGCACAGATCTCATTAATGGAGAAGCCGATCAGGCGCGATGCAGCGAGACGTCGTAACCCGGCCAGCGACCATCCGACGACACGGCCATCAGTCCCTCCACCCGAGCCTGAGCAATCAACAAGCGGTCGAACGGATCGTGATGCAACAACGGCAGCTGGGCGGTTTCAACCGCATGCTCATCCAGCACAGGCAATAGGGCCGCACCGGCAGCGAGGCTTTGATCCCGAAAAACAGTCGGTGGCACCTCCAACTTGCC
>Ga0078894_10001034_pt1 | contig 20267 bp, 32 predicted proteins | sample LauGreSu1BDMLBSD_2_FD_67506 | JGI IMG/M metagenome (GOLD analysis project Ga0078894, IMG submission 67506) | Freshwater lake microbial communities from Lake Michigan, USA - Su13.BD.MLB.SD (version 4) (version 4) | ecosystem: Environmental > Aquatic > Freshwater > Lake | place: Lake Michigan... | reverse complement strand
ACGGTGATGAGACTGCTATCTCTCGCTATCTTGCTAATCAAACACGATCTGCTATCCCTATGTCCGGTGCTCTTGGTGTTGTCAACAATGCCATAACTAGTTCCCAAAAGGATATCTACAATGACCTTGTAGGTTATGTTAAAAACAGACTGCCTGGCTTCTCCAGTCAGCTACCTGAACAGATTGATATCTACACCGGTAAGCCCCTTAATGACATCGATAACCCAGTCCTACGTGCTCTTAATGCTGTTAACCCAGTTAAGATTAGCGAAGGTACAGAGCCTTGGCGTCAGTGGTTGATTGATAGTGGCTGGGATGGTATCCAAATGATTCGTAAGGACTCCTCTGGTAACCACGAATATACCCCACAGGAACGTGAAGTACTGTATAAGTACATCGGTGAACAACAACTGTGGAAGGAATTCGATAAGCTTAGTAAGAACAAGAAGTATAACGATCAGCTAGATCGTATTCGTGCTATGCGTGTTCAAGGTCGTCCATCTGAAGAGATCCAAGCAGCTCAAAGTGAAGTTTATTCAGTGATGAATGATATCATGTCTCAAGCCCAAAAGGCTGCTGAGATGCGTATGCAGCAAGAGAATGAACCGATGTGGCGTTCCATTCAAGAATCCCTGACCAATAAGAACCTTATGAAACAGGGTCGTATTGATGATGCTGCCAGGGCTGCTGATCGTCGTAAAGCAGAGATTGAGCGACTAACCCAAATGTACCGATAACTTTAAATGGCAACTACACAAAATACATTCACTGGTAATGGGTCTAACTTAGGACCCTTTTCTTTTACCTTTAAATGGCTTGAATCTACTGATATTAAGGTAAGTGTTGGTGGTGTACTGAAAACAGCTGGTACTCACTACAACCTACAGAGCCTTAACTATACGACAAAGACCGGTGGTCAGGTCCTGTTCACTGCAGGTAATGCTCCTGCTAATGGAGCCTCTATTCGTATCTTTCGAGATACCGATGATGATGCTTTGTCTGCTGTCTTCTCTTCTGGTTCCGCTATTAGAGCAAAGGACCTGAACGATAACTTCACTCAGAACCTTTATGTAACCCAAGAGATCAACAATAACGCTGTCAGCATTGATGGTTCTAACCCTATGGTTGGTAACCTCAATATGAATGGCTACCAAATTGATAACCTAGGTGAACCTACTTCCAATAGTGATGCTGCCACTAAAAAATATATTGATGACCGTTACGGTAATCTAAGTATTCCTGGCTTTACCCGTTGGAGTAAGACTGCTGTTGGTGGTGAGACGACATTGTCTGGTGTTGGTACGACTGGCGGTACACTTGGTTATAGCCCTAACCGTGAGCAGGTATATCTTAATGGTGCTCAACTGCAACGTGATGCGGACTACACTGCTAATAACGGAACTAGCATTGTCCTCAATGTAGCACTTATCGCTGGTGATGTTCTTGAAGTCATCTGCGTCAACAACCTCAATACTGGTACAACTGCTCAGGCACAGGATGTTTACTGGAATCAAAGTGGTTCTGGTGCTGTTACTAGAACTGTTGATAGTAAGTTGAAGGATGTTGTCTCTGTTAAGGATTTTGGTGCTGTAGGGGATGGCGTTGCTGATGACACCTTGGCCATTAACCGAGCGACCAAGTACGTTGCCAACCTAGGCGGTGGTACTGTTTATTATCCCCCTGGTATTTATAGAATTACTAGAGCTATTCGCCTCGATGATTACAACATTGAAACGTTTACGTATTCTGGAAATGTTCGGCGCAATGTAACCCACATGGGTGCCGGACGGGATTCAACTACCATCAAAGCTAGTGGCTTTTGGACAAGCATTTTCACCAGCTTTCCAGAGCCATTCTTGGCCAGCAATGCCGCGCAACCGGTTTTGAAGGGGGCAGATGCGCCGGGCGCTGTTCCCGCTGATGAGTTTACATTCTTGGCAGAGAATATTGTTATTGAGGGATTGACTCTTGATGGCGATTACAACGTCAATGTGGATGGCGGAACTGCCTATGGTGCCAACTACGGGTCGTGGGGTGGTACTTGGCCCAATGGATCGACTGCAGCCTCTACCTGGGCTGCTGACAATTATCAGTATCCTGTTTATGCCTATAACGTCCGTGGCTTGATAATCAAAGACTGTCGAGTTAAAAATAGTTGGTACAACGGGGTGTCGATTTACCGCTGCCACGATGTTCAGATTATCAATAACATTCTTCAGAACTGTGGCGACAAAGCAAACTACCTCGGTTACTACGCTGGTGCTGAAATTGACAACGCCTCATATAGATGTCAAGTAATTGGAAACATCATTAAGAATGTAGGCAACGGCATTGTTTCCAATGGAGACAACCTAGCATATGTTTGGCGAGCCGTTCAAGAAGTTATCATTTCAGATAATATCTTTGATACAACCTATCAAAGTGGTATTTTTGCTTTTGATTGGATTGCTGATTGGCAAATTACCAACAACGAATTTATTGCAATCGGCACTAGTCCAATCGAGTTGGCAGTAATTTCAGCTGCCGTGTCTGGACGCCAAGCTCAATACTGTAAGATTTCAAAAAACCTAATACGCAGCTATAACACCAGAAATTTAGCTGGTAATGTTGGCATTCGTGCTCTTGGTAGCGGACACACTGTCACTGATAACTCTATCTTTCTAGAAAGTTCTGCCGTTACTGCTAATACTTGGGGAATTGTTGTTCAAGATCCAAGTACTGCAATTCCAACTGGATCCAGCAAGGGCTGCTTAATCGCCAACAACTACTTAAGTGGTAGATTCCCTGGAACGGATGAAAATTCTGGTGGTGGTATTGTTATGGGAGCTACCAACAGTCAAGCAGTTGGTAACACAATTATCTCAACCGCAAACGTTGCTTGGACTGCCATTCGAGTTGGAGCGGATGATGTCAAAGTTGCATCAAATGACATTCGTGGTTCGTGGCTATTTACATCAGGTAAGCGGGCCATCGTTTATGGTAGTGGACTAAGGCCATATGTAAAAGATGCCAAGTATGAACCACTTTTGGATATTCGTACTGGTGTGAGCAGGGCTTCTTTGACGGGTTGGAATGTTGTTGATTTCACTAATTACACTCCAACCACATACGATAACCGTAGTAATTTTAACACTGGAACAAATGCTTTTGTTGCTGACATACCTGGACTATATGAATTTACAGCACAAATAAACTTTAATTCAGTTGGTACGCCTGCTAGCCCTGTTTCTGTAGTTGGTATTTTTGAACGAAATAATGCTACAAGTTTTGGGAAAGCGTGGGCCAAATCTCCTGAGCTTTGTACACTTTCTTTTTCAACTTTAATCGAATTAAATGTTAACGATTCAGTTACATTAAAAACATTTGGAGCAAGTTCTTACGCGGTTGACGTTGATACCCACGTCAACGTTAAATTTATCCAACAACGAACCTAATTATGGCCCTCACTAAAACCCTTACTCTTGTTAATAACTTTCAAGAGTTTTCAATCTTTGAAGATTCCTATTTAAAGGTAACTTCTTTCAGTGGTTCAAAGGAGATTGTCTCATTTGACCTGAGCGCATTTAAGGTGAAGGACGGAATCTTACTTCAAAAACAAGAGTACGTCTTTGCTATTGATCTTGAAGGCTCTAACCCAATTAAACAAGCATACGAATACCTAAAAACCCTCCCTGAGTTCTCCGACGCGGTTGACTGCTGATGACAAAAACACGTGACTTAGCCGACCTGGGTGGAGGTTTCATCCAGGCTGGTACCGGTGCTGTGCAGCGCACCGTTGAATCAAAGCTGCAAGATGTGGTGAGTGTTAAAGATTTTGGTGCAGTTGGAGATGGGGTGGCTGATGATACTGCATCTATTCAGGCAGCAATTAACGCAGCTGGTGGGCAAACAGTATTACTTCCTACTGGTACGTATAAAATTACATCGACACTTACCTTTACGCCAACGGCAGCGACGTTTGAAAAGCCAATTCGCTTGGTTGGTGATGGGATGCTCTCTAGCGTCATCGACACCCGTGTTGTAAACGGTCCTGCTATTTCCATAACCGCTAGCTCAACCTATAGATTTTCCACTGGCGGAATCCTGAAGGATTTTTCAATTATTACAAATGGTTCTCCGGTAAATGCAGATGGCATACGACTGTACTCTGTATATCATTTAGATATTGAAAAAGTTCGAATCAACGGTTTATCAGGTAAAGGTATCCACATTCGCAGTTCCGGATCTGGTGATACTGATACAACCGCATATTTACGGATTACCCAATGTAGACTTACTTCTAATAGTTATGGAATCTATGTTAAATCAGACCTATCTGGAGGTGTGCCTTTAGCTTATGCAGATATTGAGCACTGCGCGTGTGACTCGAACACTAGTGCTGGTATCGCTATGTGGTCGGTAGATCAAGTTAACATTAGGTATAACACAATCACTACTAACGGATCTACTGGTTCCTTTGGTGGGGTGTATGTTGATGGGTTTGGGTCATCATCTAGAGATATCTGCATTCATTCCAATGAAATTGGCAATAATAATAAACCATACCAAATTAAATTAGTCTCTACTATCAACAGTTCATCAACAATGAACCGATTTGTTACACTTAATGGTGAAACAAACACACTTGATAATATACTCCTTGATACGGTAAATGGCTTTATTAGTACTCAAGACTTCCACGTGACTGGGAATGCCATTACATCTTTGAATGCTTATAGAAGTTTGAATACCAATAGCTCATTAACTATTATCGACCCTTACTGGTCTGGTCATGGAGCTGTTGGTGGTCAGGTTAAGTACAGTTTATCAGCTAGTACGTCACAAACCACTATTCGAGAACTTGGCACGTCTCGTGGTCAAGCCCTTGTCTATAAATCCGCAACTGTTTCGGCCAGCTCATACACTCCTGATTGTCTTGAAGCTGGAGTTCATCGAATAATTTACACTGGTGCAAGTTCAACATTTACAATCAACGCTCCGCTTAATGCAGAAAGTGGAAGACAACTGATACTCAGGATATTCAATGCCGTTGGAGCTGGATGGACAACGCTTGCATTTAATGCTGCATTTTCAGTCAATAATCCTGGAGTACCTAATACAAGCACATCCAGCACTGCCTCTTTCTACTACGATCCAAACTCAGCGCAATGGATTCAAGTTGGAGCCTGGGCAACCAATCTGCCGTAATTTAATTATTCACCTTGATAACAGCAATGGCTCTTCAATCTTCTATTACCGAAACACGTCAACATTTTACAGGACAACTTGTTTGCAATTCTGCTTATTGGCGTATTGATCAAATTATTTGGAACAAGCAAGGTTTGACTTTCGTTGTAAACGCATACGCCACCAACCAAGGTCCCATGCTTTACAGTGATAAGTTTTCGTTTGCACCGGAACTTGACGGTGACAATTTTATCAAACAAGCCTACCAATTCCTCAAGACCCTCCCCGAATTCTCTGACGCGGCTGACTGCTGATTATGATCACCATCCTAGGTATCAAAGTGTCTTACGAAACACTTGCCTTCTTCATCCTATTCATCGCTTCTGAGTACCTTGGTATGACTAAGAAGCGTCGCTCTAATAGTGTTACCCAAGCCATCTCTATGGCTGCTGCTTACTTTAGTAAGACTCGTACTGAAGATGACACAGTACGGCGTATCCGTAGAACCTTTAGAGGGAAGTAATTATCATGGTATTGCTGCAAGTTAAGCAGTACTACCCCCAGACAGATAGTGCAACAGGTCATGGAGATCGGATGTGCTTTAGCTCTACATGTGCTATGGCCGTTAAGTATCTCCTACCTGATGCGCTAAAGGGTAGTAATGCAGATGATGATTACTTGAGAACAGTTCTCAAATACGGTGACACTACTCTCTCCACTAGTCAAATTAAAGCCTGTCAGCAATATGGTGTATTTGCTACCTTCTACCAGAAAGGCACAAGACAGGATCTACTTAACGAACTCAAGGCTGGTTACCCAGTAGCTACAGGTATCCTCCATAAAGGACATGCTTCCAATCCTGTTGGTGGTGGTCACTGGATGCTTCTCATCGGTGATGATGGGGAACACGGTATCTTCCATGATCCATACGGTGAGATGGATAACGTTAACGGCGGTTACGTTACCATTGGTTCAGGTGGTAAAGATGTTAGCTATTCCTGGACTAATTGGCTAAAGCGTTGGGAAGTAGAAGGTAAAGGTACTGGTTGGTATATGACCTTCCGCCCTTTGTCAACGCCTGTTCCTAAGGCTGCCGAGATGCAACCTATCGCTCTTGTGGATAACACCTGGAAGGGAGTTATGGCTGCCGCTAAGGTAGCAGGTGCTAAGTTCCCACAAGTAGTAGCTGCTCAGTGGGCACTTGAAAGTGGCTATGGTAAACACACCTCTGGCACTCATAACTACTTTGGTCTTAAGGGTTCTGGTACTGACCATGAGACTAAGGAATTCATTGATGGTAAGTGGATCACCATTACTGCTGGTTTCCTTAACTTCCCTGACCTACAGTCTTGTGTGTCGTACTTGGTGCAACGCTGGTACAAGGACTACAAAGCATATAAAGGAGTTAACCGTGCCTCTACACCTGAAGAATGTGCTCAACTGTTGGTAAAGGAGGGATATGCAACTGATCCACTATATGCCACCAAGTTAAAACGTCTACTTAAGGAAAATGGTTGAAGCAATTATCACAGGAGTTGCATCCCTTGTTATTGGCGTTGGTGGTGGTGTAGCTTCCATTAACAGTAGAACTAACTCACGTATGGATCGTATTGACAGACGTATTGATGAGATTGAATTACGTCTTGCTGAGAAGTACGTACCACGACAAGAGTTAGCTAACGCCTTACAAAAGATGGAGGATCACATGATCCGCATCGAAAATAAACTAGATCAAATCGTACTACGTAATGGCTAACAAGAAAGCAACGGAGGACATGTTTAATGAACTCCATAACATTGTCACCAAAGAGCTTCTGGACCGAATCAAGAGCGGTGAAGCCTCTACTGCTGACCTTAAAGCGGCTTGTGATTGGTTGACTAAAAACGACATCAGCGGTGTTGCATATGACGGTAACCCCCTTGATAAACTAGCCACCATTATGCCTAAGGTAGACCCTGAACTTATCCAAAAGAGGTTGTATGGCAAGTCGCACGTCTAGTTACTACAAGAACAACCCTAAGGCTAAGGCTAAGCGCCTAAAGCAGCAAGCCGAATACAATCGGACAAAGGAGGGTCTTAAGATCCGTACTAACGCTAATAAACTGAACCGTAAGCTTGGCACTTATGGTAATGGTGATGGTATGGATGCTTCCCATACAGGTCCCAACAAAGGCAAACTAGAGTCCCCTAAAGCTAACCGTACACGCCCACGTAAGGGTAAGAAGTATGGCTAATCCATTCCCAATCTAATAATGTGACACCGCTATTTCCTAGTCCTGATCACTACCTCCACAACCTAATAACGATGACAAGCTCTGAAGCAAAAAGGCTACACCGTCGTGCAATTAAGGAATACTTTAATTGTCAATGCGTATACTGCGGAGAAACTTATGAACTACATGAACTTACACTTGACCACGTTCGCCCTAAGTGTTTTGGTGGCGAAGACCTTACTTCAAATTTGGTACCCAGCTGTAGGAAATGCAATCAGGCTAAAGGAAGTAGCAATTGGCTACAATGGATGAGGGACACATTTGGCCCTACTAATAGGGAAACACTTATTCTATCACACATTCGTTAATCATGGACAAAAGAGAATCACTTAAAGAGATGCGTCAAAAGATCGCGGACATGATCACTGCATCTAAGCGTCGTCAAAAAGGTAAGGATGTAACTTCTGAAGACATCAGTAAGCGCAGGGAAAGGCGTGAATCTGGTATGGGTAAACCCGGTACTATTGGTCAAGGTGGCAAAACTCCTGGTGATAGGGCTCAAAGTGAATCAGGTTATATGCCCGATAAAGGTAAGGACGACAAACCTAAGGAAAAGGCTAAGCCCCGTCAACGTCGTGGTGCAGGTCGTGAGGACATGATGAGTAATCAGCGTCAACGCGAGATCATGGAACGTGAGGAGCGTAAGCGTAAAAATGACATGGACAAAGGCGGGTCCAATGTAGTTGGGAGCTAAATAATCCCAATGGATAAGGAGTTATTTCAGCTACTGGCTGAAACTGCAGTTAAACTGCAAAGCGAAAGCGAGCCTCTTATTAAATCTAAACAACTATCTAAATCACCTACTGTTAGAGCTTATGCTAACGTCGTAAATCAAGGTGATGATTTATTTGCTGATATTTTATATAAATACTTAAATGGTGATATAGAAGTTGACGAAACTGTTCGTAAACTCAATAGTCGTGAAGGTACCCTTATTAAAGCTGGTAACTACTATCAGCGGTTAGAAGGTCACCATCCTATCTATCAAAAACTACTAGCAAATAGACTGTTCAAAGCTGATCCCAAGAAAGCACTTGAAGTAATTAAAATTATTAGAGATCAGTTGCCTGATACTATGAGTCCTGGCACTGATCCTGATAAACTAATTTATACCACCAGGGATTTGCATGGAATTATTGGACACGGTGGTAACTTTAAGTCCAATACCATGGGTGAGATAAATACTGAAGTCACTCCAAAAGAAATTGTTGATCAACTGTATCCAGATCTTGTAGATGCTGTTTATAGAGCAGGTTATCTAGAAACTAATCCAGCTCAACAACTGTTGGTTAAAAAAGCTGGTGAAGCTTTAGGTGTAACTGATCCAGATAAACAATCTCTAAAAGTTAGGCAATCACTAGCTAAACAATCTAAAGCGTTTCCGATTCTTCCAACACAACTAGAAGGTGTACCGGAAGCTACTGCTAGGGTTGTCCCGCCTGACCCTGGTAATGTTGGTAGACTTGGTATCACACAACTATCTGATGTGTATGAATTGGGCAAGACAAGAGGTGGTCTAAACATCGGTGGGTATTTACCAATCCCAATCCCAACAAAATCACAACTAAGGCAAAATGCTTTAGGTATGGGGCTAGGTGCTGCTACTGAAGCCATCACCCCTGAATCTGCTTATGCTGCTGGTAAAGGTGATTGGAGAACTGCTGCCACAAAGGCTGCTCAATCTATTGGAACAGGAGCCATTGTAGGTGGTGCTACTCAAGCTGCTCTTACTAACTTAATGCCTAGAGCTGCTGCAGCACTGGCTAGTGGCCCAGCTATGCCTTATGTTGCTGGTGTTGGTGCTGCATTAGCTTTGCAAGATGCAGCTCAAGCTTATAGAGCTGGGCAAAGTGGTCGTTCTATTCCTCTTCAACAGAAGATTGAACAAACAGAGCAAGGGAAACGTCGTCAACAAGATGTAGCGCAATTCCGTGCTGCAATGCCAGGAGTTGCTAGTAAAAATCGTATGCAAGCAGACTTGTCTGGTAGATTGTCGCCACAGCAGATTGAATCATTTAGAGCTGGTGGTGGTAATGCAGCTATGATGCGGGACGGACTATCGGTACAGCAAGTGATTGAACGTGGTTCGTCATTGCGTCTTAAAAAGATTGTCAACAGTACTATCCGCGATCAAGTCTAACCCCTCACCATCGGTACCTAGAAGCCTCTACAAGGGGCCTCTAGGTGCTTTCCTATACATCCTATCACATGGACACTTTAACCGCCCTTAAAAGCGATTTTAAGCTCTTTCTTCAAGCTCTATGGCAACAGCTAGACCTACCATCCCCTACACGTGCTCAATACGCCATTGCTGATTACCTACAACACGGTCCTAAACGACTACAGATCCAAGCCTTCCGAGGAGTCGGTAAGAGCTGGATTACTGGAGCGTTTGTGTTGTGGACACTCTTTAATGACCCTGAGAAGAAGATCATGATCATCTCAGCTTCTAAGGAGCGTGCTGACAACATGTCGATCTTCCTACAGAAGCTAATTATTGAGACACCATGGTTGGTACATCTTAGACCAAAGAGTGATGACTCACGCTGGTCTAGGATTAGCTTTGATGTTAACTGCTCACCTCACCAAGCACCATCCGTTAAGTCAGTTGGTATTACTGGCCAGTTAACCGGATCACGAGCTGACCTGATGATTCTGGATGACATTGAGGTTCCTGGTAACAGTATGACTGAGATGATGCGTGAGAAGCTATTGCAACTCTGTACTGAGGCTGAATCTATCCTTACACCAAAGAAAGATAGTCGTATCATGTACCTTGGTACACCCCAGACTACCTTTACCATCTACCGTAAGCTAGCTGAACGTAACTATCGACCCTTTGTATGGCCAGCACGTTACCCCCGTTCACTTAGTAACTATGAAGGACTACTTGCACCTCAACTACAAGAGGATATAGACACAGGTGCTGAAGCTTGGGAAGTAACAGACCCCGATCGCTTTTCATCTGATGACCTAGTAGAGCGTGAAGCTGCTATGGGTCGTAGTAACTTCATGCTTCAATTCATGCTAGATACGACTCTTAGTGATGCAGAAAAGTTCCCACTTAAGTTCTCAGATCTTATCATTACCTCTGTTAACCCGACTCAAGCGCCGGATGCTGTTGTGTGGTGCAGTGACCCTCGTAATGTGCTCAAGGATCTGCCTACGGTTGGCCTACCAGGTGATTACTTCTATTCCCCGATGCAACTCCAAGGAGACTGGAGTAATTACACCGAAACAATCTGCTCAGTAGACCCATCAGGTAGGGGTAGCGACGAAACAGCAGCAACATACATAAGTCAAAAGAATGGGTTTCTCTACGTTCACGAGGTACGAGCTTATCGCGACGGCTATAGCGACAATACACTTCTTGACATCCTTCGTGGGTGTAAGCGGTACAATGTTACTAAACTACTCATCGAAACAAACTTCGGAGATGGTATCGTCGCAGAACTGTTTAAAAAGCACCTCCAACAAACTAAACAAGCAATAGACGTAGAGGAAGTACGTGCTAATGTTCGTAAAGAAGACAGGATCATTGATGCACTAGAACCCGTGATGAACCAGCATAGACTTATCATGGATAGGTCAGTGGTGGAGTGGGACTACAGCTCTAATAAAGACGCAGCACCTGAAGAACGTTTACTGTATATGCTCTTTTACCAGATGAGTAGGATGTGTCGTGAGAAGGGAGCAGTTAAACATGACGACAGATTAGACTCGCTAGCACAAGGTGTTAAGTACTTCACAGATGCTATGTCTATTAGTGCTTATGAAGCTGTTAAGATGCGTAAGCAAGAGGAGTGGAATGACATCCTAGAGACCTTTATTGATGACCCAGTAGCTGCTACAAATCACCTCGTGATGGGTATGAATTTAGAGCAAAGACGTAAGGCTAGAGGTAAGAAAAAGAGCCCAGTCCCCACCTGGGTTTAGGCAGATCCCACCCGTAAAGCGGAGCGCCGAAGGGTGGATCGGACCTCCGTGAAGGGAGGAAGACATGCCTCTATCGAGACACATCTTCCTCTTTATTAATGTCCCTGGGAATGGACATTCTGTAAGTACTAACTCCAAAGACACAAACTTCCACTAACTAATACTGAATCTTGGAGTACTGATTCTCCCCAATCCTTCTGAATCCTGTCACTACTTATTCTACTGTATACGTTATGAGTAGAACATATCGTAAGCAACCATTACGTAATCAATTCCGTCACCCTAAGACACTTAACGAGTTAAAGCAAGTTAAAGTTAGTGGTGATTACTTGAATTCTGAATATACAGTAAGTACTCGTAAACGTTATATCCCTACAGCATGGGATGATATCACTGCCACCTCCATCTACCAAAACGATCATCGATGACTCATACCGCCACCCTGGTACACATCACCCCTAACGCTGAAGAACTTATTAGTTACATGGCACGTGTTAGTAATCCAGCTAACCAATCCAACACTGAGACCAGTGCTAAACTAATTAAGTATCTCATTGACCATCAACACTGGTCCCCGTTTGAGATGGTGAACATGTGTGTAGAGATTAACACTACACGTAGTATAGCAGCACAGATCCTTAGGCATAGGTCCTTTAGCTTCCAGGAGTTCAGTCAACGGTATGCTGAGGTAACAGAAGTAGCAGCCCCTCCACAGTTCCGTAAACAAGATACTAAGAACCGACAGAATAGCACTGATGATCTAAGTCTAACGTTGAGGTATCAATACACTGAAGAGACAATCAAGCTGTACAATCAATGTTATGACTTGTATCAGAGAATGTTGGAAGATGGGGTAGCTAAGGAGTGTGCTAGAGAAGTGTTGCCTATGGCTGCACCTACTCGACTGTACATGAATGGCACTATTAGGTCCTGGATTCATTATTGTCAGCTTAGGTGTGGTAATGGGACACAACTGGAACATAGGATCATTGCAGAAGAAGCCTATAAGCTTCTACAGGAGCATCTACCGGGTGTCTGTGCAGCCTTGACTGTTTGACTGCGTTGAGGGGCCTTACAGGGCGTTCTGGGGGGTCCCTTAATTTTTGGCATAAATTTAACAAGCCTTATATCGCCAAGGGGTCTCGTATTTCCCCCCAGTGCCCCCCTCTTGCGATCAAGGACTCTCAGCCGATGTAGTTATTAACTGCTAGCCCTGTGTCCAATGTCCTGCGTACCTGTGCCTGATGCAGATACTCTGGACACGGTACTGGGGGCACTGTCATCATCTATAGTCACGCCTTATTGAGAATGAATTGCAATAAGCAATGCTGTGTGATATGAACTAATAGCGATACGAATTAGTATCAAGGTGTAGGTATATATCAAGTTATCTGTCTGCCCCTCCCAACTCAACAGGACAGTGCAGCTATAACGCCCTGAGACACGCCCACAAGCGGCTATAAGGCGCCTCTAACCGTTATTAGGTATACTGACACCAACAGGCCAGTAGAGAGGCATTACAGAGCCTTGTAGAGAAAGTATTCACACGCTGTGTTCATTCGTATTCACACTCACGCTATTTGTTACTTATCACACAACACTGTCTTAATTCGACTCAACCAATATCGGTACGGTTCGGATCGATAAGGAACGCTGATAGGGTCAATTAAGGGGGCTACACGGATCCACTGGGTTCTTGGGATTGACACAACGGCCTAGGGGCTGGTATGTTAGATGAGTCGGTGGGGGAGGGGCGAAGCCAGCCTCTCTAATGCCGGAGGTGTACCTAGACAATAGAATAGTTGTGGTCGTCACAAGACGGACTTAGCGGAGCGAGCGATCCCGCGAACAGTTATAGGTTGCAACCCGACCTGACTGTACGACCACGTTACTGTTACAGCGCAGAGCCACATGCGCGGACATAAATTAGATCATGGCAACTGTTCACAACTAGTGCGTGCTAACGCACACTACTGGAGTTAACTATGACTGTTACCGTTAATCGTAAGGTAGTGCTTGACCTGCTTGGTAAGGCACGCACTGGTAACGATCTCTTGTCTGTTCTTGACATGATCGCTACAACCTTTACCGAACCTACTACCGATAAAGTAGAGGTTGATGAGTATGGCTATCCACTGGAACTTGGCGACTTCTACGTCGCGTAATCAACACCACTCACTTACTTACACAACAACCACCAACATTATGTACAACCAGAACAACGTCGACTACACCATTGATACCTTTGCCTTTATGGATAAGATGGGTGTTGAGTATGATACTGCTGCTCTCTACACTGCTATCTCTTGGGTAGAGGATGACAATGAGTACACCTACTGAGTAACTAACTAACTAACACTACTATGACTTACACATTCGACGACCTTCGTGCTGCTGTACAAGACTGTACCAGCTATGACTTAGTTCAACGCATGGGTGATGATTATGAAGAGTTCGTTCTTGTAGACCCATATGGAGACATAGATGGTGATCCGTTCTATGAACTCAGTGATGTAGAAGACTTCATCCGTAACAACGATGATGTTGATCGTTACCTTTATGGGATGACTAAATGATGATTGCTGACGCTAACACTTACAGCTACACTATCTCACGAATGGATGATGAGGGTAACATGCTTGCCCTTGAGTCATTTGATACATATAGTGAGGCTGAGATGATGTTCGATAGCTACTGTGACATGTATCCTCATGCCTATGTAGATATCGTTAGCACACCTGAGTAACTTGTCTAACCTTTCATTCACAATCACGCGCACATTACCTATGACCACCACTGCTCCTGTCTTTATGCTCAAGGGTGATTCACTTCTTGACTTCGTTAATGACAAGATGCCCCTTATTAATAGAGGTGAGCTTACACGCACTGATATGATCAAGGACGCAGGCTATTACCGTGATGACAATAGTGCTATGTATACTGAGTTCTATACTGAGCTGCTTAATGCACGAGGTGTAATCCCTACCACCAACACTGATACTATGGAACAAGAGTATGATGACATGAGCACTGATGAGAAGGATCTCTATGATAAGATCACTGACATGCTCGGTGAGAAGTGGACTCATGAGGAGACTGTTGAGTTCATGGATGAGCTAGAGGATATCGGTATCTACACTGCATCACAACTTGAGGATGCGTATGAGTACACACACGATAGCTACTCATCGTGTGCTGAGAAAGAGTTCGCTGAGTACTTCTGTATCGAGGTGATGGATGCACAGATCCCTGAGATTGTTTTTAGTGCTATTGATTGGCAAGATGTGTGGGATCATAACCTGCGTTATGACTTTGCGGCTATTGAGACTGTTAACGGTACCTTCTTCTTTCGTAACAACTGATTATGACTGACGAAGAATACATGCAACAGGTCATCAAAGAGTACAAACGTATTGATGATGATGATCCTGATGTAGAGGATGACTTCTTTGATTTCATTAACCTTGAAGAGGAGATGATTAATGATTAACATGTTTCACAATCACGAGACCGCTATTAAAGTTGATGTCTACCCTGATGAATTCAAACCTATCATGAAGGCTGTCAAGTATGCTCTGATGTGTGACGATTCACGCAGTATACTCACTGAGGTAGAGTGGGCTACACTAAATGCGTGGCTTAATGACTTCTCTGATATTGCACTTAATGAGGGTGTATGAAAGTAAACAAACAGCTTCTACTGGCTAAATGTATAGAGGATGGGATTTGCACTGCTCTCTATAATGCGGACGATCTGACCGTTGATCAAATCTCAACGATAGCTGTTCGTGCTGAGCATGAGATTTGGTTACAGATTGATAGTTTCTTTACTTTTGAGGAAGACTGATGGCTAAAGCATTGACTGATGAACAACGTCAACTTCGCATTGATTTGGTTGAGTTCCTTGCTGTCGCTGTTAAAGAGAGGGCTGATGCTTCTTTCTATACTGATGAGCAGGTAGCTGAGCTTACTAAACAAGTTAAGCGTGTTGCTAAGTTCCTTTGCGTTGCTAACTAATGTACACCACCCACAAAGGTCTCCGCGAGTACGAGGTAACCCTCACCAGTGGTGTTTGGTATCTACTGGCACCGAGCACTGAGCAGGCTGCATGGACTGCTCTTGAACTATCCCAACAACGTAACGAACAACTAGTTAATGTCAAACAAACGGAAGAATGGTAAGATGGCTAAGCGTAAAGAGTTTCCTAACAACTGGCAAGAGTACAAGGATGCTGATGATGACATGTTCCACTCCCATACCTTTGAGGAGATCATGTCATGGAAGGTTGCAGGATGGGAGCTACCTGGCTCTGTATGCTGCATCATCCGCACCTCCGACCTGAATACCGGTAAGGTCAAAGAGTATGTCTACAGTAAGCGTAGTGCTGCACAAGCTAAGGTAGATGCGTTGATCAACACACCTGACATTGAGTTCACTGTTGTTGATCACGAGTCTATTCATTTCCTCACCCCTGCTGATTTCAACTGATGTCTGATTACACTTTCTCCCGTCGTCTTCAACAACTGATCAAGCAAGTAGAGAATCATCCTAACCGTGATGAGATCATCAAGCTTGCACAAGAACAACTTGTTGATGACTCATTCACAATCATCGAGAATAACTAATTGGCAACGCCTGCACAGATCGACGAACAGGTAGCTCTTGAGCGAGAGCAAATCAGGCAAGGACTCCAGCGCCTCAGAGACAACACTCGTAAGCTACAAGATCAAAGCTATGCAAGTGCTACAGTATACGGTGCAGCATCCATTGATGCGTTGCTACCTGCTCTTGTCAAATACATTGAGGAGTCTAGTGAGTATCGCCTGAAGCGTGGTTCTGGTCATCAATTTGACATCATCAAGAACTATGTTTCTCAACTAGAACCACTAGCATCTGCTGCTATTGCACTAAAGATTACCTTTGACAAGGTGTTCTCTACCACTAAAGGTAGTGATCAGCTACAATCAGTGTGTGATAGCATCGGCAATGCTATTGAGTCTGAGTGTCAGATGAGACACTATGAGAAGACTGCACCTGGGTTACTTGCTGTACTCAAGAAGAACTACTACCACAAGTCTATTGGTACACAACAAAAGCTAACTGTCATCAAAACGTTGATGAACAGATGCGAGGTACCTGAGTGGGAGGTATGGGGTAGGGCTAATCGTATCAAGCTAGGTGCATGGCTGCTTGATTGCATCATGCAAACTAGTGGCTGGTTCGTTAAAGATCTGCGTCGCTTAGGCAAGATCACTGTAACGTTTGTTGCACCTACACCTGCGTTCCTTGAGATCCGTGATAAGGTCATGAGTGATGCTGAACTATTTGCACCACTTGCATGGCCAATGCTTATCGAACCAAACGATTGGACTAACGATCGTCCAGGTGGTTACCTACTCAATGAGGTAATGCGAGGCTACTCTTTGGTTCGGAGGGGAGACCCCGCCCGTCTACAGGAGGAGATTCCTCTTGACTTTCTGAACAAGATTCAGAAGGTAGCTTACCAGATAAATCCCTTTACTTATGGGGTTGCTGAGGAGTTAACTAGATTGGAACGACCTGTTGGTAAGTTCTTACCTATTGTTAATCACCCTCTGCCTGCTAAACCTGCTGACATTGAAACCAACTACGATAGCCGTAAGGATTATCGGAGGAGAGCAGCAGAGGTGTTGAACATACAAGCACAAGAACCTAAGAAGTCATGTAGAACTCGCATGACTATGGAAGCAGCTAAGAGGTTCAAGGATAGAGATAGATTCTTTTGTCCATGGTCATTTGACTATAGAGGAAGAGCTTATCCTATCCCTGCTTTTCTAACACCACAAGATACTGACTTTGGTAAATCATTACTGAGGTTTGCTGATGGTTCTTATATGACACCAGAAGCTGAGTCTTGGTTAGCATTTCAAGTAGCAACTTGTTATGGTTTAGATAAAGCAACCATGTCTGATCGACTAGCTTGGGTGGAGAATAACATCACACTCATCAGTCGTATTGCTACTGACCCAATCGGATCTTTACCTGAATGGGAATCAGCAGAAGAACCATGGCAATTCTTATCTAGTTGTGATGAGTATTATCATTGTGTGATCACAGCTGATAAACAATTCACAACACTGCCTATAGCTGTAGACGCAACGTGTAGTGGTCTCCAAATCTTGGCAGGACTCGCACGAGATAAGTCAACAGCTAAACTGGTAAATGTCTTACCTGGTGATAAGCCACAAGATGCTTACAAGGTAGTAGCTGAGGTCGCTATGCCCTCGGTACCTGAACGCTTACGTCCTCACCTAGATAGGAAGAAGACCAAGCGTTGTGTTATGACTATCCCCTACAATGCTAAGCCTTACTCCAATAGGGGTTACATCAAAGAGGCTTTCTTGGAGGATGGGATAGAACTTGATAAGGAAGAGCTTACTCAAGTTGTTAAAGCCATCAGGGCAGCTATGGATGTGGTCGTACCTGGCCCTATGGCTGTCATGAAATGGATTGAGACTGAGGTAGCAGCTGCTGTAAAGCGTGGTGTACAGCACCTTGAATGGAAGACTCCATCTGGGTTCACTGTTCACCAGAAGCTCAACAAGAAGCAGTTCCAGTCTATGGAGCTACAGCTACTGGGTCGTTGTAAGATGAAGGTGGCAGTTGGAGAGACTGATGAGGTCGATCTCAACCACCACAAGAATGCAACAGCCCCTAACTTAATCCACTCACTCGATGCTAGTCTTCTACATCTGAGTGCCCTACGCTTTGATGCACCTATTGCTCTTATTCACGACTCTGTGCTTTGTCGTGCAACGGATATGTCTACCTTATCCGCCATTGTACGAGAAACATACATGCACCTGTTCGCAGAGCATGACTACCTACGAGACTTCGCCAAGTATATTGGTGCAGAGTCTGACCCACCGATCATTGGTGATCTAGAACCAGAGACCGTGATCGAATCCACCTACTTCTTTTGTTAATGTCACAACCCATTCACGTTACTCAACAGCCTGTTGTCCTTGAAGGTTATCAAGCTGTACTGAAACCATCTAAGTTTGGCTATTCACTGTCTGCTCTCCTGGACTCACAGCTGATCGCAACACTTGAGGAGGATCGTCAAGAAACTCTTAAGTGGGCACAATCTAAGCTGAAGAATCCTAAGCGTAGTGTCTTGAAGCCTGAGCCTTGGGAAGAGGTATCCGAAGGTAAGTACAAGACTAAGTTCTCCTGGAATGAAGAGAACCGTCCCCCTGTTGTAGACAGTGAGGGCACACCTATCACTAATGCTGACCTGCCTGTCTATAGTGGCAGCAAGGTTAAGCTTGCTTTCCGACAGAAGCCCTACATCCTCAAGGATGGTGTCACCTATGGCACTAGCCTCAAGCTTGTTGGTGTCCAGGTAGTCGAGCTTAACAACGCTGCTGGTATTGATCGTGGTGACCTTGGTGAAACTGAGGTAGCTGCACTGTTCGGTCAGACCACTGGCTTTAAGGCTAACTCGGTACCTGCTACTGTAGCTGATGATGTGTCTGATGATGTCGTCGAGGATGACGATTTCTGATGGCCTTTCGCTCAGGACTTGAAGAGAAGGTCGCTGATCTTCTCACCAACCTGGGTGTTAAATACGAATACGAATCAACCAAGGTACCTTACGTACTGCAATGCAACTACACGCCCGACTTCCTCCTACCTAATGGTATCTACCTAGAGACCAAGGGTCAACTAACGGAGGAGGATAGGCGTAAGATGAAAGCAGTTAAGGCAGCACACCCTGACCTTGATATTCGTTTCGTGTTTCAGTCACCCCACAACAAGATCTACAAAGGATCCAAGACCACCTATGCTAAGTGGTGTGAAAAGCATGGCTTCCAATACTGTTCCTTCCACTCGATTCCTATTTCATGGCTGACGTAAAAGAGATTCGAGCTATTGTTGGTGCGCTTATCAAATCACTTGATAAGACAAGCTCACCCAATGATATCATCGAAGCCTTCGAGGATGAACTCGATGCTTACGAAGAACTGATTCAAACCTACCACAAAAACTGATGCGACCCACACAATACGGCACACCTGAGTACTATGCTGATCTATTTGGAGACATCCTTGCAGATGTAGATAGCACACAACCTGCATATGCTAATGCAATAGTTGATGGGTTCATCAAAGCAGTAGACGATTGGTTTAATTATCACGATGAGCAAGCACGAACTTATGCAGAACTCCGAAAGCGAGTTCGTGAGGCACTTACCATGTGATGCATGTGGGTCATCTGATGCAGCTAGCCTATACTCAGATGGCCACACTTTTTGTTTTTCATGTAACGCCTACACCAAAGGCGAAGGTGATGTTCACACTCATAAAATGTCCACCAATGTCCAACTCCGAGGTTCAGCCGAGCGGCTGCAAAAGCGGAACATCTCAGAAAAGGTTTGTCAACAATACCGGATCTACAAAGACGGAGACGTTCTACGCTTCTATTATTTCGACGATGCTGGAGTCGCTAAAGGCTGCAAGGTAAAGACAAAAAGCAAACTATTCACCTATGAAGGAGAAACACCTGGAACCCTCTTTGGGCAACATTTGTTTCCCGCCACTGGAAAACGAGTCGTTATCACTGAAGGGGAACTCGATGCAGCTTCGTGTAGTGAGGCTATGCCGGGGTGGCCGATGGTATCTCTACCTAGCGGTGCCGCAGCGGCCAGGAAGTCGATTCAACGGGCTCTCCAATGGCTCCAGGGCTATGAAGAGATTGTCCTGTTCTTCGACAATGACGAGGCAGGCCGTAAGGCAGCGGAGGATGCGGCAGGGGTCCTACCACCTGGCAAGACAAAGATCGCAAGACTTGAGAGCTACAAGGATGCGTCAGATGCCCTCCAAGCCAATGACCCTGAAGCAATTCGTCGA
>Ga0078894_10001033_pt1 | contig 20271 bp, 11 predicted proteins | sample LauGreSu1BDMLBSD_2_FD_67506 | JGI IMG/M metagenome (GOLD analysis project Ga0078894, IMG submission 67506) | Freshwater lake microbial communities from Lake Michigan, USA - Su13.BD.MLB.SD (version 4) (version 4) | ecosystem: Environmental > Aquatic > Freshwater > Lake | place: Lake Michigan... | reverse complement strand
GCTGACCGGGCAAATATTATGCTCAATAATGGCGACATTGTTCATCGTCATATGATGGATGGTGACGCTATCCTCTTCAATCGTCAACCAACTCTTCATAGGATGAGTATGATGTGTCACATTGCGCGTGTGATGTATCAAGGCGATACATTTCGTATGAATGTAGGTTGCACGAAACCTTATAATGCAGATTTCGATAAACATCTCTGTCGGAAACAGGAGGCGTGAAAAGCGTGTTACCTCCTAGTCGGATGGCGGCGGCGTGTATGTGTGGTGTAATATCCTCACACACGTGCGTCGTGCGGCGAAACACCTTGTTGCTGGAAACCCCTTAGAGCCTTTACTACCACTTTCAGATGGAAACATCTGCAAGGAACTCGTTTAATTGACGAACCCAACGGTAATAATGTAAAGGATTGGGCAATCAGCAGTGTTACTTTCTACGGTCATTAAGGCAAAGACTATGGAAGGCATTCAGAGACTGAACGGGTGTTGGTGTGCAATGATGAACTAGCCATTCTGAGCGCGTCTATGATACAGTCCACCCTCCTGGGAAACCTTGAGGAACTTCATCGGGAGATGAAATGAACCTACATATGCCACAAGACGATGAGTCCGAAATCGAGTTGCGCCACTTGGCGGCAGTTCCTTATCAACTCATCAGTCCGGCTAATAATAGTTCGATTATCGGTGTGTTTCAAGATTCGTTGATTGGGTCTTACTTGTTCACACGCGAGAATATTCGATTTACGCCTCGTGAGGCGATGAACTTGCTTGCCGCTTATCCTCGTGTCAATGAGACGGCATTCAAGAGCGGTGAAGACATCAGCAACTTCGATGTCCTGTCGCAGATTTTACCGCCATTGACGCTGAAATACAAGAAGAAGGCGTTCGGTGAGAAGAACCCCAACGAAGATTATGCCACTTCGAACAATGTTGTTGAAATCAGGAATGGTCGAATGATGCGCGGGCAAATCGACAAGAGTGTGCTCGGCGGCGGCGGTATTGGTCTCATTCAGCGTGTATGTAACGATTTCGGGAATATGGCGGCAGCTGACTTTATCGATGGTCTCCAGAATATTATTACAGAGTATATGAAATCCCACGCGTATAGTGTTGGTATTAGCGACTTGATTGCGAATAAGACGACGAACACGCAAATCGTTGATGTCATCACGAAGAAGAAGACGGAGGTGAAGAACTTGATTGACCAGGTTCATCTGGGGATTTTCGAGAACAAGACCGGAAAGTCGAATGAAGCGGAGTTTGAGGCGAAGGTTTCGAATATTCTCAATTCGGCAACCAACGATGCTGGCAAAATCGGTATTAATAGCTTGAATTCAACAAACCGGTTTGTCGGGTTGGTGCTGTCTGGTTCGAAAGGAAGCGATTTGAATATCTCGCAGATGATTTCGTGTCTTGGACAACAGGCGATTGAAGGCAAGCGTATTTCCTACGGGTTCGACAGTCGCACGCTGCCGCATTTCAATAAGTTTGATGATGGGCCACTGGCACGCGGGTTCATCGAGAGTTCGTTTATTTCGGGGTTGTCGCCGGAGGAACTCTTCTTCCACGCGATGGGTGGTCGTATCGGTTTGATTGACACTGCCGTTAAATCTGTTACTTGGGAGACGCCAATTGTTATTGTTGAAAATGAAGTTCCCAAATATGTCAAGATTGGTGAATGGATTGATACACACTTAGACAATCATAAGTCAAGCAACATTGATAACAAGATTATATATATGACCGAGCAGAATATGGAATACTTGGAATTGACTCACCCAATCAAGATTGTTACTATGGATTATGATGGAAATGTATCTTGGGAGACTATCACAGCAGTTACGCGTCACGACCCTGGCGAGAAACTATTCAAAATCAAGACAAAGGCCGGTCGTTATGTCACTGTTACCGCGAATAAGTCGCTTCTTGTATGGAATGAAGAGCTCGAGCAGTTCCGTGAGAAATACACAGAAGAAATCAAGGTTGGTGACTTTGTTCCTGTTGCGAAGGACGTGTGTGATTATTACTCGGCTGATGACACGGGTTCTGACTCTGACTCTGAGTTTGAACGAGGTAAGATTGTGGGTGAAACAATTGACAATGAAATTCCAAATGACGCGTATATTGCTAGTAAGGCGTATATCAAAGGCTTTATTACTAGCTACTTTTCAAAGCATGCATCTATTTCTGAAACATCCATCGAAGTTACATCAGGCGATATTCGACTTGTAGAAGACTTGGCGTTTATCTGCTCTCGTTTAAATATTCACGCAACTGTGTCGTTCATTGATGATAATCCAGGATGTTGGTATTCTATTCTCAGGATTGATGGAGTATACGCACAACGATTTTCAGAGCAAATTGAAATCCTTCATCCAGAGAAAAATCGCAAAATGAAATCAATCATCTGGACAGACAAACACGCATCTACTACCGTGAGTGCGGAAGTTCGCACCCTCAATGATGTCATCCTAGACGAAATTGTTGAGATTACGATGGTTGACCCCGTGCTCCATCCAAAGATGTATGACTTGACTATTCCCAAGACACTTAACTTTGGTCTAGCGAACGGTCTTCAAGTCCGCGATACGTCAACCACAGGATATATCCAGCGCCGTCTTATCAAAGGTATGGAAGATTTGAAGGTCGAATACGATATGACTGTCCGCAACGGCAAACAACGCATTATCCAGTTCGCTTATGGCGACGATGGCATCGATACGATTAAAGTCGAGAACCAGACACTCCCGCTCGTGGCGATGAGCCTCGATGAAATCTACGCGCATTTCCACATTCCACTTGATAATTCCAGTGATACACAAGAAAGTGCGGTGACCGCCTTTACGAAGACGGCATACGCGAAGATGAAGAAGGAGAAGGCCGCCACGATGAAGAAAATTCGCGAAACCATCGACGAAATGATTGAAATGCGTGACCTGATTATTGAACGCGTGTTTAATCGCCTCGATAACAAGAATGTCCAGATGCCTGTTTCATTTACACACATCATCAATAATGTCCAGGCACAACAGCAAATCAACCAGAATTCGATGGTGGATATTACACCCTTGGAAGCGATGGATATGATTTCAGCCGGATTTCGCCAGCTCGAGAATTTGTATTACACGCCACCCACCCTTCTATTCCGCGTTATGTATTATTATTATTTGTCGCCCAAGGAGCTGCTTTTAGTGAAGCGTTTCAATCGCGCTGCCTTGTCTATTCTGATTAGCGTGATTAATCTTCAATATAAACGGTCGATTGTAGCACCTGGCGAGATGGTGGGTATGGTGTCAGCACAGAGTATCGGCGAACCTACAACACAACTCACATTGAATACATTTCACTCTGCTGGTGTTGCTTCCAAATCGAACGCGACCCGCGGTGTTCCTCGTATTGAAGAAATCCTGTCGCTCTCTGAGAACCCGAAGAATCCGTCGATTACCGTCTATTTCAAGGAAGATGACGAAAGCACCCCGGAACGCGTTCAAGAGTTCATTCCGCTTATCGAACATACGAAGTTGGCGGAAGTCGTCGAAAGTGTTGAAGTCTGCTTTGACCCGGATGATTTGAATACGCTTGTCGAACAAGACCGTGCTGTGATGTCGCAATATCAAGAATTTGAAAAACTCATCGAAGAATGTGTGCGTGATTCAGCGGTGGCAGCAACAGCCGGCGTTCCTGATGTGCCTGGGTCGGCGTCGGGAGGAGCAGCAGCGTCAGCGTCAGTGTCGGGGGCGGCGGCGGCGGCGGGAGCGAAGTCCAAGTGGATTATCAGGATTAAGATTGACCCTGAGGCGATGTTGGATAAGAAACTCACGATGGATGATATTCACTTTGCAATTAAGAATAGTTACGGCTACGAAGTGTCGTGTGCGTTTTCAGATTATAATGACGACAATCTCATCTTTCGCCTTCGTATGGAAAATATTGTGCAAAATAAGAAGTCTGGTGGTGGCGGCGGGTTCGGCGGCGGCGGCGGTGCCGGACATAAACAAAACCCTCTCGACCAATCCGACCATATCTATATGATTAAATCGTTTCAAGACCAGTTATTAAACAATATTGTGCTGCGTGGCGTGAAAGGAATTAAGAAAGTGATGCTGCGTAAAATCAAAAATACGCTTACAAAGGCCGACGGTGTTTATACGAAGAAAGACAGCTGGGTGCTCGATACGACTGGCACAAATTTGGTTCATATGCTCGGTCTGGATTATATCGACGCAAAACGCACCGTAAGTAATGACATCCAAGAAGTATATCGTGTCTTCGGAATCGAGGCCGCGCGACAGGCAATTTATAATGAACTCGCGGAAGTATTCGACGATTCGCCGATTAACTATCATCACGTATCGCTGCTCTGCGACCGTATGACGGTTTCATCGTCAATGATATCCATCTTCCGTCACGGCATCAATAGTGATGATATCGGCCCAATTGCAAAAGCGTCATTTGAAGAAACGCCGGAGATGTTCTTGAAGGCGGCTCGTCACGCGGAACTAGACCCGATGCGTGGTATTTCCGCGAATGTGATGTGTGGTCAAGAAGGGTATTATGGAACAAGTGCATTTCAAGTTCTCGTGAATATTGACGAAATGATGAAACAAGAAGCGGTAGAGTATCGTCATACCGATACAAATGAAGAAATCGACGCGGCGTTTAAGGCGAATTCGTCGGTGGGCTTGGATACAGATAAGTGCGGCATTCCGAAGCTGGCAATTCAGTCGTGCGTGGATAATGTGAAGAAGGTTCGACTTGGAAAAGTGGATGATGATTATGATATCGGGTTTTAGAAATATATACTACTGTTGGTTTAACTGCTGCTGCTGCTGCGACGGCGACGGCGGTAGCGGCGGTAACTTGAGAAATATCGTTTATTTTTTGTAAATAATTTTGCCCGTTTTCGTGAACGCTTACGTGTCGCTGTCCCTCCACTGAAACCGTATTTTCTTTGTCGTTTGGCCGCTGCTTCTTCTGACGCCTTCACATCTTTATGTGCATCTTTTTTTACTTCAGCAGCCGTGACTTTTTTTGTTTCTTCGGCAAACACCTCAACTTCCGCTTCAATAGACTCCTGTTCTTTTACCTTTAATTGTTTTTGACCTGCTTTTTCATAATCAATATCAGGTGGGTCTTTATCTACTTTACAACGATACGGTGGATTGATTGGGTCAAATGGACTAAAATCATTATTTATGATAAACCCAGAGGGGCAACTCGGTTTTCCTCCGTTCGGGTCGCGAATCGGCAATGGGTTTCCTTTTTCATCAAACCCGGGTTTTGGACGCGGTCTTTTTCTCGGTCTATGCGGTTTCCCTCCCGAGGCAGGGTCATTGAATAAAAATGACATTATCCAAATATTTACTATATTATCGATATACTAAATATTACTACTATCAAATCAGCAATGTATCTCTCTGTGTTTCAGTTTATAGATACCGCTTCACCACGATAGTATTGGGTTGATATATCACGAAATTAATTCGTAGTAGTGGGGGTGGGGGCCTGGCCTCATCCACCGCTTTGGATGGGACGGCGGGTGCTGCGGGTGCTGCGGCGGGTGCTGCGGCGGGTGCTGCGAGTGCTGCGGCGCTGTCGACGCGATGACTTTTGACCGCGCGTCTTACGCGATGATTTTGCCATAAATACGAATAGTTGTTATATATAATATTAGTATTTTAATTTTCGTGTGTAAAAGAAAGAAAGAAAAAATTGCTCCTGCTCCTTACGGGGCTCGAACCCGTGACCCCGGACTCATAAGATCCGTGCTCTATAACCAACTGAGCTAAAGGAGCGTAAACCGCGTGTAATACAACCGCATATATGCGGTCATACCCATATAACTAACTGAACTTGTTTTTAAGTCTCTTTTGAATGCGTTCGTTCATTCATTCATTAACATCAACGCCATTGCCGCGTAATTGTGTAAAATAATATAAACAACACGTGTTTATATGATTTTTTTTTACCGGCAACTCGTTTCGATCGAGTGTCCTCGGAGTTATGAGCCCCGCGCGCTGCCGCTGCGCCATGCCGGTGAAACAAATTTCCTAGAATGGAAGTGCTGCGTTTATATCGTCCAGCTTGACAATTACCACCTGTAGGTATCGATCCCACATCGCTCTTTTAATGATAAAGAAGATAACCATCTGACTTTCGGACCGACGAGATGCCAGTAAAGTAGATGTCAGACGATAAAACGTCCGCCGTGGAAGTGGTTTACTCTAAATAAGTGCTGCGTTTATAGCGTCCAGCTTGACAATACCGGCAACCCGTTTCGATCGAGTGACCTCGGAGTTATGAGCCCCGCGCGCTGCCTCTGCGCCATGCCGGTGAAGTGTTTGCTGTATTGACAGCGTGGTAGGTTCTTGTAAACCTGCAAATGATAAATACCGGCAACCCGTTTCGATCGAGTGACCTCGGAGTTATGAGCCCCGCGCGCTGCCTCTGCGCCATGCCGGTGAGATGAAATGGAAGTGCTGCGTTTATAGCGTCCAGCTTGACAATACCGGCGGTAGGTTTCGATCCTACGACCTTCCGCTTATAAGGCGATAATCATTCGTAGAACGGACCTATTCCTTGCGGAACTAGTAAAAAAAGTAACAAACGACGTTTTTAGATGCTCTGCCGCTGAGCTACACCGGTAGTAAAGACATAATTAGCATCTCTAAAATTCAAGACATTTTAAGAAGATAATCATCACAACGCGGACCATTGTGTATCATTTCAAGTGGGTAATATGATAACAAGTCATAAAGTTTGTGACGATAATTGAATTGAAGAGTGTATTAATTATATCATTGTTATAGATGATGGGGGGGGGGTAATGTTGAGAAAGGAATCCTTCTCATACTATACAAAGAAAATATCTTTAAGTTCTTTTCAAGAAAAAGAAATCCCTAAATATTAATCGATAATATCTTCGATTCGTTTTGCCGAATTACATATCCTAAATTTATGATACCACCGTTTTGATATAATCGGCAATACATCCAATTGGACGAGTTTGAAGCTTGTATCCAATAATCCTATCGCCATCTGTTCTTCTTGACCCTTTAGCGTAAGCGTAAATACCGACTTGAGAACAAAGTGAAGAAGCAGCATTACGTGTTCACGCGATACATAAAACCGATATACCTTACCATTATTGATTTCGTTAAATGATTTGATAATATAATAAACCAGCTGATTGAATTGCGGGGCGTCATTGATGTCAATCACTCCATCTGATAATATTTTATTGAAACCAGTTTCCAATATGTAGTTTAATTGGTCGCGAATTCCATCCTCACATACATACTTCTTAAGTGACTCTAGTTCAAATTGAGACAACCGGTCTTTAAATTCATCGAAAATTCGCTCGATTTGATTTATTGCTAAATTCGGTTCTCTCAACATTGCATTTAACCGCGCCTTTTGGAGGAATGGAATCGCGAAGATTAAGTTGAATGTGATATCTTTTGTAAATTGAAATAGCGAAAGTTTTGTTTTTTTTATTTCAGGGTCATCATCGTCATAATCAATCGCACTTTCTTTGTCTTCATCTTCAACAATGACTTTCTTATTGAATGTATTTTTTGATGTGTTTTTTTTGACAGAGGTAGTCTCTACTTGTGTTGTCGATGTTGGCTGTTTCGGGACTTGGATAGACACGTCGGTTTGTTTCGTGGTGATGGATGGGGTTTTTTGTCGTTGGTTGGCGACTTCATTCATCACCTGGGTCATTGCTTTGTGATTGATTGACTTGATATAATTCGCGTTCGCATCAATATTCGGCGTAATAAAAGGCAAATCAGGTATTTCAAATACATCTGTGGATGGTAGCTGCTCTGGTTGCTGTAGCTGCTGTAGCTGCTGTAGCTGCTGTAGCTGCTGTAGCTGTAGCTGCTGCGCCAGTGTAGTATTTCGTATCAAATCAGCTGTAACATATAATTGCGGTGTTGAATTCATTATTTCCTATATATCTTCTAGTTATTATTGTTTATCGACGATTGAAAATACCCGTTTCTTTTGCTTGATATTGGCAAGCTTGAATGTGTGGATATAGTCTTCGAGAGAAACACGATTGTCGTCATCCTTTCGTATTACATCCTGTAGTTCAGGGGAAACAAACTGAAGTGGGATTTTCAATAGAGATGTCTCGTCATTTAATTTCACCTCAATTAATCCGAACCGCGATGGAATGTCTTGAACTACTTGGAACGGTTGTATGAAGAAGTAACTCTCCGTCATCTCATCGCCATATAATACCATATAGTTTTTCCCATTTTCGCTTAATAACCCCTGCGATACAAATACCATCGGAATTTTGAAATACAACGCAATAAGCCATATGTCGATATTTGTTAAAAAATAGTTCTCACTTTGGATGATTTGGGCGAGTGTTGCACGCCCGTCATTTACGATATCTGCATATTGTTTCATACCATATCCGTTCATTATCATTGTCAGTTTCTTGTCTAAACCGAGTGCCGAGAGTTTGGCATATTCAGTTACAAGAATATCCTTGATCCGAGCAATGGACATATTCTCAAATTCGTCGAGATGCTGAGCACGGCAATTATCGCACATAAAGTAGTTACATTGACGACACGCGAATTCAGACTGACCTAATCCAAGCGTTGCTTTACATTTATCGCATACAGGTGATTCTGATGCCGTGGTCGCGGTCGCGGCCGCTCCCGAACCCGAACTCGATACACCCGCCATCGCGACCATCCCGCTGCCACTGCTCCTACGCACACACGAATGCCCACTTGGACATTTTGACGCGAGTTGCGCCATACTTCGCACGATTGTCAATATAATATCAAACGAACACTCCTTGCTTTCATTCGAAAATAATATTTCAAATGTATTCATTTTCGGAAAGAACGAATTACGCAATTTCACGGTTATTTTGCGTTTCGATACTTCCTGACAGAAATCAAGAACGTGGTTGATTTCGTTGATGTGAAACACAGGAACGCCTGCAACATTGGCGGCATCATCAGGAGCAGCGTCATCGCCTTCTATCGCCCGTTTCTCTTTCACTCCCCTTTTTACGCCTGTTTCTAATTCAAGATACCGGTCGACATAGTCTTTTTGATATACCGGGTCATACCCTTGGATACTTCGATTCCCGGCGTTACTAGGTGCTACTGTATAAAAGTTTGTTTGATGGATATACGGGTTGGCGTCAGCCGGTTCCATATTTTCAAAATATTCTTGTGTAATAAATGTCTCCAGTAAAATGATTTCATTCTCTCGAAGGTTGTATTTTATATCTTGAAACGAGATATATTTCGTCGGCTCAAACATAAACAGCTTCACCCTCTCATATCGTATCATTTCATCTGCCAATTTACCGAAATACGCGATTTCATTATCGATATCCTCGAACATCAGGTTTCGTTGGGGGAGAAGAAGCTTACACATTCCGCCAAACTCTTTCAAACAATAACTCTTCCTACCACAGGTTTTGTCGTCGTTGGCAATACACCCCGAGATTTCACCCACCATTTTCAGTGTATTTTTGGTATATCGAATAAACGAGATATACTTTGACAACATTCGTTTCATGTGTGAAATGATTTGCGAAAGTTTGTTCGTATAAATGACAAACGGCGAGCTTATGATTTTATCGATGTCGTCTTTCGCCGCCTTATTTTCCGGGCGGTTCAATACACTACGCGCGGTATTCCGAAACACATTATAGAAGTTTGTTTCGAGGCGAATATTGCGAACATATCTCTCGCGGGTTTTATCGGCTGCTTCTGCTGTAGGTGTTCTGGAAACCACTTCATCCGCGATAAGATGATTGCTTTCCGTGATGGTCGGTAGTTCATCATTTTGGTTCAATTGAGGGTCGGCATCTACCGACACTTGGACAAACTGGTTTGTCTCGGTAATAACACCGACAATGAGCCCGTCTTCTACAACTTTGACTTTTGGCTGACAATACAAGTCTTTTTTCGTGATTTTCTTTACGTGGTGATGAACCTCTTTTAAGAAGTCGACCGTATCGTGGTAGCTCATTTGCCATAATTCCTCTTCATTCATTAGAACCATCGGGGCCATCTCTGAACCAAACGGAGCCGAAACAGCGGTAGGAATAACACCCTTCCAAAATTTACGCTCATAATGTTTTTTCGCGACGGACGACTTTATTAATTTCGATATTGTTTGAGAGATTTGTAATCCGATGACCTTACCATTGAAATTAACGACTTGCGACTCGACATTAAACCCGGCATCTCTCACCATCTTCGCTATGATATGTGCTGGAAGGTTCATCCGGTATTTATACTCGCGCGGTTGACTCGCGTGAAGACGACAATACGCGAAATATGTGTCGCGCACTGTCTCTATAATGTGCCTGATTTTCGGCATAAGGGTCTTGCTTTTCAATGCGAAACGACCGAGAATACTGAATTTTCCGTTTGACTTGCTTTCAAATAGATATATCGGTTCATAGAACTGGTATCGTTTCATAATGATAATCGTCTTCCGATTAATGTCGAATACCTCGCCAGAATACGCGTTTGTGGGGCAAATCACTTTTACATTATTCGTGATGTCATCGTCCGGAATTTCAAGCAATATGATATTGTTGCCGTGTTTGAATAATCTCTCGTTCGGTCGAGAGATAATATCCCATAGATAGGTATGGTCGATAATCGAAGAGTCGTCGTCGAGATACGTGATAAAGTTTTCATAGGCATTACATATCCGTAGGAAGGTTTCATTCGGAAGCTGTCGAGAGATTTTATACTTAAGCAGCATTTCTTCCGGTAGTAGTTCTTTATTTGGATTGTAGAATGAATCGACGAGTGTTCCATTTTGGAGCATCATAAACATTTCGATGTCGAGAGATTGGATGATAAGTTTCCTCATCTCTCGGATAGTTGGGATGAAGTCCTGGGGTTTTTTAGCGACGGATGCTTTTGCTCCGGACGCCGCCGCTTCATTGGATATACGAGGTGTCATTGCTACTGGGGTTTGGTCATCTGATTCGTAACCTGATGGTGGTATCTTCGCCGATTCCTCCGCGGCAGCACCAGCCACAGGGTTCGCCGACGACGCCGACCGTTGCGACAATACCATTGCGTTTTTCTTAATCGTATCCGTAACCCTTTTCAGTATATCTTCTTTTGTGGAGTCGCCTTGTATTGTAAGTGGTTCTAATGATACAGCGGTGGCGGCACTTTTGGCTGCTGCCGAGAGTGAAGGAGCTGCCGCCGAACTGACAAGTGTCGCGGATTGTTTTTCCGTGCTAATACTTTCCATATAATAATACGCAACAGCAGATACAAAGGATTGACGGTCATTTGATTCAACCCCGCGACGAATGAAACACGGTGTATCTTTTTTCATTGAGGCATTTTTAAGACTTACCTGGCAATTCGTGTTGTCGGTGAATAGGAACTTTTGAAGTTGGGTTGGTAAATATCCCATACGATTATTTTCAAGCGGAAATTTATCTGCACTCAGAATTCGTTCGTCTTTCATTTCGTTGAGTTTGACTTGTTCAGTGGGGGCAAACACGACGGGGGCGGCGGCAGCGGCGGCAGCGGCGGCGGCATCGACCGGGGCATCGGCATCAGCGGCGGCATCAGCGGCGGCATCGACGGCAGCAGCGGAAGCAACCGGCTTGGGTGTATCCATTCTTACCGATTCAAATTTCTTTGCTTCACATTCTTGTCTACGCGCGGTTTGTGCCGGTTTGTCCCATTGCGCGAAACAACACGGCACACATAACCCTTTGGGGTGTGCGTCTTTCTTGAGAAAACCCGGATAATGCTGTTTATAATTCCCTTTTTCGTCGACGTGATATTTATCATCTGTGAATTCGAAAACATTTGCTCCTTTCGGGATTTTTTTCGCTTTTTGCGGAATGACCGCCCCATATTTTCCGGATTTGACCTCTTCTTCCGTAAGGCTCGTATTATGCTTCAAACTCCAATACCGCGGGCAGATATAATGATACTGTTTGCTCTTATCTGAACCGTAGGTAATACTATGTGAATATGAGCCTGGATGTTCTCGGTCAATTCGTGCCTTTTCATCATCCGTCAAAATAACTGGTTGACGGCGCACATTCCACGGGCAGCTTCGCGAATACGCGTTGAATTTTCCGACATCTTCGTTCAAATGAATGACCGGGTCGCGTTCTTGAATTCGCTTCGAAAATGGGTTTGGGTTTGCCAACTCCATACCGGTTATATCCGAAAGGTCTTCTTCTTGTTCGCCACCGGCGGCAGCACCGGCGGCACCGGCACCTCCGATTTGTGAACCACCACCGTCGCCATCGCCATCACCGTCGCCGTCGTCTTCGTCATCGTCGTCTTGTAATAAATCAAACAAATCGATTTCTTTTTTTTTCTCCGTCTCAAAACCGAAAACGGGTTCTGGAGCGGGAGCGGAAGCACTAGGAGCGGGAGCGGAAGCACTAGGAGCGGCGGCGGAAGCACTAGGAGCGGAAGCACTAGAAGCGGCATCAGCGGTAGCACTAGCAGCGGCAGCAGCAGCGGCAGCGGCAGGAGCGGGATTTGTTTTCTTTATCACTGGAACAATTTCTTCCATTACATCCATCGCCTCTTTATCGCCTCTACTAACTGTAGCGGACTTTCCTGCTGCTACATCTGCATTCATACATAATTCAGCAATCTTTTCATACGGAATATTCGTCGTGCTAGGATTTTGATAAATACGAATAATCGAGTCGATATACGCGTGTAATTGCGTCAAATACAATATATTATTGATATTGCTGATTTCAACCGTAAGTATATTATTAAAAGCACCCTTCGTTATTTTTGTTAGGAAGCCCGGATTATTTTTTATACGAATCGCCCCTCCACGAAACCGCGAAAACTGCTGGGTTTGAAGTGCCGATAAAAACGACGACAACTTGCTTCTTGCTTCTTGGTCGCTGAGAGCGTAATTATCTCTCAACCCGTCGATTATGTCCTTGTCGCTCTGCCGTTTATTCATCAATTCGATGATATACGCGTCTTGGCTTGACATATCATTATAGTTACTTACACGCTTGTAACGAAGGATAATCCCCTTTTTCAAACTACCTTCGACTTCATTAAAAGCACTCGAAATACACTTAATCATTTGCTTTATTTCGATATTTCGTGTAATCGGTAGTTGCGCGAAATGCTCCAAGTTAATGAGCTCGATTTGCGGATGGTGTAACCGCGTAAATAGCGTCATCTGAAACCCGCCCTGTTCAACACGCTCTTTAATAACGCGAAGAACCGGATTTACAGTGGCGAGAATAATCTCTTCGATTTCTCTCGTCGTAAATGAATATTTCGCGAATAATTTCACATATATCGAACCATCGGGATAGAATTCACAGATGATTGGGATTGTCATATGAGTGGCTTTATGGTCGGGAATCTCGGGGTTCGAATAAATATAATTCAAATAAATAGCGACACTCTTTTTTCGTGCTGTGGTTTTAATCAGTCGAAATATATCTGCCTTGGGGAGATGCGGGATTTTACGACCGCTTTTGCTAATGCCTGATATAAACAGCTTGTAAATGTTGTCGCGTTTCTTGCCTGGGTTGTGTTTTATATACGGAATTGAGTCGGAGCAGTGGATAAGTTTAAACACCGCGTCGAGAGATTGATTATACGGTATTTCCGGATGTATCATAAATTCGACACCGCGAATTCCATTATCGATATAGTTATGCTCAGTCGTGCGTCTCTCGTAGATGTCATTGAGCAGCTTGATATTCGCTGTCTGCTGCATAAATTTCTCGTTTAATATTCGTTTGTCCGCTTCGAATAATTTTGCCTTGTGAAGTAACAGTGTATCCCGTGAATGAATTGTGGCGACATCCGTCTCTCCTGACGCTTCCGCTGAGCCTTTTTCGAGAGATGTCATTGGTTTATCGTCGTGAAAAGCTGCAAGATACGGATAATATAATGCCGCGATATACGATTCATAGACAGGCTTACCGAATTTCAGCAGAGCAGGAGCATTGGACGCTTGACTAGATGCTTCTGCTGCATATACGAATGCGTCTTCTGCGGACACTAAATAAATCGTATTGTCGATAAATAGACCATAATCAATCAACACCATCTTATTCGTGGTATTTATTATCTCACCCGCGTGGATTTCTAAAAAGGGGTCTGCGTGTTCTGCGTCGAACGGATTTGCTGTATACGGGTATTGAAATGACGTCTCTTGACCTAATGCCATATTTATAATACGAGGTTTCTCTTCCAATTTTAAATTTGCTATATTTGTATAGGTGTAATGACCGTCGACAGGCGCACCAAGCTTCGCAAATTCGGCGGTGGCGGTCGCGACACCGGCAGTGGCAGCAGCGGGGGCGGCGGCCTTTGTATGATTGTCGATATTCATCAAATAATTTTGAACCCGGATGGATGTCATTTCGAGCTTTCCGTTTGATGTGATTTGGTCATACGCGAGCTGCGTATGAATTCGCTTGGCCTGTTTACAAAAGAGATACAACTCGGCATAGGATAATCCGACCTTATCCCGCGTAAGATAAAGGAATTTCTTTTTCACAGTTTCAATCGTGTCATCCGGATAAATTCTCTCGGGAAGAAAGACCACCTTCATTTCATTTTCCTGGATGATATACAATTCATATTCACTAAATATCTTTTGAAAGTGTGGATTTGTCGGCTCTTGTATGAATACGTCGTTGATGTTCACAATACGACCTTCATCGACAGTGAATTCTACTGCTCCATAAAATACATATATCACATTATATATCGGTGAAAGCTGCGATGTCGCTGACGCTTCTTCTGTAGGTCGGACAACATCCGGCGAACGAATGTGGAATATTTTATAAATAGGAATATCCGTTGCCAGGTTTTCCATTATTACTATTATATGATAAGAAGAATAAACTTTATTATCATATCGAATAGGTATAAAAACATAATGATATTCTTGAGTAGTATACGATACGCGATGTTTCCACATACCGCCGACGCGACCGCTGAATTTAAAATGATTGTTGCCCTTTGCCGCGGCGGCGGAATCGGCTTTCAAGGCGCACTTCCGTGGGCGAAAATCGAGAGAGACCTTCGATTTTTTCAACAAATGACGCGGTCATCGATATTTCCTTATAATAACGCGGTTGTTATGGGGCGAAAGACGTGGGAAAGCATACCAGCACAGTTTAAACCGCTGCCTTTTCGCGATAATATTGTAATTTCGGCGACACACGAAATTCATACACCCGGCGTTATATGTATCAAAACTCTATCCGATGTTCATAAATACGCGACGAAATACGAGGACATATGGTTTATTGGAGGTGCGTCAATCTACGAACAACTACTGACCCCTGAAGTAAGCGCGTCGATTCCAATCGACGATATTTATATCACCTTTGTAGATGAAACATACGAATTTGATACTGCTTTTCCGTTAATGTATCAATATGAGTCGATGGAAGAATGGGAGTCGCTTCGATACAATCATATTCAACGAGCGATTTGGTGCTGGACAGACGATAAAAGTATACCGAAATATGTGTCTTTTTTCGCTGAGGGGGAGATTAGTAATAATGTATACAAGATTACAGATGTCGACCGGGATTTTATTGCGAGTATTACACGACCGGCGGATATTCGGGCAATACAGGAGAGACGGACGCCGAATACGGTGTTCTTACGGGCGCGTTCGGCCGCGCGCCACCGGTAGCGAAGACATTATTGCCTCATTACCGCGTCATTATTGCCTCATTACCGCGTCATTACCGCGTCATTATTGCCCCATTACCGCGTCAGTATTGCCTCATTACCGCGTCATTATTGCCCCATTACCGCGTCATTATTGCCCCATTACCGCGTCATTACCGCGTCATTATTGCCTCATTACCGCGTCATTATTGCCTCATTACCGCCCCCACCGGCACTTGGGGACGGTGGCGCGCGGCCGAACGCGCACGGTGGTACGCGGCCGAACGCGCCCGTGGCCGAACGCGCTAGTTGTCGTAATGCGGGTTGTCATTAATCGTCATTCCACAATACTCCTTCGGTTTCAGCTTATAGTCTTCCGGGTGATACACCTTTATTTTCTGTGCCTCATCAATCAAGAACCTGAAATTATTCCAGAATTCGTCTTTATGTCCAATACTTTCCGTCATAATATGGCTCAACTCGTGTAATGCTACAAATGTCAGTGTATTCTCGTCGATAAGTTTATTCCCTTTTTTCGTAGTATTCACGCAAAACGCGAGCTTCTCGCCCTTATTCTCGCTATATGCTGTGTATTCGCTTGTTGGTAATGTTTCGCTTACCTTTTCAGGACGAAAATTTGTTACTAAACGCTTTACATTCTCTCGGTCGGGGTAAGTTTCTCCCATGTGCTGGACGACCTTTTTCATTTTCTGAGTAACAGTTGCAAGAAGGTCAGCCGCCAGTTCCAGTTTTGCGCGTTCACGCACGCAATATTTATTCCCGTCTACTTTTGAAACAATACACTTCAGTTGGAATGCATCGGATTCTTGGTAGATTTTTAAACAAACCACAATAATGAAAATAATAATAATATATCCGAATATACTGGTTTTGAACATTTCTATTTATATATCGAGAGAAAGTTTATTTTCTTCTTCTTCGCCGGGTTGTGTCTCTATTTTTACGTGTTCGGTGTTTTCGTGATTTTTTTCGTATTGTGCCTCCTACACCGAGTAGTGGTGGGTGTCCTTGGAAACTACGCAACAACGAGTTTGGTATTGACTGATGACTGACGGGAGAGCCATCCTGTACATATTCATCCATCTCTTCTGATAGGTCTTGCGTCTCAATATCTGCTACGACTCTAGTCGATAAGTGTTTTACTTGTTCAATCGTAAAACAAGATGGGTCAACGATATATATTTTTTTATATCTTAAGCCGCGGAATAATATTACTAATTGTCGAAACGACAGACGACCGTGTAATATTGCAGATTTAAATATATTTTTTAATTTACTCTTCATTATACGATTAAATATAGTTCCTAGTAGTGCACGACCTTCATCGGTAACTGGTGGTGTAAGTAACGTGTCAACAATTTGACGAATCGAATCTTTAATTATATTACACATCGCAATTGCTACTTCATTTTCAAATATAATATTATCGTTTTTTGATTGTGTATACGCGGCTAACGCTATATTATATTCATCTTCGGCAACCGACTGAGCTTGTCTAATCCTATCATTATTTGTGTCGTCGGTTTGCATATCATTTGATTGGCGAGTAAGTTCATTTACTGTTTTTAGTTTTTCTTTGTATAATTTCCTTTTTTCATTTAAAACGCGTTTACTTTCAATAACCTGATGGGCAAACCTTTGATTGTATATAGCTATCATACTATCGTATAGAACCTTGAATTCAGGACGGATTTCACCTATATCTTCCAACAATTTAAATAAAAATGTAATATCAAAATCAATATCGAACACATCTTGTGATGAAATGTTTGTAAAATCTAAGCTATCAATACGTCTTTTCCAATAATGATTATAATTTTTTGTGGTAAATATATTCAAACGCCGTATTTGGTTAATATTGTTACTTTTATTCATCTTTCCGGGTCTCATTTTATCGTATAATGTGAAATGACTATCCGCCCTGTTATTTGTATCAAGGATATATACTCCAGGCATCGCCATTACAGCATTATATAAAGGGTCACCTGACTTTCTCATCAGAAGGTTTCGAGATGGTCGTCGTGTCCCATTTGACCTTGGAAATACAGTATTTCGGTCATTCTCGCCTTTTAAATATCTCAAAAGCCATCTTTTATTCATACAAGGGTTTTTATCGATGATTGGTGGTGATGTTGATGAATAATTTATGTCTGAAGCTTTTCCGAGTTGTTTAATTCCTTCGAACAGACGTTCAAATTTGTTGTCCATACTCCCATATTTACTTCCATATATTGCAGGAACCAAACCAGAAAGAACCGTATATTCAGTCGGATTATTGTCGTAGGTTGAAAAACTCAACCCTGATGGTAATCTAATATTATTCCTTATAGTCGACATTTCTGTCGCGATGTTTGCATGTCCGCTAATCTTTGTTTCCATTACAACAGTACCACCATAGTTAAAATCACAACTTCTTGTTAAACGGTCTCGTCCTTCAGGTAGCATCTCCGCACCGTGCGCACTTACATAGAGGACTACATATGTTTCGTCGGGGTCATGTTTGCTTTTAGATGATTTATTTTTGCTCGTCATATATACATATACATATATAATATATACATGTATTACTAAAATTCAAATAGTATTGTAGAAAACAACCACTTATCCACTGTAGTGCGAACACAGAACGCTCGGTGAGAGATTATTCCCACAATAAACAGTGTGACTAGAGTTTTCCAGAACGCGAACCCGAAGATACGAGCGATGAGATACGCTACGATGACCGTCGCGGCAACATCAACTATCGCGATATCGAATACTCTGTAAGCGTGTGCTCCTTCTCTCGGGCGACCGAATACGTCTTTGAAGCGGCACAAATCAAGGTTGCCACTTTTCATAAGAAGAAGTATATACCATCGAGAGATTATAATGGACACCGCCCCGACGGGTCGGGTTTTTTTATGAAGTTGGGAGTATGTGTATAATCCATCGTTAGTTCTTCGCCTACATTGATATTCCGGTCAGCAATAATCCACCAAGCCCGTGTGGTTTTATCTGGTTCAGTCGAGAGAACGGTATTCGGTAATATGGAGTCTGTTGGAACAATCCCGTCGGCGTCTTTTCCAGGACAATGATTTATTTTACGCCCAATAGGAGTGACTTTCTTATTCGCGTCGATTGCTACGAATAATTTCTCGCCTTTCACGCGAATACGCTTGGAAAATAAACCGAGACCTTGGATTTTACTTTTATCGATGGTGAAATCCGGGCTATTGAGAATACCGTGCTGATAATTTACGATGGCAGGGACGATTACACTTTGAATAATAATGACCGAGAGAACGAGAACGATGAATAATACGAGAAGTGTCGATAGTAAATTCGGCATGAGAGTAAGCAGTATATACTATTGAGAGTATATACTACTACATGGATATGGACATGGATAGAGTAACTCTCACCCCACCCCACCCCCGTGGCGCGCGGCCGAATGCACGCCATTGTGGTTCGCGGCGTAACGCGATTACTGACCACCAGACCCCAACTCAAGAGGAGTGCGCATCAGGTCAGGAGCAAAGGTGCTCTGATTCCAAGGGCCGACATTCAACTGAGGGTTAGGAGGCTCAGAACGCAACTGAAGGTTGGCATTCTTCATCGTGTTGCCAATCGTATCAATACCCGTCAAGAAAGTAGCGGAGAGAAGGTTCTGTCCGAGAAGGTCACCGCTGCCTGATGGGTTCAAACTGCCCCACTGGTTATTCGAGTCACGGGGAAGGAGGTCCGACGGATTAGCAACAGGGAGATTTGCACCGCCGCCGACAGGAGCACTACCGGGAACGGTCATTGAATCAACCGACGAGTAGCCAGATGAACCAGCAGAAGCAACCGGGGCAGACTGCTGACTGACGGCAATCTGAGCGGTTTGTGGGCGAGCTCCAGCATTGTCTTGAAGGGGTTCATAGGGCATCACAAACTTTTGGTCGGAATATGTATAAACGGCATATACAAGAACAATCGCACCCAAAATCACAAGGATGTGATTCGCACGAAGTGTTTTCTCTAAATCAAACAAAAAACTCATTCTTATAATTTAATTGTATATAAAATAAATGATATAATATCATTTATGGCTCTCATCGTCCGAAGTATCCGAATGTAAATCATCTAAATCATCTAATAAATATTTTGCCTTTATTTCTTTTGCTTCTAAATATGCACGCATAGCTGCTCTTTTCATTTCGTTTGCTTTATGTTTGGCGACTTTATACATTTCGTAAAGGACATCCTTATGTTTTTTTAATGTGATTTGTTTTGTTTTCACTTCGGCAGGGGCGGTGGTGGCGGCGGCGGCGGTAGGGGCGGTGGTGGCGACAGCGGCGGTATCAAATGTCGGTTCGTTCACATCAATCGTATCTGGGATATTATTAAAATCAATATCGATTTCAGTGCATTCGAAATGTTTTAATGATGGTTGAGGGGTAATATACGTTTCAGACTCATCGTTGACGGCTTCGTTGATTTCTGTTTCCTGATGTTCTTTCACTAATCCTAAATAATCGTCGGTCGTCGGTGTGGTCGTGGTCGCGGTCGTGGTCGTGGTCGCGGGCGTGGTCGCGGGCGTGGTCGCGGTCGT
>Ga0078894_10001032_pt1 | contig 20285 bp, 11 predicted proteins | sample LauGreSu1BDMLBSD_2_FD_67506 | JGI IMG/M metagenome (GOLD analysis project Ga0078894, IMG submission 67506) | Freshwater lake microbial communities from Lake Michigan, USA - Su13.BD.MLB.SD (version 4) (version 4) | ecosystem: Environmental > Aquatic > Freshwater > Lake | place: Lake Michigan... | reverse complement strand
CTATTAGAGAGGCATGGAAGGAGGCGTTAAATATTCTCCGAGTGTTTTGAAAATGCTGAAGGGTGATAGAATTCTGAAGACAGATGTAAAAATTTTTAAACCTGCAATCACAAAGAAGGTTAATAAAAAACGGAATACTACTATCAAAAAGATAGATGTCAAAACAGACTTCAAGAATAGAATTTATAAATTGATAAGCACTGATGATATGGACCCGAATGATTTTTTGTTCAAAATTATACGATTAATTAAGAAATTATTGAAATATCCAAGGGATTCTAAGGAAAAAAATTCCAAATTTGTTGATAAATTAATTATATCCTTAGGAGAAACTCTATACTACGAATTCCAACGTGATAGTAAAATAGACTATAATAGTAACAATAGTAATAGCACTGAATCTGAGGGAATAAATGAGAATGATATATGGAATGACCCGTACACGCTTTTACGAACATTGAATCGTAAATTGGAGACCGTACGTGGTAGTGACGATGAAGACTATAAACTTGAGATATCAGAAACCATAAAAAATGCTCTAAAAGATGTCTATATGAACATGTATCCAGAAAGGAAGAATAGAGATGTTAATGACCTTTCAGCTATGATGTCAAATGTTAAATTTTAGATTACCGCTTGATACTTAATTTAAGTACATGGCTGTAATATTTTATCTTGTTATATTGCATCCGCATCCAGCAGCACCCCCATTACGACCCTCACCAGTGCAGTAGCATATACCCTGATTACGCGCAACTACAACATCAAGTGTTTGGCTAGTTGCCTGCTCTCTTTGTACGCTTGTACCAGCATTCACAGCAGCTGCATTCGCAGTATTAAAGGCTGCAAGAGCCATGGCGCGACGAACACGAGTTAGGTCGGATGAAGTATAATTCGTGGTTGACATTTCTATCTATTGAAAAGATTAAACACTGGATTGCATTGGTCTATTTTCTAATACACATTTAGTACTCGCCTTGGGTAAAAATGCATTTAAAATGTCTGTACGTTCTGGTGGACATGCCGGAGGTATAGGTGGAAGATTGTATTGAGCAAATCGCAATAGAGGATCTAAGGGGTCAGTTGAATAATCTATTACACATTGTTGCTTCTTCAGAGTAAGACTAGATGAATTTATACATGACGTTCCAATTGTAGGTGGAATGCATATCTTTGTTCGAAGATAATCACTTTCTCTCGGGGTTTCCTGTCTGTACTGTTTCTCTGTAATACATGATGCATCTGAACATGTTGCACCATATATCATACGCGCCTTTTCGATTGCATTAAGATTTTGTGTGCATTGTTGTCTGTACATTTTATTGCTTAATCTACCACCCTCGCTCATCTAACTTTATAGTTCTAATGATTTTATTAGACGTATTTTTCATCTATTAATTTTTTACGAAGCATCTTCTCCTTTAGAAGTGTTGGAAACCCCTTTTGATAGCCCTTACATGTTAAGGGAAAGGCTGGTATAAGTGGCTTTTTCATTAGTCGGTTAGTTTCTACATGCGTAATCAGTTTAGGAATTATTTTATCAAGACCATGAATCATATTCTTTATCTTCTTCATATATATTGAAATTGTGTATAGTGTTGTAATCATGGTGTCAAGAGATGCAATATGTATTATTCTGGAGTCTGATGTATTAAATGATATGTATGAGTTGCACGAATATTCTTTGAAAATTAAGATAATTGGTGTTGAACCACATCGAATTTCAACGCACTCTGGAATAATATCACCATCTCCTGCTTGAAAATGTTTCGTAAATTTACTACTGTCTATGTACTTTAGTAATTTATCTGCCTCCCCTTCAACATCCGAACTAAATATTCCAATAACATCCTTAAAGGTTTCCATGTTTAACATCTGAGTCTTTCCAGAAATTATTTCCCTATAAAATTGTTCAAAGGGACCTATAAATAATACGCGTTCATTATCAATACAGTAGTTAATAATTTCATCATAAATATTTTTATCTATCTTCTTTAACAATGATGATTTTACTGCCTTTCGCGTACTAGTTTTAGTATGCATTGGTGGAAAACATTCATTAATCAATCTAAGACGGTCATAGACTTTTTCCCAACGAGATACCATGCCTCTAGGACGACTTAATTCCAAATACATCATCATTCGTAAAATATCAGGGTCCGTATAATGAATTTTATCTACAACATATGCCCTCTTTTTAATAATTTTATAGACTGATTCTGATATATTTGTTACATCAGCAACTGCCGTAAAATTTATAAGTACCTTAGTCGTACCATCGTGAATTCCAACCTTATGGAAGACGCTATCAAATCCTGCATCCTTTAGTATTTTAACTAAATCCTTTACATCTTTATTCATATCTGGTGTAAAAAAGTCGTAATCAGGTAGATCCACATTCGTATCGTAGAATCGGAGCGCTTCAGGCAGTATCATATTCATAGCCGTTCCTCCATAACATACACGCTTCTTATCTTTAATAAACTTTCTGACAATATCTAATCCATTTAATATAGTTTCATTATGAGCATTTTCATAATTTAGGTGCTCTTCAGCAGTACTAATAGCATCTTTAATTCTTTTATTTAATTTTGTAGTTTTTATAGGGGATTGAATATCTTCCTCCATCTGTAATTTAAACGATATAAAAATTAAACCGAGTTCGGTTGTGACAGAGACCTATAACTTTGACCCTTTACTGTGTAAAAGGGCTCACCATTCCACACCTTAATTTTACCCTTTAACTCATCAACACTTTCACCAAATAAATTGAGTGCCACACAGTTTACACCACATTTAGTTATAGCAGTTTTAATAGAATCGGTAGTCGGATTCTTCATTTGTGAGGGCATCGCAATTACATATCTGGTCTTACCCTTCATTGCAAATTTATCCATATTCTCTTCACTTAGACCCTCTAAACTCTTAAAGGGGACAATTACAGCATTCGCCTTCTCCCCATTTAATGGCTGTGTTGTTACACCAAGTGTATCACTATTTGAATCATCTAGATAGACACGAACATTCACCATAAAGTCTAAATCGTATTTCATATCAATATTATCTAAACCAAGTGATGTTACATTTCTAAAGATAGTCGTATCAGCATTACATAATACAATAACTTTCTTCTCAAGTGTAGATACAGGTGTTGTTAAAAGTACAGATTCGTTCTGCTGTCTTTTGAAGTTTCCTTCAGGAGTTGAACCCAGCATATATTCCTGTAGTGGCTCTAAGAGTCTTGCAACAGAACTCAGAAATTTTACATATTTTTCAGGTTCTCGGAGGGCATTCGGAGTACGTTGAAAGTGTAGATATAGAATTAAGGGCTGTGATACACTATTCATTGATTCAGAAAAGCCATAGGCAGCAAGAGTCTTTGCAACCTCTTTAATGTTTGCTCCATTTGAACTGATTAAATCACCTGCATCATTCCTATATACAAGTGTTGGCACATACTTTTCATCAAATTTAGATGAATCCTTATTTACATCTAAATAACTAATCTGAAGGACAAAGACTCTTACACCCACTTTAAGAGCAGATTGAATCCCTACAGTTACATCAAAGACACCATTCACTTCAGATGGACCAATGTATGCTATCTGCTTTACAGCAAGTGACTGTAAATTTATGAGAGATGTGTCTGGAGCTTGATTTACAAATGATTCTACATTGAGAGTTGTTGCAATCTGTTTAGCTATATCCACGTTTGCTGCACTCAATGCTGGAGCTACATACAGATAGTATAAGATATATGATATCATAAATCCTAGTACTAAACAAAATATAATAACCTTCCACATAGGTGCCCTTTCTCCACTGCCGACGCTTGTAAAAACATTAATGAATGTATATAGTAATGTATAAATAAATCCAACAACCAATCCAGTTATAATTACCAATGTTATTGCAAAAAGTACGAAATATCCTGCATTTTCTATTCTCGGAAGATTTAATGCCTTTCGTTGCTCTTGCATCCATTCCGCTAAAAATGGTATTACCCCAAAAGAAACCAAGGCAGCTACCTCAGTTTCATCCAAAGCTTTTTCCTTAGCAGCTTCGCCTGCATCTGTTACTTTATCCTTTATCGCATCAAGAATGCCCATGTATTTCTATTAGTGTTATAGATAGTTATTCAAAAGCTCTGTACGTGTAACAACTTTTACTGTAGCAGATGCACGAGCCTTCTTTACTTTCTCAGATTCCTTGGATAAATCATCGGGAGTCACTAGGATTGTAACCGTTGATGTCATTGTTGGAGACACCGTGTAACCCGCTGTCTTAAGAGACTCTTCCAAATCCTTATCACGAAATCCTGTGAAACATACTGTACCCTTTACTGGTCGACTACTATCTGATATAGTATTTCCCTTAGTATTAAGAATTGGGTAGGGAATCCAATAGACTTCTGTTTTACGCCATTCTTCATAGTTAGACAAGGAATACTGAAATTCTACAAAGCTTTCCTCTGTCCAACCAGAAGGGATTGTAGTTAGTTGAATTAGATTCCGAAGATCGGGAACCATTTTAAAGACAGAGTTCAACTTTGCTTCTCCAGTTCCACGGGGAATCTTGTTTGATGCCAGAAGTAGGGTAATTTCCGTAATTTTATCATTTGTTGCTAGGCTTCTTAATGCATTATAGAGTGTCTTTCCAGTTTTTGGTCCAAGTGTTTTTGACAGCTTAGATTCAGTAGATTCCCATAAGCCTTTAGGGCTATCAATACCAGCATCTACAAGAGCCTTGCATGAGGCTGGACCAAGTCCTTGAATTTCAAGCGTTTTTGCGAAATGATGAAGTTGAGAGACTCGCTGTTCGGATGTCACACTTGTAAGACAGATGTGAGTGGCGGTTTCTGGAGAACCATTCCACAGCCATCCAATTGTAGGACTAGGAAGAGATGCAATTAACGCCGGAACAGTAACGCTGTCAAGTGTTGGAATGACATCTCCACTTCTGCGGATTTGAATCACTGCTCCAGGACCAAGTACTTTATCAACAATCGTTCTAGCATTGTGACCACTGCAATACTCAATTGATGCTCCGCCAATGAGAACTGGCTCAAACTTAATTCGTGGAATAAGATATCCTTGAGCAGAAGGTGTCCATATAACATCTTTTACAGTGGTTGTAGCAGATTGATCGGTTACAACCATTTTAAATGCAACACAGTCCTTCGGATTCTGAACAGGTCCCTTCATAGGTGTAGGGGAATAAATAGGAGCTTGGTCTACACCAATCACAATACCATCAGTATCATAGAGGCTATTCTTTCTTCTCTCCATAAATGCCTGTGTACATATTTGCTCACTAGGATTTTTCACCTTAGTCCACCAAGGTACGGAGAAGCCATTTTCCTCAAGCCACTTGAATTGTTCCGATCTTATGAGTCCAGTAGGAGTATGAACCTCATATGCGATGAATTCAACCTTTGATAGGATGCTTGTATCAGGAGTCTTATGATGAAGAATACCATTGACAATACTCCTACCATTTATCAGTTCCGTGCTCCGCTTCATAATGAGTTCTCCACGGACAATCCAATCATGAGATGATTGTACAAGCCCCTTTATATGCTGAATCATTTCGGATGGGAGTAGGCAGCCTTCAATGCCATTTCCACGCAGAAACAGTTGCTTCTTTGAAGGAATCCATAGGGCACTCAAACCATCCAACTTTTCTGACATAAGATAGTTTGTAGCCGATGTCAGAAAACGATTAAGACGCTGCTCTCCTGGTTTAATCTTATCCAAAGACCTCATAATAACAGGTAAATGATGCACAGAAGAAGTGGGCAATGAACCGACTTGCTTGAGAAATGGGTGCTCAGGCTCGCGCTCTTTAAGAGTATCAATAAGCGCATCGTAGCTTTCATCGTCCATTATAGGGCTTTTACCATTATAGTAGGCATTTGATGCTCGCGTAAGGAGGTCTACAATATCTTCAATATTTGATCCCATTTTATCTTGAAACCCTTTATGTGTAAAAATAATATCAATTTTATTAAATTAATGCGGGTCTAAAGTGTCTTTATACTAAGGCATAGAATGGCTGACAGTATTGTTCAAGCAGTTGTTAAGAAGTTTCAGGAGCGTTCCGAGTTGGGACAGAAAAAGTATGGCGTTACTCTCGATAGGACAGACCTTTCACCTCTAGATTGGATTCAACATGCACAGGAGGAATTAATGGATGGTATTTTGTATCTTGAACGATTGAAGAAGACTTATGTGCTTCCCGTGGAAGCGTCAGCACCCTCCGTGGAAGCGTCAACGCCGGTATAAAGAATTATCAACCCTACATATAGGGAGTCTATCAACTCCCCCAGCGTCGATAGTTCAGTGGTAGAATACAACCCTTCCAAGGTTGCAACGCGGGTCCGATTCCCGCTCGACGCATTTCGCCGTTTTAGCTCAGTTGGATAGAGCGCCCGCCTTCTAAGCGGGAGGTCGTGGGTTCGAGTCCCACATACGGTACAGTCTCTTTAGCTCAGTTGGTAGAGCACCAGCCTTGTAAGCTGTAGGTCGTGAGTTCGATTCCCACAGGAGACATTCCTTTAAGGTTTTAATAAAGTCTTAAAAGAATGTGTTTAATTATTAATATGGCTACTGCAACTCCTACAAATACAGGCGCAATTGGATTTCAGTTCGAGGGACTCGTTGAAAGAAGTCTATTGCACCTATTTCCATCACTTCAGGAGGCTGGTTACAAGCCTATTCTTCTCTCAGAACAGGATATACGAGATATCTTTAATGAGCAGTCACTAAATGGCGTCGACCATCTTTTAGAGTTACAGGATCCCTCAGGGGAATACATATATTTCTTCTTACAGGAAAAATGGAAACTTATGACGAATCAACGTGAAGTCTCACAGTTTCTTGACTGTTGTTCTCGCATCCTTTCAAGGATTCCAGTTAATAAACGAGGGACTGTCTATCGTATTTGGGTCACTCGTTCGCAGCCATCTCAGAACGGGGAAAAGTCACTAGAGGAAGGTGGTGCATACATCATACAATCTATGACATCTCAATCCATTCTTGCGCAGATAACTGGGCAGTTCATTTGTGAGATTCTTGGAAACAGAAGCCTCGCAACAAAGATGATACAGTCTATGCCGAGTCTTCTTCCAGAATCAGAACCATTAAAGGATGCGCCAGAAATACTCGATTCATCAAAGTCGGCACCAATGCCGAAACTCACCTACAAGACACAGGTTTTAGTCAATAAATCCTAGACACTATTTATTAATATACGCCATTATTGCCTTTTCATAGGCATCATTCTGATTAAGTACTTCATCCTTTTTCTGTTTAGCCTTCACTGGAGCTGCTGTTCTTGATTTGAATGCCTTCGCCAATTCTCCAGATTTCTGTGGAACTTCATAGGATAAGACTTCGTTAAAGAATTTCGGAACTTGTTTTATGGCATTAGAAAGATAGACTGGATCTTTAATAAGTGGTTCAGCTGCTGGAACCTTCCATCGAGGAACCTCTATCAAAATCTGTGTCAAAAGAATCAAAATCTGCTTTTTAGCTCCACCCCCAAGACCCTTTGGCGGGGCTTTCCAGATATCAATTAGCATTTGGAATTCTTCATTCATACGAATAAGTCCCTTTGCAGCAATTTCCTTATACATTTCACTATACAAATGAAGTATAAAGAATGACACATCTGTTCTTAAACGCGCATTAAGAGTAATTGGACCACGTTCAATATTTGTTAATCCAGATTTGTTTACCTTACGACTTATAACATCTTCCTCTAGAAGCCACTTTACCCAGAAGAGAGCACGTTCAGTTGAACCTTCGTTTATAGCCTTACTAATATTTGCTCCAGCCGTTCTAAGTATTGAGAGGTCTCCATGTGGATTCCATACACGTCTTAATGCCGCTGATTCTGTTAATTGGTCAACAACAGCACCCCTTATCCATCCCTGCTCATGTGTTTCAATGCCAACCTTTGGCCATGCAACAAGTGTACGAGTCGGAGCACCACGTAACACAAGTATCATTTCTCCAATACGAAGCTGTATCATTTCAGTTCTATAAAGCTCTTCATCGGGAAGAACTTTTTGTTGCCCTTCAATGTCCTTTATACGTTGTTTTAAGTATACAAATACACGTGGAGATGCCAATCCAATATGTATAAGAGAGTATTCCCATAGTATGCGAAACAAGTTCTGGATACCACCACTGCAAACTAAATCTGCGGTGAAATGGAGGCATCGCCCTGTTGCATAGACACCAGTTTGAGGCAGAGTTTTCTCCAAGGACTGGATAACTTCATTAGGAGGATATCCACACCGTGTACGAGGTAATTCTTCTTCTACTGTATTCATTTATTCATAATGAACATAACTTATTTAACCGTCTTACGCTTTGTTACGTTTGATGACTTTTTAGACTGTTTTCCACCAGCTGCCTGAACTGGACCTGTAAATGGGACGGTATAGTTTGGAATCACTTTTCCGTTATTTATATAAGGATCAAAGAATGTTTTGATTAAGAATGAATCAATACCCTTTCCTAAATTTGCACGTGTAACCTTAATTGATTTAACTTGTGTTGCTTGTTGTAAATCCGTGTTTAATTCAGAACCGGTTGATTGTGTATTTACAAGATATAGTGAAGAGTTATAGAGAAACATATTTCCAGGATAATATATTTGCGATGTATTCAACAGTTCGCCAGTATAGATAAAACCAGGATTAATTTCTGCATTAGGACCCTTTGGTCCTACTAGACCCGCTAGACCGGTAGGACCCATTGGACCAGGAAAACCTAAAGGAGATATAATGTCTGGACCTCTAATACCCTTGTCTCCTCTTTGACCAGTATCACCCTTAGTTCCGGTTTTACCTGGATCACCATCTGGACCAGCTGAACCATCTGGACCATCGCGACCAATTGGACCAGTATCACCTGTTAAGCCTGTTGCACCTGTTAAACCTGTTGCACCTGTTAACCCTGTTAGACCCGTTAGACCCTTTTCACCTGTCAACCCTTTTGCGCCAACTGCATCAGCACCTGTTACACCTGTTGAACCGGTTGCACCTGTTACACCTGTTGGACCTGTTGCACCCGTTACACCCGTTGGACCTGTTGGACCTGTTACACCCGTTGCACCTGTTACACCCGTTGGACCTGTTGAACCTGTTACACCCGTTGCACCTGTTACACCCGTTGGACCTGTTGCACCTGTTGAACCAGTTGGACCTGTTGAACCCGTTACACCTGTTGGACCCGTTGAACCCGTTACACCTGTTGAACCCGTTGGACCCGTTGGACCAGTTGGACCCGTTCCACCTTTACCTGCATCTGAAGAACCAAGTGGACCATCAGGACCTTTATTGCCCGTTAAACCTCTAAGACCTTCATCACCTGTTAATCCTGTTAGACCCATTTGACCGGCTGCACCTTTATTGCCCGTTACACCTCTAAGACCATCATCACCAGTTAAACCTTTATTACCAGTTAAACCTTTATCACCAGTTAAACCTTTATCACCAGTTAAACCTTCATCACCTGTTAAACCTTTATCGCCTGTTAGTCCAGTTAGACCACGAGATCCTTGTAGACCCGTTAGACCTGTTAACCCCTTATCACCTGTTCGACCAGTTAGACCGGTTGCGCCTGTATCTCCCTTTCTACCTTGAGTGCCTGTATCTCCTGTATCTCCTGTTGGACCAGTGTATGCTGTACCTGTTGGACCTGTTGGACCAATATATTGAAGTTTCAATGCATCGGATAATTCTGAACCGGGAGTACCCTGTGCTCCTCTTAATCCCTTATCACCTGTTAGACCTGTTGAACCTGTTGGACCTGTTGGACCTGTTGGTCCTGTCTCACCATATAGAATTTGACCTGTTGGACCTCTTGGACCTGTGTCACCTGTTAGACCAGTTGCACCTGTATTACCTGTAAAGGAGGGTATTCTAGAAATTTCTACACTAGTATTTCCAACTGTACCAGTTTCACCAATAGGACCTCTAAATTTACCTAAATCAGTCCATGCACCATTACTATACATCCACAAATTACCACTTGGTATATGTGTATACAATGTATTTACATTTCCAACTTCGGGTAATGTTTGAACCTCGTTCCAAGTTATGGCTCCTCCGCTCTGAGAATCAATAACCGCTTTAGTACGACGTGTCCTTTTCATTAATTATAGAGCATAAATTATTTCACTCTATATTCCCTAAAGCTTTCTCCTATTGTTACGTGTTTTTAATGATATAGATCTATTATTCGCGTATCTACTTATAATACCATGTAATGTGGTATGTTCATCATTCGTCTTATCATGTACAAAACCACCTGCCTGTATAAGTGGAATTGCTGCTCCAATAAGTGCACTATCTATGTCCATAGAGGTAGGATTTACGAGATTAATGCGGTATGTATCTACAGGAGCTATTATGTTATTATTTCCATCATCGGAATATATATATCCTATTGGAACTTGTGTTAAATTAATTGGTTTATCAATTTCCCATTGTAATGTAAATGTATCTGCTGTAGATGCAGTTGGTTTTACAAAACTACCAGGCATACTAATTTTTCTACATGCTATTACACGCGTACCATTTTGAATACCAGGACCAAATATTAAAGGTCCTGGATATCTACTCGCTACCCCTCCTGCGGCTGTTATATCAAATGGTCCAAATGTACGTTCAGTTATGGGACTCATTGCGGTATTTGCAGTAAAGTCTGTTGTCTTTAACGCATTAAATAAATTTGTAATATTTGCATCAGTATAGTTTGATTGAATTGTATGTGATGTATCACCTGTTGTCATAGTTTTACTAATAGGTCCTGAGCATATTGCAAATATTGAATCATGCCCTCCTAAAGTATTTATAGCAGTTGTAGAAGTTGGAGTTGTAAATGGTAACAATAATCCAGTTATTGTTTTATAGAAAAATGTTGGAGCAATGCTTGGCGGAATAATTGGACAATACACACCACGCTTATTTAACGGATTAAGAGTTTGCAATGATTTAGATCCTGGATTGCTCCATACACCTCCATGCCAATCTAGAATTTGAAGATTGTAATCATTAAATATGAATAAACTAGGTAAGGAAGGGTTAGTAAATCCTGCTGATTGTGTAACGGGTGTACCTGTTGATTTTATAATATCACCAGGCGAATATATATTTGTTGCAACAAAATCACCTTTGTATCTAAGAAGATTGAATCCAATACCCTCACCTACTAATCCTGTTGCACCCTGAACACCGGATAATCCAGTTGGACCTGTTAGACCAGTTGGACCTCTAGTTACAGTAATTCCCTCTAGTGTATTACCTGTATTACCTGTTCTACCTTTATCGCCTGTTAAACCCTTTTCACCTGTCAAACCCGTATCACCCTTTGAACCTGTTGGACCTATTGGACCCTGAATACCAACTGGACCTGTTAGACCTTTCAGTCCAGTTAAACCAATTGGACCCTCGGTTCCTGATACTCCTTGATCGCCACTTTTACCTTGATCGCCAGTTAGACCTCTATAGGCAATACCTGTTGGACCTGTTACGCCTGTTGCACCAGTTGAACCTGTGACACCAGTTGAACCTGTGACACCAGTTGAACCTGTTAGACCTGTTGCACCTGTTACACCTGTGGGACCTGTTGCACCTGTTGCACCTGTGGGACCTGTTGAACCTGTTGCACCTGTGGGACCTGTTACACCAGTTGCACCCGTTAAACCTGTGGGACCTGTGCTACCAGTTGCACCAGTACTACCTGTGGGACCTGTTGCACCTGTTACACCTGTGGAACCAGTTGGTCCAGTTAAACCAGAGTGTCCAACCGTACCAGTTGGTCCAGTTTTACCAGTATCACCCCTTTCACCCTGTGATCCTGTTAAACCTTTTGGTCCAGTATCACCAATTCTACCGGTTAGACCTGTTAGACCTGTTAAACCTCTTGCACCAGTATCACCCTTTTCACCCTGTGTTCCTGTTAGACCTGTTAAACCCTTTTCACCTATTAGCCCCTTTTGACCTTGTGCCCCTATTAAACCAATATCACCCTTTTCACCACTTGGACCAGTTAAACCTGTTGGACCTTGATCACCAATTCTACCTTGATCACCGGTTAGACCAGTTAGACCAATATCACCAGTTAGACCAATTTGACTATTAGTACCTGTTAGACCTTTCAGACCAGTTGGACCTGTATTTGAGAATCCAGTTGGACCAGTATTTCCAATACTAATTACACCAGTCTTACCTTTATCACCAGTTAGACCAGTTAGACCTTTTTCTCCAGTATAACCCGTTGGACCAGTATCACCAGTACGACCTGTTGTAGGAAGGGTATGAGAGCCTGTTACACCAGTTAGACCTGTTAGACCTTTTGGTCCAGTCTCACCAGTAGGTCCAATAACAGAGCCAATAATATCATATGATGTAATTACATTGGGTGGATTATTGCGATTTGCTCCACTTTTATAGCGTAATAAATTTTTAGTACTATTCTCGAATATTACATCTCCATCAACCATGGATGACTGTACATCTCTCACAGTATCTACTCGTATATCCCTATAATTTAACGCAGTTCCTCCACTAGTTCCAGTAGGTCCCTTCCAAGGAATAGTGAGATCTATCCAGCCCAGATTAGTTCCACCATACACTTTTGTAGTGTTAGTAGCATTATCTACATATGCATCACCTACTTCTGGATTAGCAGATATGCTATTCTTCATAACAATTGGAGTTCTTCTTATATCGGCTGATACGTTCATAGCAAACTCTGAAGGGTTTAATATTAAACCATCAGCTGATATAATAGAACCCACCTTTGGATTTTTAACTGTCCCTTCAGTAGCAACAATTACACCAGTTGGAGATAATATAGAACCATTCGCATTTACATATGATCCAGGAGGTACAGATGAAAGTAAGAAGCTAGAAATACGTCCAAGAGTTGTCGTTGGGCTGAGGAGATTTGACTGTACTACACTTCCTGATGCTGTTATGATAGATCCTGCTACTGGGGATTCAACCCTGTAGTCACCAGTATCAATAGTAATACCGATTGGATTCTTTATTGTACCATCTGCCTGTACAATAGAGCCTGCTGGTATAGACGCCATAAATTCTGAAGGGATTACTCCAAGATTCGGTGTAACTTCAACTAATTTAGCAGGTATAATATTTCCTGATGATGTAATGATTGAACCTTCAATTGGCGATTTAACAGTTCCTATAGGTGCAATTTGAACACCAGTAGGACTTACTATAGAACCATTCGCTTTTACAATAGACCCTCCAGGTATTATACCAACGGGCGGCACAAATCCTACCTTTACGGAATTTACTATCATAGTTGAAATGTTTCCAATAATTGGCGTAGGTGTCAAGTAATTAGGTGCAATAATATCTCCAGAAGAAGTCACTACAGTGCCTTGAATTGCTGGTGAAATACTCCCTACACCCGCTACTACAATACCTGTAGGACTTACGATAGAACCATCTGCTTGCACAATAGAACCTGCTGGTATTGGGCTTGTAATAGTTCCTGGTAGAGTTCCTAATTTTTCTGCTCGAGGGAATGAGTTCGCTGGTATAATATTTCCTGATGCTGTTATTATACTACCTTCTACTGCATTTTGTATTGTTCCTATCTCTGCAACTACAATACCTGTAGCAGTTTTGACAGAACCATCTGCCTGTACAATAGAACCAGGTGGTATAGATGTCATAATGGATGTTGAAATTTTTCCTAATAGCGATACAGGAGGTATTGAGTTTGCTGGTACAATACTTCCTGATGCACTTACAAGTGAACCAGCTACTGGAGATGGAACAGTTCCTGGACGAGCAACTACAATACCTGTAGGACTTACTATAGAACCATTTGCCTGTACTATAGAACCAGGTGGTATAGATGTCATAAGTGATGTTGATATAACTCCAAGAGTTCTTGTTGGAGGCACAAGACCTGGTGAAACAATATTTCCTGCTGCAGTTATCATTGTTCCTTCCACTGGATCTTGAATTGTCCCTGGTTCTAGTATCTGTAACCCTAAACTGTTTATAACAGAACCGTCGGCTTTTATAATAGAACCTGCAGGTATAGACGTCATAATATCTACAGGAACTACTCCAAGAGTCGTTGTAGCTGGAACTGAATTTCCTGATACAATACTGCCTGCAGCAGTTATAATCGAACCTGGCGGAGCTCCTCTGACAGTTCCTACAGGAGCAACTATAACTCCTAAAGGGCTTATTATAGAACCATCTACTTGTACAATAGAACCTGCTGGTATAGGCATCCCAACATTTGTCGAAACTCGTCCAAAACTGCCTATAGGAGGTAATGAACTTACTGGTATAATATCTCCTATTTCAGTAACTACACTTCCTGGAACCGGATTTTCAACTGTTCCTGGCTTTGCAACTAGAATACCTGTTGGAGTTACTATAGAACCATCTGCTTGTACAATAGAACCGGCTGGTACAGATGCAATAACTGATGTGGATAACTTTCCTAAAACTGCAATAGGTGCTACAGCATTTGGTGGTATAATATTTCCTGATGAAGTTATTCGAGCTCCTTGTACTGGATTTTCAACTGTTCCTGGTACAGCAAGTAGAATACCTGTAATACTTTTAATAGAACCGTCTGCCTGTACAACAGAACCTGCTGGTATAGATGACATCACTGATGTTGATATACGTCCAAGAACTGGTATTGCAGGTACTGAGTTAGCTGGTATAATACTTCCTGATGCAGTTATAAGTGAACCAGCTACTGGATTTCGAACAGTTCCTATGGGAGCAATTAGAATACCTGTAGGACTTACTATAGAACCATTAGATTGTACAACAGAACCTGCTGGTATAGATCTCATGAGTGTTGTTGATATACTCCCAAAAGTTCTTGTTGGTGGAAGTGATTGTGCATCTATAATATTTCCTGATGCAGTTACTATACTTCCTGGAATCGGAAATTCAACTGTTCCTGGTTCTGCAACCTGAAATCCTAAACTATTTATAATAGAACCGTCTGCTTGTACAATAGAACCAGCTGGTACTCTTTCCATAACATCTTGAGCTATTACACCAAGAGTTGTTGTAGCTTGGACTAAATTTGCAGGTATAATATTTCCTGATGCAGTCACTACAGTTCCTGGAATCGGACTTGTAACAGTTCCTGGAACTGCCACTTGAACACCTGTAGGGCTTATTATAGAACCATCTGCTTGTACTACAGAGTTCGCTGGTATTGGTGCTCCAGCAATTGTTGAAATACGTCCAAGATTTACTACAGGAGGTACTGAATTTGCTGGTAGTATATTTCCATTTGCATCCATTACTGAATTTGCTACTGGAAATGGAACTGTTCCTGCACGAGCAACTACAATACCTGTAGGACTTATGATAGAACCATCACTTTGCACTCGTGAATTTGGTGGTATGTAGCCTGTAGTGGTTGAAATACGTCCAAGAGTTACTATAGGAGGTATAGCACTTGCAGGTATAATTGTTCCTAATGAAGTTACCATAGATCCTTGTACTGGATTTTCAATTGTTCCTGGCTCTGCAACTATAACACCTGTAACACTTATCACGGAACCATCTGCCTGTACAATAGAACCTGGTGGTATAGATGCCATAACTGATGTTGATATACGTCCAAGAACTGGTATTGGCGGTATTGAGTTCGCGGGTATAATACTTCCTGATTCAGTTACGAGTGAACCCTGTACTGCATTTCTTACAGTTCCTATAGGAGCAACTAGAATACCTGTAGGACTTAATACAGAACCATTCGCTTGCACAATAGAACCAGCTGGTATAGATCTCATTACGGATGTTGATATACGTCCAAGAGTTGTTGTAGGTGGAAGTGATTGTGCATCTACAATATTTCCCGATGCTGTTACTACACTTCCTGGAATCGGAAATTCAACTGTTCCTGGTTCTGCAATTAAAGTACCTACACTATTTCTAATAGAACCGTCGGCTTGCACAATAGAACCAGCTGGTATATTAGCCATAACAGAAGATGATATGCGCCCAAGAGTTGTTGTAGGTGGAATTGAACTTGCACTTACAATACTTCCTGATGCAGTCACTATAGTTCCTGCAACAGCATTTTGAATAGTTCCTGGTACTGCAACCTGAAATCCTAAACTGTTTATAACAGACCCGTCTGCCTGTACAATAGAACCAGCTGGTATAGATGCTGTAACCGATGCTGGTACACTTGCAAATGTTACAGTTGGTGCGACAGATGTTGCTGGTATTATACTGCCAGATTGTGTTACGATTGAACCAGCTACTGGAGATGGAACAGTTCCTGGGCGAGCAACTACAATACCTGTAGGACTTATTATAGAACCATTTGCCTGTACAACCGAACCTGCTGGTATGTATGTCATAGCAGATGTTGATATAACTCCAAGAGCTCTTGTGGGTTGAATTAAATTACCTGGTACAATGCCTCCTGATGTATTCACTACTGAATTTGCTACAGGTCTTTCTATGGTCCCTCTAGCTGCAACTACAACACCTGTAGGACTTACTATAGAGCCATCTGCCTGTACAATAGAACCTGCAGGCACAGATGATAAAATATTAGCTGGAACAGAAGCAATTACCGGTATGGGTTGAACTGCAGAAGCTGGTAAAATCTCACCTGAAGAAGTGATTACAGAACCTACAACAGGATTTCTCACAGTTCCTGGTCCTGCAACCTGAAATCCTAGCGAATTTTTAATTGAACCATCTGCCTGTACAAGAGAGCCCGCAGGTATATTTGCCATAACCGATGTTGATATACGTCCAAGAGCTACAACGGGTGGAACTGAACTCGCTGAAATAATCTTTCCTGATCCTAATACTATAGAGTTTGCAACAGGTTGATTAACTGTTCCTGGACCTGCAACTACGAGACCTAGAGGACTAATAATAGAACCATCTGATTGCACTTTTGAACCAGACGGTATTGGAGCTTTAGGATTAATAGGAATACTTCCAAGATACTGTTTTGTTGGGTCGATTGTTGTTGTTGGTATAATTGAAAAAACTGAACTTCTTGGAACATCGGGAGCTCTCGCAATTACTGTATCTGTTAGACTACTTTTAAGAGCAAATGTTACAGGATCAACTTTTACGTTAGTTGGTTTAATAAAAGTTTCAATTTGTGAAACAACTGAACCTGGAGGTACTCGTGTTGATCCAGCTGGAGCAACAAAGGTATTTGTCGTAGGATTAAATATAGAATGATCACTTAATACAATTGATCCAGCTGGTAATCCAGATGGTAAATCAGGGCTTTTTATTCCAGCTGGTAGACGATCAATTGACTTGTACTGTGGTCCAACTATTAATCCTAGAGGAGGGGCTCCTCCATCAGCACCTTTAATCGTTCCAGGGGGGGCAAGTTGAGAACCACTCATACGATCAATAATTGATCCATTTCCCAAAATTATAGAACCAATTGGTGCAGTCGTTTTAGGATATACATCTGCAGCGGGTGCATCTTTGTCAATTGTTAGAGCAGGTTCTTCTATATTACCATTCTCATCATAAAGACCACCTGTTATGGGTGGGTCAATATAGCCAGGCGGTTTAATTATAGCACCATTTACACCATTGATTACTGAACCATTTCCAATAACAATAGATCCACTTGGTGGTACACTATCACCTCCGTATTGTCTAACCTTCATATCGCTTAATGATTGCCGGACTTTTCTAGCTGAAGGTGATTTAGATCGTGTCCTTTTTTTCTTAGGATCTTTTAACGCTAATAGATGAACTTTATCAATTAAATCATCTAATGCATTAAACTCATCAGTACTAGGAGAATATTTACTTTGAACTTCCTCTATTACTTTTATAGTCTTTTTAGCACTCTTAAGATCCCCTTCGATCATATGCGAATTATCGAGTATTTTTTTAACAAATTCATCAATATTCATCCTTTCATACTTAGAAGTATCAGATAACATTTCCTCTGTTTCTATATGTTATTAATAATATAACTTTTTGTATAAATACACAACCGCTATGTACTTACCGCCATGTACTTAAATTAAGTACATGACGATATACACTAGCGCCATGTACTTAAATTTGGTACTAGACGGTACCAACCCCTATTAAACACTAATAAGTCTAATCTTTCTATTCTTCTTTTTTATAATTTCATCATACTTTTCATAGTTACCATTTAAGTTTAATAAAACATTACCACCTCCTTGAATAAGAGGTCTTGCTACTGCAGTAAATATTATATCTCTATTTGCAATTAATTTACCGTTATAATGGTTAATACGGTATAAGTTAGGAAGTGAATACGTCGCTGGTAGAGTTTTCCAATTATCTACTGTGTATATGTGTTGGCGTAATAGTGGTGAAGGTTTTGCATTAGCAGAAATTGCATCGACTAAACTAAAGGGTTTATCTAATGTCCAACGAATCGCATATGGATCATTACAATAAAAGGGGTTCTCCTTATTTTGTTTAATCAATGTATCTAAAGCGATAGTACTACTCCCATCGGGAGTTAAGTTAAAGATTATCTTTGATACATCAATAATAGAATATGATTTTATAACAAGATTTCCTCGCAGGAAAGACCATTGACCATTGTTTGGAAATGGTTTACTGTCATATTCAGACATACCATATATGTAAATATCAGTATTAGATGTACCTAAAATGAATGAAGAATTACCACTATTCTGCATAGTTACACCAGGTGTTGGTGTCAAACTACTTTGATTATATGCTCTAAATACTGGAACTACAGTATCATTTATTGATTTCACAGTATAGATTTTATTAGCATAAATTGCACATAGACGCGTATCACATAATTCAGTTCCAAAATTTGATTTATTATCAGTTGCTAAAAAGTATACGGTTTCATTTGCACGTAAATATTCCATGATTCTATTACCACTTGATATATTTACTTCTAAATGTGAATAATCAGATACATTTACATTTGTAGTAAGCCCGTTGTAGGCACTTTCAAACTTATTCACAGCAGTAGCTAATGTTGGCTTACCAATAAAAACACTACTTACAGTGTACATGTCATCAAGCCCGATTGATATTTTTAAAAACTGACTAAATCTATTAGCACCATTTAATGGTAACCGAATCTGCAACCATATTTCTTCCTCATTATTATCATTGTATCCAACATATGTTAATATATTAATAATTCCTGTGTCGGTTGAATTAAGTGGATTTGATGGTGCTGTAGTAGAGACGCGATATTTTAATTCGATTACTGTCATACTACCAGTATTTGAATCTGGAGCTATTAATCTGTATAGTTTACGATCACTGTTTACATATCCATACATATTTTTACCATCTTTAAAGCATAATGAAGTAATTGCAAGAGGTTGATTTGGTACTGACGGAACTAACCATTCGCACTTGTTAGTATTTGAAAGCAGATTTACATAAGTTGGATCACGAATTTTAGTATTTGTGTGAGTTCCCCATAACTTCTTTCTATCAATCTCAGATGTATTTATTCCTCCGTATTTAACAATATAAGAGAAAGAACCATTTACGGTCTGTTCATAAGTTAAAGCGATTGTTCCAGGACCACCACTTCCAGTAAATAAGAAATACACTTCTCCATTATAAATTTCAAACATACGATTTCCTGCAAGTCTCCTTCTAGGATCACTGCAAAATACTTCTAATAATCCATCATTTGGATTCGTATTATTATTTCTATATACATGTCTATAAAAGGGTACAGTTGGGGATAAACTGCCTACCATATTAGCATTAGTCGTATTATCTGGAAACTCATATGTATAGTTTGCATTCGTTTTTGTAAATCCTATTATAAATAATTTACTTGAATCACCCATAAATAAACATATACCTGTTGATGTAACTAGTAAATTCGTTGCACCCATGCTGCAATTTGCATCACCTATAATAAAATTACCAAAGCCGTATGTAAGTGACATAGCTGGATTTATTGGTAATGGACTAATACCTGACTTTAAAGTTATATTAAATTGTACTTTACTAGTATTAACAAGGGTTGAGATATTTACTAGTTCACGATCAGCAAACACCCTTCCTAAGTTGTATTCATTTGAAATTAAACGTATAATTTCACCTTTAATAACACGAGTGTTATTTGTAATTCCAGGACCGAATATGAAAGGTCCTGGAAAATTAAAGCTCGTTCCAGAGTAAATAGTCTTACCTGGAACTATTGTTGTATATACAGTTGATGTGTAATATGCAGCAGTTGATATATAGTTATTAG
>Ga0078894_10001031_pt1 | contig 20307 bp, 34 predicted proteins | sample LauGreSu1BDMLBSD_2_FD_67506 | JGI IMG/M metagenome (GOLD analysis project Ga0078894, IMG submission 67506) | Freshwater lake microbial communities from Lake Michigan, USA - Su13.BD.MLB.SD (version 4) (version 4) | ecosystem: Environmental > Aquatic > Freshwater > Lake | place: Lake Michigan... | reverse complement strand
CAGAGGATGGTACTGATGTTAGACCTAACTGGCACACCAATTATGACGTGCGTGTGTGGATGCAAGATGTTTGTTGTTACAGTTATGTGGGATGAAGAGACAAGAGAAGTATCTTGGTATGACTTAAGACAGCAATGCAAGGAGTGTGGCGCAATCAGCACCGCACCTACACCGATAGATTGGAAAGATTAATGACGACAAAAGAAATTGGAAACAGAAAGTGGCTAACCTATGGTCGGGTATCTGGGTTTGCTATTGGTTTTAGTATCAACAGATACTTTACTGATGTACAACTAGGGTTCTGGTACATAGGGTTGGAGTACTGATGCCAACGTATGAGTATCGGTGCAATAAGTGTATGAGCCTTACAGTCTTAAGCCGTAAGGTAGAAGAACGAGATGAAGAAGTCAGTTGCATTTGTGGACATAGGTCTACTAGAATATACAACACACCAGCCATCCGCTTTAATGGTAGCGGATTCTATTCAACAGGAGGATAAGATGTGCAACGTATGTGACAATGGCGGATGCTCAGCGTGCCAGCCAAAGAATGAAACACTTCAGTTTGCCAGCGCAAAAGAGATAGAAGAATTCTACGACACCTATTCAGAGGCTATGTATGTAGACCCAGGTGAGATGGACTTGCCTAATGCGTAAGTTTTTAATAGCCATAGCACCAGTATTAATACCAGCCTTATTCTTCGCTGCTTACATTGGTATCTTCTGTGCTGTCTACCTCATCATCTTGACTGTCGGGTAAGTCGTAGTCATTGTAAGGTTTATGACCACCCAGTTTACGAATCAATCTATTTAATGCACGCTTATATCTCATACGAGATGCGTCTTCAGACGGAAGACTTAAGACATTAGCAATCTCTTTGAAGTCCATTGCTTCGCCGTGGCGTACGAATATCAAGCGTCTATCTTCTTTGTTTAGTTTGTAATAAGCAGCATCAATCTCTAACATTAGAACCATCAAGTTACCACCTTCGTTAGGTGCAGATGGTCGCCCAACTCTGCCGAGGTTTAACTTATGTTGTACGCCATACTCTTGTCTTAAGACAGCAGGAAGAATTGCTTCAATAACTTCGGGCGCATAGTAATACAAGTCAGTTATATCATAGCCAACACTCTTTGCTTTCCAACGTTGGCAGTAATCAATAGCCTGATTGCGTAGGCTACGATAGATTAGATTCTTTGCATCACGTTCACCGATTGCTTCCCACTCTTTTAACTTATTAGGATGCTCAGCAAACCACAACCATAGTGCCTGTCTTAAGTCGGGAACTTCTACCATATCAAACTTCTTATGGTACTCAAGGGCTACGGAATCTACTACGTACTCCCACTTCTTGACTTCTTCCCAGTTCATTTAATCTGTGTTCCCCATTCTAATTTGAGGAAGCCAACTGATTTCATTTTGTTATTCTTATTAGCAAACTCTGTTGTTGTAGGTAGCCACTTCTCTGCCCACTCCATCTGTGGCACAGAGTCTAACTTAAAAGACCACACGCCTTCAGGCGTAGAGTTAATGTAGTAAGCAGCAAACGCCAACTTCTCTGACTCAGCCATAAGATAATCATACTTTGCTTGTTCAATAAGTAAGTCAGGGTAATGGGTGTGTCGTGACTTAAGTTCTATAAACATACCTTGCTCTTGACTAGTGCAATCAAAGCCGTCGTAAGTATCTGGGGAACGTTCTAGGTCTGGAAAGAACTCTGTCTTAAGCCAGTCAAATAGTTCCTGTTCTTTCACTCATTATCCCACTTACCTCTTAAGACTAACAATCCAATGATTGCATAGTTCGCCATATCCTTGAAGGAATCTTCAAGTGATTCGTGTTCAGGGGATGCACCACTATCAATTAAGTTATTGATGCGTGCCAACTTGTCGTGCATTCGTACACGCAGTCCATTGATGGCACCGCCAGGGGCTTGGGAAATATTCTTCGGACCATAATCCTTGTGCTTGCTCAACAATAATTCGTTGAGTTCCTTACTTAAGTTGGAAAGATTTACTTCAAGGTGGAGTTCCCGTGCAACAATGGAATCTTTAGAGTAACGATTAGGAAGGAACCTTCCTTGTCGTATGCTGTCACTTTCAAACCCAGACCTGTTAGATACTGAATAATCTGCCATTGTTCTTCACGCTCCGCTTTCGTCATCAGGCTCGTCCTTTTCTAATAGTTCCTTGAGGCTATCATCAAACCGCAACATCTCGGTACTGACAACCATTTCCTCAATCAACTCTTCAAGAACTTCCTGCGAATGTTCTGCAGCAAATAGTGTAACATAAGTAGACTGGGCTATCTTTCTGATTTGTTCTGGGTCATCCGAGTTTTCGTACATAAATCTAAGCAGTGACCCTATCTGTAATCTATACCCATTGGGCAGGATTAATGATGGGTTGAATTCGTCCTCATCTTCAGGGGTATTGTGGTCTACTAATTCAAAAGCATCAATGAAGTGTTCCCCGCATTCATCACAAATGTATTCATCCATTAGAAGATACCTTGGCTAGAAGAAACTCAGGTCCTTCTGACACATACACCGAATTAACATCCTCTCCGTCGGGGAGTTGAACGATAGTAACTGGCAGTTCTCTGGCAAGACTACGGGCAAACTCTGTCCCTGGCTGGTCGCCATCAGCAAAGACGAACACTCGTTCAAAGTCTGCCAGCAATCGTGTGTAGTGCTTCTTCCAACTGTTCGCACCTGGTACTCCAACACAAGGAATCCCAATGCAAGAAGACATAGTAAGGGTATCAAGTTCACCTTCGCACACTCCTATAAAATCGCCAGCACGTTCAACATCTAACACGTTATACATCTTGGTCTCTGCTCCAGTAAGACCCATATACTTTGGTTCTACTGCTGGATTAAGAGAACGAAAACGTAAATCAACAACCCCACTTTTAGTAATGTAGGGAATAGAGAGTCGTCCGACAAAGGCTTCGTGCCCTGTCTCAGGTTCTACGACTACGCCTAATCGCGCCAGACGTGCTACCTCCAGAGGAATTCCTCTTTGCTTTAGGTAGGCTTCCGCCTGATAAATGTTTTCCGCGTACTTCTCCGTGGCTTTCCCCAGTAATTCCTTCTGCAAAACGCTTTGCTTCATAGATACTCATACTCTCCTGTCTGCATATAATTTGGATACTGTTACCTTGCACTCCACAAGCGAAACAAATGAAGATGTTTTTGTCAAGGTTTGCACTCCCTGACTGGTGCGTGTCAGAATGGAATGGACACTTAAGGTTGACTTGACCGTGGTTACTACGTAACCTTGCGCCGTAGTGTTCAAGTACTGCCTTGATGGAAGGCAAGTCATTGTCAATTTTTATCACCATACCCTGCTTCCCGTAGTAGCCATACTAAATCTTCACCTCTAAGTAAGGTTACCCAATCACCAACTGACTTCTCACCTTGACCATTCAGTCTTAAGACTACAACCCCAAGGTCACCCTTGTCTCTGTCTTTAAGTTGAGCAATAGCAGCAGCAGGATTAAATCCTGTACGTGCCTTTACCTCCCAGTCAATGCCCACCGTACCAGTAATATCACTACCACTACGTCCAGCACCAGTAGATTCCGCGTAAGGGAATCCATTCTCCGCCAGAAAGTTAGCCCAAACCTTTTGGCTTCGGTACCCTCTGTGCTTTCTGGATTGGCTCGGCACTTAAGACGCACTCTTGTCCTTGTTCAGAATACGCACAGCCCACGCTAAGCCAGCGTTAAGTCCATCAGTCCACTCATCTGTGACTGGAACCTTTGCTGCTTCAATCTTTTCAACTAATGCAGCAATCTCACTCTTAACCTGAAGCAATACAAACGCACGCATCTCTTGTGTTGTGTCGTCTTCTTCTTCTCTAATCATAATCACGCACTCTCTGGTATGTCGTCCATATACATATATTCAGGATTGAATGCTAACCAAACATTAAGGTTTGCATTGGCATCAGCCCTTCCGTATCTATTCTTTACAGGTGCTAAAGCCATAGATGTACCAACCACCCCAAGCGTACAGATAAGAGCAGGTAACTGCGCTACCTTACCTTGGAGTGCGCTTCTAGGTTGACAAGGATTGCCTTGAACAGCCTCAGAAGTATGATGGAGTACAATGATAGCAGCGTTAGTGTCACGAGCAAGGAACTTTAACTCCTTCATAATGGCACGCATTGATGCGAACTCTTCGCCACCATCAGTAGCAATGTCCATTAGATTATCTACGAAGATAGCAACAGGTGGACAACCCCATAGTTCTTCAAAGGCTTGAACCTCTTCATCAATATCTTGTAGTGATGGACTAGATTCAAATGACCAGACAACGTGGGAACCCTTAGCAAGGGTAGCCTTAGTCCAGCCAATATCATTCTGCAACATATACTCAACATCAGTTTGATTCTTACCACTAATCATTGATGCAAGACGCATTGCCATTGTGTGAGCGTTGGTATCTGCAGAAATATACAGAGTAGGAACTCTCATCTTAAGGGCTAAAGCAAGTGCCAAAGTAGACTTTCCCACACCTGGGGTACCAGCAAGCATAGAGACTTCTGCTCTACGAAATATAATCTTATTGTTATCTAATGCTTTGAACACAGAGGGCAATGGTTCTCCACCAATGTCTGCTCTGCCTACACTACGGGTTAAGGTTCTCATATCACTCCTGTCTTAAGTTGGAAGAGGGGTAATTAACTTCCCCTTATAACTACCCCTCCACCAATTCTGTTAGTTAACTGGCTTACACTGGTCTGCGCCTTGTGGTTGTGGACAAGACCAGAACGCATAAGGTTGACCAGTTTTCTTTGACACTCCACTACGGAAAATACGTGCACCGTGTACACAAGTAGGGCTACTGCTTAGCGTACCTGACGCTACCGCTGGCTGGGAGGGAGCGAAGGATGTGGATTGCGGAGTGCTTGGAGTTGAAGATGGTGTTCCCAAAGGGGCTGCGTTATATGCACCAACAACCAATCGTTGCACTGCTGCAATCTGTGATGAGTAATCACCAATACCTTCTAGCAATACGCTGAGTTCATCAGCAGTATTAGCACGAACGTTAATCATATCTCCCGCAGGAGTCTTATAAGAAACCTGTAGTTTCCAATCTTCGTTACTCACTTGCTTCCTCCTTTGCTGGTGGCAAATTGCCTAGCAATTGACGTGCTTCGTTTAGTGTAATTAGTTTCAAGTCGTGAGCGACAATGATGTCCTGACCTGAGATGTTGTAATTGATTGACATTATTTCTCTTTCGTAAATTCGCAGTGCTCTGTGAGTCCACAGAAACTGCAACTGGATAGGTTCGGTAAGAATACACCAGCCTTGCGGGACTTATCAAATCCCGACACCATATACTCAAGCATAGGCAGGTTGTATCTACTTAGGTCAATCATTTCTCCTGTCCCCGCGTCGCGGGACATCCAGTAGTTTCCTAGATTGACTTCTACTCCTAGCGTCTGCTCTATACCGACTTTGTAAAAGCCAAGTTGTAAATCAGATGTAGGTCTACGCGCTGATGTCTTAAGGTCAATGATGACAAGTTGTCCATTCACCTCAAACACGCGGTCAATCACCATCTTTACAGGTACACCTGCAATGACAGGATTGAGTTCTAGTTCAATGGCTCTCGCCCCTTGAGCAGTGGTCCAGATTTTCCACTCAGGATTATTTCTGCGCCACATAATGTACTGCTCTACCCAGATAGGACCTTGGTCATTCCACCAGTTAGCATCTTCTCTACCAGGGTTAGCCTTCGTTGCTCTTCCAGCAACTCGTGCATTAGTTAGGTCAAGACCTTCGGTCTCTTTCTTCCAAGCATCTTTCCATAACTTAACACTAGTCATTGTTCTTATCCCACTCTTCAGTTGCTGCGTGGAATGCACGACCACCAGCAGACCAGACGCTAGGCTCTTCAGGTAGTTGCATCAAGCGACCTAGGTAGTACTGGTACCCGCAGTTAAGATAGGTTGTAAATGCTGAGTACGAAATGTGCTCAGGTAATTTGTAGTCTCCAAGTTGTATCACTGTGTCTCCTGTCAGTTAGTTATCTAAACCCCCCAGAGGACAGGAGATGACTCAATGGGGGGCTTAGATAATTCTATTTAGTTATTATAATATATATATTATATAAGGGGCTTCGCCCCTATATATATTATATATGTTATTATATAATTAATTATACACGAACGACAGGAGAATGCAAATTGGAACCTATTCGGCAAGTCGCAGATGATGGGCGCAAAGAACAGATTGCTGCCTACCACCTATCAAGTATCTACCCTGACTGGAGATACTACTCAACACCAAGGTTTTACTTCTCAGACTTTCACCTGACTAAGGCTTGGGGTGATGGTCGTGAGAACTACATAGGTGACTTAGAAATCAAGTGGTTGAAATCTCAACTATCTGAGGGAGCAGTCTTCCCCTTTGAGAAGTTACAGAAGTTAGTTATTGCCCCACCGTATACCGACGGGGAGGATTGCTTTCATAGAATCTGCTTTAGGTTTTCTGATGCCACAGCCATCATCCCAGTTTCACATCTGGCAGGTGACATCCCAGTTTGGAACGTAAGACAGGACACCCAAGAGCGGGATTTAGTTATCAAACTTGAGCCAGAGCGACTCAACCTTTACCTAATTCCGCTAGTAATCCCTGCATAGATACGACAAAAAGACCCCCCAACCTAGTATTTCTACTAAGCCGAGGGGTCTTCGTGTCTTAAAACAGCCTTATAAGGCTTCTAACAGGGTTACTTTGAACCACGACCAAACTCTGTGGCAGATGGGTCTAGCCACTTAAGTAGTGGACCAGCAAATCCAGCCAGTGCAGCAGCACCTAATGTCTTTAGGTCCGTCTCACCAGCAAGGTAAAGGGCTACAGCAGCAGATGCCGCAGCACGAAACCAAGTAAGTGATAGTTGCTTGAGTTGTTCCATAGTTTTCCTCCTATAGGTTTAGGACTTTGCACCGTGCAATTTGCAACAGGTACAAACTTCAGTTGAATAGGCTTTCTTAGCAGGGGCAGGTATCACCTTGGCTATAGCCTGATTAATAATCTTAGGTTGATTCATCCACCAAAACCACGGAGAAGTGTCGGTAGCCATAGTGGAGTTAATAGAAATATGTAGATGCTTATTATGAGGATTAGACCCAGTGTACCGTCTGTTTCCTTCTCTAGCCTTTTCTTTAGACCATATCTTGCCTTGAAAGATAAGATACTTAACGCGCTTATCTTCTTTAAGTTTTTCAAAAATGTCAACACAATCAATTCCATTCTTAGGGTCGTGAGTTAAGTCAACGGCTAACCCTGTGTTATGGTCTGAGTTAGGACTGGCTTTGATATGAGCAGCACTCGGAAGCAGCCCATCTGAGGCTTTCTTGCGAAGTGGTTTCAATGCTGTCGCTTGGCGCAGCACAGCAAGGGCAGCAGGTGTGGCTTTCTTGACTACAGTTTTCATTTAGATTCATCTTCCTTCTTCTTACTCTTTAGTCCATTAGCAGATACGATTCCAGCAAGTGTCCCTGTGAGGAATACAGTAAGTGTGGACACCAAATCTATAAAGGCTGCATCATTAGGTGCTTGCTTCATTGGCTGAGTTACAAACACCAATGCCCATAGCAGGGAAAATACTGAACCAGCAAATACGATTGCCAAGATGATGCCAATGCTGACAATCAATCTAGCGTGTAGTTCTTCAGGTGTATATCTTTCAGGGCGTTTCATCAAATACCTCTGGTAATAAATCGGAGGAACAAGTGCCAGTTACTTCACATTGCGGAGGGTTACACTCAGGCTTTTCCCAGTTTTCAAACTCTTGGCACGGATAACGAACCCAGCCTTGATAACCACAACCACTAAGAGTTATTGCGAGTAATAAGGATACGATAAATTTCTTCAACTTGTCGCTCCAATCGCGCTACTGAATCCTTAACACTTGAACCACCATTAGGCTTGAGTTCATTGAGGTAGTGCTTTACTAGCCAGCGAACGCCAGCAGCGAAGCCTCCTATAATTGTCATTACTGCGACAGCAATTGTTGCGTAGTCTTGTGCTTGCATTATACAGTCCTAATAGTCATCTCAATAACACCACCATAACCAGTAAAGCCTCGGTCAGGTGGAGTTAGGCGGGTAAATGAAATTTGCTCAATGATGCACTGGCGAGATTCGCCTGTGGTTAAATCCTGCCAAGTAACAACGTCGCCATTCTCTTCAATAGATTCTAGTTGTCCGATTCGGTTAAACGCTCTACCTTCATAGCCAACCTGTACGTTGTATCTGTCAGTCTCCACGTCATAGCAATAGACGGGGAATCTCATTACTCGTTGGCGAGGTGTAGCGATAGTCGCTTTCGCCTGATAGCCCTTCATAATAGGACCTAGTGATGGGTCTGTTCCATCACGATACATAATAAACTTATACCCAACATACTCTTGTGCAGACTGTGGTTGGTTAGTTGACACTTCAACTGGTGGAACAGATGCGTCATAAGAGATGTGGTCATACTCAAGACCATCTGCATCAACAGTTTCTAATGTCATAGAACCGTAGGTAAAATCACCACGAGCAAGAAGACGCTTAAAGTTCTTAGGTTCTAATGTCTGGAATCTAATGTATCCAGTTTGTAGATAACCACTAACCATCAACTCTGTTTCATCTTCTGCATATGTTGAGCCAGGAGTATTAGCAATAGCAGTTGCAGATGTAACCGCTGTTGAAGCAACGTTACTTGCAGTTTTTGCGTAAGAAAATGTTGTAGTAGTAGCAGTAGTGATTGTATATGTACTAGTGCTTGAGTTAAAAGTTGCGTCAACTCCTTGCACCCATACAGAATCTCCAGCAACAAGTCCGTGGGCTGTGGCTGTAGTAAGAGTTGCTACGTTAGATGTAAGTTGCTTATTGGTAATAGTTCCACCTACAGTATTACCAGTAGTGGCAAACCATAGTTGGTCAGTGCCATTTGCAAATGCACAGGCAGTTGTTTGATGCCCTGTAATTCCACCGTAGTAAAGGTCATTAGCATAAGCAAAGCGCAGTGGTTCTATCTCAGCACTTAAGTCAATACGAATCACGCCTGGTTCATTATCTACACCTGCAGCACACCAGACGTAGTGGTCACGTGATGCAAAGTCATAGACTGGTTGATTAGTCAATACAATAAGTGGACCGTAGTTAAGGCTGCCGTCATCTCCTACAGCAGCAACACGAATACCCTTGTTGGTTCCGATAACCATATAACCTAGATAGTAGTGAATCTTGTGCACTACTTCACCGACTGGGAATTCGGCTGCGGTAATAGCAGATGTTAGTGTCGGCATTACACCAGCAGTTGACAATGTAAACTTAATAATGGTTGACTGAATGCCATTGTATCCAGCAACATAGATAGCAGCACCAGATGCTGCAACAGATGTGTATACGTGTGTGCTAGATGGGTGGGTATATACAGCAGTAGGCATAGCCGACGCTGATGGTGCAAACTCATATACCTTGTTGTCGGCACATAGAACAATACGTTCCTTGACATACTCCATTGTTGCGTTAGAGATTGTCCCAATCTCATCAAACATTTTAGTATCTGCTGTAGCAGATGTACCAGTCAAAGCCTTCTTGTAAACAGTCTTCTTTGTAGCAGTATTAGTAATCCAGTATGCGTCAATTCCATCATCACAGATACCAAAAACAGGAGTGTCTGTACCAGAGATGTAGTCAATAAAGTGAGTTACAGTTCCATCATCTGCAATCTTGTCAACATCATAATCATCCTTAAGTAGAACACCATTGGTATTATTCCACTTGATAGAACGTAGTGTTTGATTACTTCGTCCGTTGCTGCCGATAGCACCAGTTGTAACGTGTTCGGCATTAACATTATTAAGAAGGGTTACCTGTCCTAAGTCCCAAACATTTACACCCTTAGCATCTGAAAAACGATAGTGGTCAGGTGAGTTAGATGTAGTTGTGGCAGGGTCATAGAATGTAATACCGTCTCCGTAATGGAATGAAGACTGGCTACGAATCCACCAACCAGTAAGTGATTGCTCACCTGGTTCAGTCTGGTTGTCAAACTGTTCTTTCTTAAAGGGTGCAGTCTGGCGGATGTATGGTCGTCCGTCGTTAATTGCATAGATGAAAGGCATACCACCAATAGCGGTATCGTATGCAATATCTGTGTTCTGCCAGATAGCGGTTGTGGCTACTACGCCAACATCAACAGCAATCGCTCGTGTGGAACGACCTTCGGTAATATCACGACCAGCCACTTAGACTCCTACCCTTGTTGTTTTTGTTGTGCCTCTTGTTGTAAACGATTCTGTTCTTGCATCTGTACCATTGTCCAATACATTGAGTAGTAATCAACATCAAGCGAGAATCGCTTTATGTGTCTTACTAGTGCTCCAGTATGTGCGTGCAACGGGATACCAGCAGCCTTCATCTTGCGGAAGAAGATAATGTCTTCTCCTACAAAATGGTCATCATCATTAGTTGCTGCAGTTTCCATAAACATAGACTGATTAGGATGTGTTGCTCTCATCTTCTCAATGACAGACTTGTGCATTAAGACAAGACCAAATCCAGCAGAGTCACATTGGACTACCTGATTATGTGGCAGTGGGTGAAGGTACTGAATCTGAAACTCAGACACATCATTGAATAGAACAGGATATGGCTTCATCAAAGTACCTTCATTCTCCTTAGAGATGAAGTACACTCCGCTTACAACAGGTCGCAAATGTTTATCTGCTGTCTGCCATAGTTTCTGCATTACGTCAAGAGTCAGAACAATGTCTGAATCTACCCACAGTAACCAGTCAGTCTTAAGGTTATCTGCCCAGTAGTCCAATAGGACTTGGCGTTGTCTGCCAATCTGATTACCTTGAACTCGGATTGATGTGCTAATAGGCATCTTGTTTGCACCACCAGCAATCACAGCGGTCATAAGACCTTCTGTAAACTTGCCGTCTACCAATCCGTTATCGCACCATCCGATTGCTACTGTTTCTTTTGGTCCTACCATTTGTCCCCTGCTTTCCTTATGATATAAGAGTGTTAATCTCTTCCTCGGTCAGTCCTAATTTAGCGTAGATAGCCAATTTCGCCGATAGGCGTGTGGCTTCTTCGGCTGCCTTTTGTGTTTCTGTAGCAAGACGAGCAGCCTCGGCATCAGCAATTGCTTGCACTTCTGCTTCTAATTCAGCCTTTCGTTCTTCAATTGCAGCAATTTCTTCTGGAGTATAATCTCTAAAAGTTGTCTCTCCAGTTAAAACATTATAGATTTCTTCTTTATACATAATTATGCTCCGTAAATATAGACATTGCCAGCATCAAAAGATGCACCGCTACTACATATGACTGAAAAAGAACTGATTGCTGTTGTGACATTGCAAGTTCCAATACCCCAATAAGTCATTGTTCCATATGTTGAATTTCCTGGTCCACCACCAAGAAATTGAATTGGCTTTAATCCAGTAGATTTTCCTGCTTGAAGATTTAAGTATCCATATGAAGAATCTGTAGCGGAACCATTCCTTGCAAATACAATATCTCCACCAGCCTCGGTAGTAAAAGGATTACTCCAGTACAAAGTACTTCCAGAACCTGCTTCAACTTTTACTCTAGTGTAATTTGAACTAGAACTACCATTGAACCGAGCAGAAAATTCATCTTGAATTGAGTTAGCACTTAAATTGCTAAAACGAATATAATAGTTATCATATCCATCTAATCCAGTCCAAGTTTTAGATGTTGAAGTTCCAACTGTTGTATTTCCAGAATTAAGTAAGGTTAAATTTAAACTTACGCTGCCCCAGGATGGAACTGAACCATTAGTAGTTAAATACTTTCCAGAGTTACCAGTTTGGGCTGGGATTTGTGCAGAAGGATAGTCTTTAATAGCCACTATGCAATCTCGCTTCCAAATGCAGAGAACACTACGTTTGCTGAATCTGATGCAATCTTAATCTTATCTCCAGCATTTAATGTAATACCCAATGTGTATGCTTCAGTTCCATTTGCTGCCAGCGTTCCATCAAAAACAATAAAGTTTTTTGCGGCGGCTGTTTCTCCAGATAGAACGACAGATACACGGCAACTTGTTGCTGATGTTGTTAAATTAGTCGCAGTAATAGTTGACACTACTGTTTGAGTTGATGAAGGGACTGTGTACAAATCAACTAATGCGCCAGCATATGTGCTTACTGTCGTTGACAAGTTTTCAGTTCCAGACCAAACATTTGTAAGTCTTGTATTGAATGGAGCAGTTAGTGTAGTGTTACCAAGTGCAGTTGTTGTTGGAGTTGGGAATGTGCTTGAACTTGAAGATAGCGTTGAAAACCAAATACCATCAATACTAAAATAACGGTTGTTTGGTATATTTGCCCAGATATTTACTGTAGCATATGCTGCAGTAGATGGAGAAGCAGCAGAGGAACTTACTTTATACCAAGTATTTGCTGTTAAAGTACCAGTACTTGTACTACTTGCCGATATGTAAGTACCATCTGATGTGTACCATTTAACAGAATAAGTACCATCACTTGTAGTACTGGTACCAGGATTGACATATCCTCCGAAGTAATATGTTGTGCTTGCGGATACAGGCATTACTCCATTTGCTGTTAATCCTGCAGCGTGAAGGTTGCCTCCTCCATTAAAAGAAAGTCCAGTATTTGTTGTTGCTGCACTTGTTGTAAATCCAATTTGTGCCGTACTGCCAGAATTATTATAACCTGCCAAAGAGTTAGTACCTTGCCAAGATTTATTTGCACCAGAACCGTATACACTAACTCCATCATAATATATATTAGTATTAGATTCTGGCATTGCTCGCCAGGCTGTTGTATATCCAGTTGAATTTAATTGAGTTAGTGCATTTGCAGTATTATTATTTGAAGTCAAACTTGTAATATTAAGAAGTGGGTCAGGTACTAAATTTGCTACAGCGCTTGTTGCTGCTGCTGTTGCTGCTACTTGCCCTAATACTTTATAAGTTGTTGCCATTTTACTATGCTCCCATCAGCATAAATACGTCGGATAGTTGTGCGCCACCAGAAGCACCAGTGGAAGCAGAGGTTAGTCTACCGTAGGCATCTACGGTAATTGTTGCACTTGTGTAAGTTCCAGCAGATACTGCTGTAGTTACTAAATCTACTGTTGGGTCAGTTGATGTTCCACCAATAGAAATTCTTGTTGTGTTTCCAGAAGTTACGCTTTGAACTCCGTCGGCTGCATTTACAACCCATTGAAGTCCAGTAGCAGTTGCGCTGTTGACGCTAAGTACATAGCCATTAGTTGATGCTACTGTCAATACTGCTGGAGTATCGTTGGCTGTAGCAACTAAGATATCTCCTTTTGCTGCAAAGATTGCAGGTGAGATAACTGCTGCGCTATCAAGGCTTAGTGTTACAGCACCTGATGTTCCTCCACCTGAAAGACCAGTACCAGCGTTAACCGCTGTAATGTCTCCAGTTGAAGTAAAGACCTGCCAAGAAGATGTGCCACCATTCCAGACATACATATTGTAATCTGTGCTGTTGTAATAGATAACACCATCTGTTAGTGGATTTCCGTCATTGTCAGTAGTAGGCGGTGTAGCCTTAGCACCTAAGAATCGGTCATCAAATAGTTCGTATGATGCTGCAGCACTAGATGCTGAAGTAGCAGCCGAGTTAGCAGAGGTTAATGCTGAAGATGCTGATGTTGAGGCAGACGAAGCCGAAGTCGCAGCAGCGGTTGCTGATGCACTAGCACTGGTCGCTGATGTAGCAGCAGCAGTGGCTGAGGCTGCAGCAGAAGTTGCTGAAGTCGCTGCAGCGGTAGCAGATGCAGCAGCAGCACTTGTAGATGCAGCAGCACTTGCTGCACTTGTTGCTGCTGAATTAGCAGAAGTCAAGGCTGAGGATGCTGAGGTTGAAGCAGATGCTGCAGATGTAGCAGCAGCGGCAGCGTATGCAGCAATTGCAGCCACAGAGGCTGCAGCAGTTGTAGCAGATGCTGCTGCAGATGTAGCACTAGTCGCTGCTGCAGTAGCACTATTTGACGCGCTGGTTGCGCTAGTTGCTGCAGCCGTTGCTGATGCAGCAGCAGATGTAGCAGAGGTTGCTGCTGCTGTTGCGCTTGCTGCTGCATTAGTAGCCGAAGTGGCAGCAGCAGATGCTGATGTAGCAGAACTGGTTGCACTTGTAGCAGCAGAAGATGCGCTAGTAGCAGCAGCGGTTGCACTTGCTGCTGCAGATGCTGCGCTTGTGGCTGCTGCTGTTGCAGAGCCTAGAATTGCATCAACATAGTCTTTAGGTGTAGCAGATGAGGCGACCATACCAGCACTAGATAGTCCAGTAATTGTTCCACCAGATACTACGATTGAGCCAGTCAGGGTTACTGTTGCACTAGCAGTTACTGCTCCAGCGATAGTTGCACCAGTAATTGTTGGTGTGTTAATTGCTGGGCTGGTCAAAGTCTTGTTAGTAAGTGTCTGAGACTTTGCTGTTCCTACTACGTCACCTTCACCTGAGCCAATGCCGTGCATTGTGTGACCTGAGCCACTACCATCATTATAATAAGCAGAAGCCTCAGCGTGTAGATTAGCGTCACGATAGTCACGACCAATTGCCATATGTCTTACGGCACCACCTGCTGAGTGGTCTTGTGCAGATGAACCATCAATAGCACGAGTTATTGTAAAGGTATTAGTAGATACCGCAGTGGCATCTACAATTTCTTCAATGGCTGTATCTGGGTCAAGTACCAACGTAAAGGTTGTACCTGCTGGGATTGTTACACCACCAAGAAGAGCAGTACCTGATACTACAGTCATAGACGTAGCACCAGATGTAACTGCTCCAGTTAATGTAGTTTGCTGAGAGCGGGATGAGTATTTTCTAGTTGTCATTGCTGGTTCCTATCGGCTGTAGTGAACTCGTGGGGGATATTGACCTTGCAGGGCTTGTACCTCTTCACGTAAACGTTGTGAGTAAAGTGCATAAAGTTGTTTTGTCGCAGATGCGCTTGCTCCGTATGGACGCTTTCCATCTGTCTCATCTGCCTGTGGGCTGACTTGTGCAGCACGAGCAGGGTCTAAGTAGGTTAACAATCGGTAAGCAGCACCAAGGATTACAATGTCCTTTGCTGATTCTGCATAGCCAGTTGTTGTTGTAAATACATCTGATAAGTTATTCATTGGATTTGGCTGAGCCAAGTATGTAACTTTAACAATGCGACCTGCTGTGATGTAGTCGCTCATAGTTACTGTCTGAGCATTTGCTCCCCATACAGAACCATCTGCAAAAGAATCAAAGTCCCAACGACGTACTGGAATCCACTCTTCAGTTGGACCGACATCTTGCCAGTCAATTCGGATAATACGGTCAATGTTAAGGTCATTAAATCCGTATGTGTTTACTGCAGCGTTGAATGTAAATGATGTCTGCTTTACTGCAAGTAGGCTAGAACCCATTGCGCGGATAGTGTCGTTAATAGCCTTCTTCACAGAGTAACGTGGAAAGATAGGTGAGATGCTAACCTTTACATCTACTGCGTGAGTTGCTGCAGTTGTTCCAAGATATCCACGACCATAGGGAGCAATCGTTGCTGTGTTACCAACGCGGTCAAATGAATCTACCCAGATAAGTTCTTCATCAATTTCAAGAATACCCTTGCCAACATTGTCAGTTGAACCAAGGTTAAGGATAGTTGGACTAGAACTTGGTGAGGTTAAAGTCGTAACAGGAGAGGTCAAATAAGTTGAACGCTCTTGCTGATATGTATAACCTGAGAGATTGATGAGAACTTCATCAATAAGGTTTGTTAGTGTTGTCACAGGTTAATACTCCTTAAGGCATCAGTCGGGGATAAGTCTGTTGTTCCTGCTAATTCATTACAGATTCCGCCAAGTGCCTTATACTCATCTGGCTGACGGTTAGCATCTGCCTTAAGATTCAAAGCACCAATAAGGGCTAAGCCTGTTGTGCCAGCATAAACATTTGCAGCCTTAGTTGGAGCAACGTATGCGCTGATTGCTGGGTATGTACCACCGTTAGCCAAACGATTAAGTTCGCTAGTGAAAGAACTACCTGCTGTACCTGTTGCCATTATTTACCCTTTCGCTTTGCTGCTGCGTTATCAATAAGGTTTGGATAAGGACGACCAGCCTTCTTCGCTGCTGCCTTTGCCTTAGCCTTTTGCGCTGGAGTTAAAGGAGTTGATTTCTTCTTAGGGTTCTTTGTATCCCAAAATGCTTTCTTCTTCACCACTTCACCTTGTCTGCCCAGTACGCTGCAGACATCTTGCCTTTGGCAATGTTCTTAGCGTGACGTGCTTTGAATGATTTTTGACGAGCCGTAGGCTGTCTGTCTCCTGTCACACCCTGTTGACCAAAGCGAATAGTTTTGACCTTATCGCCTTCTTTAGCCACAACAACGTGCGACTTTGTTGGATGACTTGGTGTGCGCTTAGGCTTATTAAAGCCTGACACTCCTGCTCGCTTTAGTCTAGGGTCTTTATTCATTATTTCTTTTTCGCCTTCTTAACAGTCTTTTTCGCTTTTGACTTGCCAGCCTCAGAGAGAGCAATAGCCACAGCCTGTTTACGAGACTTGACAACCTTGCCACCTTTTCCAGAGTGGAGTGTTCCCCTCTTAAACTCGCCCATCACTTTCTCAACTTTGTTTTTCATTACTTCTTCTTGCCCATTTTCTTCATAGCAATTTTCTTAACTGGCTTGCCAGTCTTCTTAGCCTCAGCCTTAGCCATTGCCTTACCTTTTGCTGTGTATGGGAATTCTTTCTTTCCTACTTTTGGCATTACTTCTTCTTCGCAATCTTCTTTGCTGCTGCCTTCTTAGCAGGAGACTTCTTAGCCATCTTCATTTTCATAGCCATTTCTTCCATCTTCTCTGCCTTCTTGTACATCTTGCCAGCCTTGCCAGCCATCTTCTTACCCATCATTTTATGCTCCCAGTTCATTGATTGTTTTTGCTAGTGACTTATCTATCTTGCTTGCATCAGGCATACTCTCACCCTTGTAGGCTTTACCTAGATTCTCTGAGGCTTTGTAAGCCTGTTCAATCTTGGTCATAGTTGTACCTGAAGGTTGAATGCCCTGTCTTCGTGCTTCTTTGTAGGCATTCAATTCTGAGTTGAACTTCTTGTTGCTCATATTCTTTTTACTATTAGCATCACCAGTATTAAGTTCTAATGTCTTAACCTTGCAGCCAAAGCAATCATCACCACAATCAATGTGATTGAACTCAATTTCCTCTGATTCAAATGGTTTATCCTGTGTCTCATCACATAAGACACAACCCCACTTGACAGCCTTAAAGTCATAGTTCTCGTCAAAACCCCAATCAAGAACTTTGCTGATATGGATATGTTCCATTGTCCCCTACTGTTCTGTGAAGTTTGCTTCTGTAATCCCTACGTTGCCAGCAATAAGTGCTGCCTTTGTAGTGTCATCTACTGTGTGGTTATAGCCACCTCGGTAGACCTGTGGATATTGATTAAGGTCTTCATCCATTGGATAACGAATTTGCTTGTAAGTTCCAGACGGTTGCATAACGATTGTTATACCTCTGTCCTGACGATAGAAGTCAAATAGACGACCTTCGCCAATTGGTCCTTCTAGTGTGGTTGGTGTTACGAAAGTCCAGTTAGCCATTAGTCCTCCTTAGTGAACTCACCATAAGGCTAGGTTTCCCTAGCCCTACAGTCAATCAACTCAATTAGAGAGCAGCGATTGATGAACCTGATGTGATTCGGTATAGAGCCTCGTCACGGTAAACCGCGAAGCCAAGTACGCCGTACCAACCCATTGGGCGGAAGCGCATCAACTTATCAGTTACGTTACCGATAACTACGTGTGGCTCTTCTGCTACTGCTTCAGCCATAGCCTGAGCACCGCAGAGGATTGTGTTAAACACACGTGTTACTGGAGTTACTGTAACTGTTGTAGTTGCTGTAACTGCAGCAGTGTTTGCTGTGTTAACTGTGATTGTTGTTGTTGAACCAGTTGTTGAGATAGCAGTAATAACTGCACCTGAAGCAATACCTGTTCCAGCAATCTTGTCTCCTGCTTCTGCACGAGATGCGATAACAGATGATGAAGCAACGCCGAATGTGAATCCTGCTGATGTTCCTGCAACTGTTACTGCTGTTGTTGTAAGTGCTGTCTGGTCTGCACCTGACTTCGCTGAGTAAAGACGTGGTGACTCTACGAAGAATGCGCCTTCGTACTGACCGATTTCGCCAGCCCAAATCTTATCAACTGAAGGAGTTGTCTGAGCGTGAACGAAGTTCCAGCCCATATTTCCTGTTTCTGCACGAAGGTCGTGTGAAACTTCTGGGTGGATACCAGCCCAGTATGCAGTTCCGCGACGAGCCTTTGCCTTGTTAGCACGCAACTTTGCTACAGCGCGACGGATGTCTGCTGAGTCAATTGTGTCTGCTGCATCTACGTTAGCAACCGCTGTTGCGTTACCTGCGTAGATGTTGTTTGAACCTGAGCGAAGTGTTGTCATTGCAACTGAGTCAATAGAATCTGCAGCGTTGTACGCAATGATGTTTGCAATACCTGGGTCTACATCTGCTAGAGAGAACAACTGTAGAGCACGTGTTACAAGAACTGAGTTACCGAACTCTTGTAGTGTTACTGTTACTGTTGTTGGTGTTGACAATGCTACTGCATCTGGGTCAACTGTCTCTGTTAGTGCAGATGTGGTCTGGTCTAAATCAACCCACTTCTGTAGGACAACTGTCTGTCCTGGGAATGCTTGACGTGCTGGGCGCTTATCTGCGACTGAACGAATTAGTGGTTCAGAACGGAGAGCAAACTCTAGAAGACGGTCATACGCCTTCTGTACTAGACCAGCACCACCTACTGTACCGCCTAACGAACCGCTAGAGGTATCTGTATATTGGTTGGACATTGTTTGGTCACCTCCAAGTGACTATGAACGGATAATTACTGCTGCGAACGGAGCAGGTCAATTACATCTTCGGCGCTTGATGCGTTGTCTAGACGTAGATTGAAGTCTTCTGCTCTATCGGGAGTTATGGCACTCTGAGAAATTGTGTCCTGTTGACGCAATGTTGAAAGATTTTGTTCTTTCTGAGTGTCCTGCACCTGTAAACCAAAGAGGTCAGCATTGTCATCAAGCCAGTTTGAAACTGAATCTTCTGAAAAATCGCCTTCCAAGTCTTTAAGGATAAGGCGTGCAGCCTTCTGATTAACTCCCTTTTTCTCCAGGATTTCCTTGACTGTACGCTCACGCTGCGACTTGGATAAACCCTCAAGTTGCTCTGTGAGTTCCTTAATACGCTTCTCATCAGCACGCTTGGCTTTTCTTAGTTTCTTAACTAAGTCTCCGCCTTCGGCTGTGGAATCCATATCTAGGTCGTCGTCTTCATCATCCCAGTAATTGTTGTTGCTCATAGCAACCACCCTTTCTATTCGTTGTTAGTTCGCAGACCACGATTGCCACTAGGGGGAGTGGGTCGGCTTCTGCTTCCAGTCTTATACGCCTGATAGTGCTGGTAGGTCTATCAAGGATTCTTAGAATTGACCCTGTGCTGCTTGGGTCAGACCTGTGCGGGCAATACCTGAACGCCCGCTAAAGGATGCAATCTCACGTGATGTTAAACGTTCACGCTTGCGCTGTGCTTCTGCAAGAGAGTTGAACACTTCTTGCTCTGCTTCAGCCAAACCGTAACCTGCTTCAACTCCACCATAGATTGCTGAAAGTTTTTCTGCAGTAGGTAGGATATCTGCGATAGTCGCATAACCCTTTTGTGCCTCTGCTTGAGTAACGCCTTGTGCTGCAAGTTGGTCAGCAACTGACAAGCCAACATTGATTCCTTGACGCGCTGCTGCTGCTCCAATTTCTGCAGTTGCAACCTGACGTTGAATCTTAGGTAGTTGTTGGTTAGGGTCAAGAACGTATGCAACAAGGTCTGTGCTACCAATTCCATAGTAGTCACGTAGTTGCTTGGCTACTGCAGGGTCAGCATTTTGTACACGCTGTACTGCTGTTACTACGCGGTCAGATAGTTCTGCTGCTGAAACGTCATTAGAAATGAACTGACGTACATAGTCATCTGTATCAAACTGCTTTAAGCCATAGGCACGAAGTACTTGGCGGTAGCCATCTTCTAGGTTAAGGTACTCAGCAGGTGTTAAAACCTGAAGTCCCTTCTTAAGGCGCTCAGCATTACCAGCAAATCGCACCTGATACTCTGGTGTCTCCTGTAACTGCAATGTAACTGTAGCCTCAGATGCGCCTTCAATAGCAAGGTCACGAATCTTTTGAGCCAATGAACCT
>Ga0078894_10001030_pt1 | contig 20308 bp, 28 predicted proteins | sample LauGreSu1BDMLBSD_2_FD_67506 | JGI IMG/M metagenome (GOLD analysis project Ga0078894, IMG submission 67506) | Freshwater lake microbial communities from Lake Michigan, USA - Su13.BD.MLB.SD (version 4) (version 4) | ecosystem: Environmental > Aquatic > Freshwater > Lake | place: Lake Michigan... | reverse complement strand
CCCCATCAAAATCTGCTTCTAATGAAGAATTAAGAGTAAGAAGTAAGGAGGCGGAAAATATAGAATTTCAACAAGATATTGAAGCAATTAAATTAGGTATATTTGGTTCTGGAACACCAGAAGATCAGAAAAAAGCATTTAGAGAAAAGTGGACAAAAAGAGGAAGATTTAACGCATAATTATGGGAAGATTATCCGAAGCATTTAAGTTTATTAATGTTACTCCAGATCGTTTTTGTGGTCTGTGGATCAAAGAAAATATGACATCTTTATCTGTTACTCCAGAATTAAAAAAAATACGATCTGAAAATTTAAGTGTCAAAAGAAGTAGTCAAAAAGAATTGGAAGCCAAGCAACTTAAAGAAAGAACAAAAAAGTCAAAAGCAGTCGAGTATTTTTCTGATCTTGAAGCAATGGAAATAGGTTTGATTTCGAGAAAGGAGTTTGAAGATAAACATGGATCAATAGCATAGTTTTAAAATTTTAAAAAATAAGTAATCAATAAAAACAAATAAATATGATGTATGTAAACAATGGCGTTAAGATTAACGCCCTCCAATGGACTGGAAAAAACAAAGATGAAATGATCCGATTTTTCGGAGATGATCCATCTAAAATTGATCATCAATCTGCAAATGGTATTTATATGATTTTTGGCGATCAGTTATATTTGAGAATGGCAAATGGTCAACTTATGGTCAATATAGGTGAATATGTGGTTCAAACCCCCAGATTAACTTATTATCCATGTTCTCCACAAGAATTTGAAAGAGATCACAAATCTTTGGGTGAAACTGCTCAAAAAATGAATAACAATGATATTCCCCAGATCGATCCTATTGCAAGGCTAAAACAATTTAATGAAGTTCATATTGAAAGCATGGAAACTTCGCCAATAGTTGCCTCTGTTCTGGATGGAAAATATGTTGTTTTCAAACAAGGTCAACTACACATTTGTTTCTACCCAGATCAACTTGTAATGTTGAAAAAAGTTGTAAATCAAATAGTGGATGACTTTTTTGGATTGAATGAGCCAGAACCAGTTTCTACCGATCCATCTCCAGAAGAAAGTAACAATCCATCTGAATTTGAATGGGAAATGCCAGAGGCATCAAAAAAAGTAAATAAATCAAATAAATAAATATCATGGCTAAAACAAGAAAAGGTGTCAATCCGATTGACCAAGAAATTCAAGAAGAATTATCAAAAACCCCAATGGCAGAAATAGTTGAGGATGAAACTCCAATAATGTCTGGTGATGATTTTGAAACAATACCAGAAATGGAGGTAGAAGAAAAACCATTGTCTATTCCAGAGTTAAAAGAAATAATGCTTCCTAAAAGATACATTTTATCAGAGTGTATTTATAGAACTTCAAATGAGGAAAGGGGGGATTACGATTTCGGAGATTTTTTAATTGATCTAAATACTATTGGATCATTGGAAAGAGTTTTCCCAGAAAGGCTTTCTGATTTTGGTATAGATGAAAAAACTATCGAGGATCAAAATTTAATTGATAGTTGCATCGTATGGTCAACTGCTTTTGCAGAAGAAATAATTGTTCTGGATTTCAATTTTGAGGAATTAACGCAATCATTGATTGAATATCGTGAAACTTCATTGTAAGCAAGTAACGGAGGAAGAATACCAGAAGATACTCGCCCTCCAGATCATAAACAACAATTCCTACTCTGAACATTTCAGAGGATCAAGAAAAACATTAATTGTTTTTGAAAGGGAAATATGTAGTGTTTTATCTGGGGGCGATAATCTTCATTTAGGTGAAATTACAGATCGCCAGTTTAAATCTTTTCTTGGATCATTTATGAGAGGACTTTATCGCCAGTTTGATAAATACCCCAACCTTACAGATCATGAGGTTGAATTTAGCGGATTATCAAAAGGGAAAAATCGATTAGAATTTGACAAAATAAGAAATCACTCATATTACTGGAATATAGATTTGTCTTCTGCCTATTGGCAGATTGGACATAAACTGGGTTATATTTCTGATACATTTTATCAGAAGTATATTCATAACGATGATTTCAAAGTAGTTAAAAGATTATGCTTTTCTTTTTTATCCAGAACCAACTGGAGAGAATATAATGTGAATGATCAGACATTTACGATCTCTTGCGACAACACTATTGAAAGGCAAGTGTATAAAAATGTTAGGAAAGAACTCTATAAAACAATATCTGGAGCATTGAAGATCGCTGGTGATGAATACATAGATTTTAACATTGATGCAATTAGTGTTACAAAAGCCAAGAGAAATGAAATACTGGATTATTTTAAAGACCTAAATTTAGAAGTTAAATTGAATAGAGTTACTAAAATCAATGACTTACAAGTAGAGGTTAAAGGGAAGATTAGAAACTTTTAATGTTGAAAAGTAACATTTAGATGTTAATAAATCTTTTTTATAGGTATTGCGTATTAAAAATAATGTGGTAACTTTGTTCCATAAATGTTTAAAAATACGCCAATGAACAAATTAGATGAAATCACATTTACTTGTGAGTTAGTTTCTGAAACCAGTATGTCTGCTTACAGAACAAGATTAGGAAAGCACACAACAACAATGACCTTGTATGCTTTTGACAATGATCCAGATTACTACTTTATTGAGTGGGATATTCCAAAACTGGAGATGGCTGAAAATATCGGCATCTGGTGTGAAGATGGAACAAAAGTATTAAGAGATTACGATGGAGTATTCTCATTGCCAGAACAAGCAATCGAACTTTTAAAGAAAAACGGATTTGATACCTCCTACGCAGAGTAGGGGGTTTTTAAAATACACCTTAAACTTAAATCAAATAAATAAATAAAGATGGAACAACAAATCCAAAAATCAAAAAGGAGAGATTACCAGTTGGTTGATCCTCGAAACATTATCATCCGAGAAAACTTTAATGTTAGAAACGATATGGGTGATATTGAAACATTAATGAACTCAATTATTGAGGGTGGTCTTCAAATACCAATTAAAGCCAAAAAGGTTCGAGGTCAAGATGATCTTTGGGAGGTTATTGATGGTCATAGAAGATTAATGGCTATTCAAAGTGCAATCGATCTGGGGCATGAAATTGAATTTATTGAAGTAATGCCATATCAAGGAAAAGAAGACGATGAAGTTTTTTCAATGCTCATTACTGGTGTTGGTCAAAAGCCATTATCTGAAATGGAACAAGCAGAGGGAATTTCCAGATTGTTGCCTTATGGACATAAGCCAGATCAAATTGCAAATCGAATGGGAAAATCGATCCCTCATGTTTACTACTTGATTAAACTAAATGGTCTTCCAGAAAAATACAAACAACTGATCCGAGAGGGATATATTTCTGGATATGCTATGTTGGAGATCGTTGAAAACACCCCAGAGGAAGATTGGGATGAAAGAGTTGATAATGCAATCGAAAATGCCCAGAAATCTTCTAAAAATGGAGAAGTTAAAAAAGCGACTGCCAAAGACCTTACAGAACGAAAATTAAAGCCTATTGAGAAATTTCGTGATCTGATTATTTATTTGGATGAAAACACAATCGAAAACGATAAAGCAACTATTGTTCGTGAAGTTTGGGAAAGAATAAATTGTGATGAAAATCTGGAAGATTTAATTCTGATAATTGAAAGTTAGTATTCACATAAAACCTAAAAAATGAAAAAACCAAGAAAAGAAAAGGTTATTGATTTCGGAATGTATCAACACAACCTATTTACCCAGATGAAGCATGGAAAGGATAAAGTTCTTTGGCTTTTAACCCAGTTCCCAAAAAGTAGAGATGATGATAGTTTGCTTTATAGTTACTACATCATTTATGAAGTTGGATTTGGAAATTTTGAACAAGGAAAACAAAAATTAAATTCGATGACCGCCCTCCAATGGCTTCGAGAATTTGCAGATCATGAATTTATGAATTACGCTTCCTTGATCAGAGCCAGAAGATTGATCCAAGCCAATCCAGTATTTCAACATTTAAGAGGAACAAAATCAGTTGATCGACAAGTGGCAAATGAATTTTGGAGGCAAAACATTAATAAATAAAAAAAATTCTATGATTTTAAGGTATAGAACTTTAGGGGTTAACCATCTTAATGTTCAAGAAATAAATTTAGAGGAGGAATGTATTGTTTCTTTTGATGTTGTTAACCAAGCAACATGGAACACACCAGATTTGATAATACAATTCAATGATCGGATTTTTAGAAGACCAAAAGGTTTAATTCTTAATTATCATCAAGTTGTTAGTTACCTTAAATTAAAGACCAAAGAAAGTAATCAATTAAAATTTTAACATAATGTCAAAAGGAAAAATTCAAAGCATCACTCATGTGAGCAACTGGAAAGCCGATGATGGCACAACTTACTATTATCATTTAGTGGTAATGGAAAATGGGGATAGTGGCAAAGCACCATTCAGACAAATGGGGCAATATCAAGAGGGTGAAGCAGTAGAGTATGAGATCAATGGTGATCGAATGAAGATACTTAAAACTTCCGCCCCAGCACAACAAAAATCAAATCCAGTTAACTCTGGCAAAGCACCTCGAAATTACCAGTCAAATGGTAAGCGATCCCCAGAGGATTATCTTGGGTTTATTTACGGATACGCTAAAGACATCCACATTGCCGAGATACAAGCAACTGGTAAAAAAGTTCCTCTGGCTAATCTTAAAAAGAACGTAGAGGAAATGTATGCCCATATTCAAGAACTATTAAATTCATAATTATGTATCAAAGAATACTTTTAGGTTCAGAAGTTAAAGGCTACGATCTGAACAAATTTTTTAAAGAAAAAGGAATAGTCAAAGCACTTGGAGTTGACTTTACAACTGACGATTTTTTTAAATTATTGGAAGATTGTGATTTGAATGTGAGGATAATAAATGCAATGAAATCACAAGATATACGATGTATAGGAGAACTCTTACAATATCCAGCAGATGAGTTTAAACTTTTACGAAACTTTGGGGCAACATCAGTTAAAGAAATTAGGGAGTATGTTTTTGATCATTATCCATCAATAAATTTAGGTGGATTGAACCATGTAATGAGTTTGTTTTGGAGTTTTAGGGATGAATACACATTGCCAGTTGATCCAGTAGCAAAACCTAATTTGTCAATAAATGAGCCTAAACCAGCAAAAATTAGTGAAATTAATATCAATGGTTTTAACATGGCAATTCATTCTTTATCGAGTGTACTTATAGCAGAAAGACCAAGTGGAGAAGATGATAATGGTGAAATGGTAATACTTCATCGTATTTATCAAAACGGAAAAAGCGAGAAAACGCCTATTAATGTAAAATTACTTTTAGGCATGACCGCTAAAAGTTTTATTTATCAATTTAACCATTTGTGCTATGCCAAATATCTTGATCAATTAAGAAACCCCAAAAAAACTAAATAATTAAAAGGTATGAAAAATCCAGAAAATAGAACAATAGTTCTTGAAATAGTAGAAGAAGCCAACGGAAACGGATTAACAATGGCAATGGAAATAAAAGGTTTTAATCCTATTGAAGTGATTGGATTGCTTGAAATGAAGAAAGCAGAGATCATTAAGGAAATGACTGATAATTCCAGAAGAACAAGATTAAATAACATTGATCCAAGCATAAACTGATATGAAAAGATGTACTGGATGTGGAACTTATGAACATGAGTTGCCATCACAAAAAGAAATAAATCCAAATATGATTTCATGTTGTCCAGATAACAATTATTTGGAATTAACGCCCATGAGAGAATTAAGAAAATATCTGTTTGACCTTGTGCCAAAATTTAAACAGATTGCTTCTGGACAAATTACAGAAGATCAGATGGAACACTTGCTTAAAACATTGATTGATGATCTGGATGTTCAATACATTAAACAAGAAGATGCTCATTTAATTGAAGCAGTAAAAATTGGGCATAATTGCGGACATCTTATTAATGCCGATGCTCTTGCAAAGAAGTATTTAGAAATGAGATATAATACCGATGTATGGAACGTATAATTGTAAGATTTGGATATGCCATCTGGTTGGCTTTTTGTTTAACTGCATTTTTTGATGTAAAAATAAATGAATGGCGGTTCTGGATCACGATCATTGGATTAGCGATCACGATGGCAATTAAAGATGTATATTTTGAACCTAAAAATGAAGACGATGATGAGCAATGAAAAACTTTCTTCGATTGAAAAAATGCAGATCGCTATTTCATTCGTTACTGGAAAATTGGTTACTCCTAATCAAGCATCAAAGATCATTGAAACAATGAACATTTTAAATGATCACCCAGATGACTTCTCTTTAAAGTTAGCCAAAGAAAAAACAAATTTTAATCCACCAGTAAATAAGATAGCCTCATGAATATAAAACAAATTGCCAAACAAGAATTTGACAAAAGTGGAATAGAAAACGATAGTATTTTTCATGCGATCTGGGAAGTTGCTTTTGAACTTGGCTACAAATATGGTCAAGAAAGACCTCCAGTTGGAATAGCAATGATAAGTAGATTTACTTTGGAACTTGAAAGTAATCAAGCATTAAAAGAGATCATCTGTATGCAACATAGGATGGATCAAAAAATTTATGAAAAACTGATGGCTGATTTTATTGTTGAGCAAACTGCTTTAAACAGAACCTACAAGGATTTGGCTGATGTTCAAAACCATTTTAGAAACTGGGTGCGTAAAAAAGTTCAAGATAATCCAAACATTTTGAGATCGCAAAATTCACCAAACGGAGGTCAACTTTAAGATGAAAAAAAAGGTAGTAATACAATCCGAGTTTACAAACGAACACTCCCAGAGAATAGAACAAATGGTTCTGGGTGCTATATTAATTGATCAAGAAGCGATCCATGTTATTGCGAGGGATTTTCAAATAAAATTATTTGATCATGAGCCTCATCAAATTGTGGCAGAGGCAATCATAAAATTACATTTGGCATCTCAACCCATTGATCTTTTAACCCTAACAAATTACTTAATCAAAGAACAAAAACTTGAAAGTATTGGAGGTGTTTCATTTATCAGTCATTTAACTGATGGTGTTGGTGGATCATCAAATCTGGAATATCATATTAGATTGTTGCAAGAGTTTTGGTTGAAAAAGTATATTTCTGACACTTGTGTAAATACCCAGATGCAGTTGCTTGAATACAAGAAAGATGTTTTTGATGTTTACTCTGATCTTCAAAACGATTTGGATAATGCTTTAAAAGATATTATTTCAAAAGAAATGAGTTCAATTAATGATGTCCATGTTGAAATGATAAAATCTGGGTATGAAATAATTGATGGAAATGGTATTTCTGGAGTTCCAACTGGTTTAACAAGATTTGATCTTTTAACAAATGGTTTTCAGCCATCCGATTTGATTATTCTTGCTGGTAGAACTTCGATGGGAAAAACTGCTTTGTCTGTTAGTATATTAATCGAGCCATGTATTAATAAAAATATCCCAGTAGGTATTTTTTCTTTGGAGATGTCTAAAGAACAATTAGTAGGCAGAGTTCAATCAATACTATCCAAAGTGAATGTATCCAAGATCGTCAAAAAACAATTAACCCATGATGAGTTAAATCACATTTTTCATAAATGTCAAGTTTTAAAAGAAGCACCTCTTTACATTGACGATACCGCAAACATTTCGCTACTGGAATTAAAATCAAAAGCGAGAAAATTGGTTCGAGAAAAAGGAGTTAGAATGATCGTAATTGATTATTTACAATTAATGCGATCTGGATTAAAAACTGCTTCCAGAGAACAAGAAGTGGCAGAAATATCCAAAGGCTTAAAAGCAATAGCAAAGGAACTAAACATTCCAGTCATTGCATTATCTCAATTATCCAGAGGAGTGGAGCAAAGACAAGGAAATAAAAAACCCATGTTATCCGATCTTCGTGATAGCGGTCAAATAGAACAAGATGCCGACATGGTATTGTTTTGTTTTCGCCCAGAGTATTATACTCTTAATGAATATGACTGGTTTGGGAAAATACTTGATACCAGAAATCTTTTTATGCTGATAGTTGCAAAGCACAGAAATGGCGTTCTGGGTGAAATTCCGCTTAATTTCTATGGAGAACAGACCTTTGTTACAAACCATATGGACACATACCACCTTTATCCATCAACAAATAATGATGGATCGCAAAATCCATTATATCCAAAAATAAATAGTACAGAAACACCAGATTTATCGTACTTTAATGGTGCTACAATACCAAGAAACATTAACTTTGAAAACGCAAAAGAAAGTATGAAAGTACCAGAAGAAGAAGCAAAAAAAGAAGTGGATGGTTTGAGATTACCATATAAAGACGATAATGATATTCTGGATAACCCCCCATTTTAATATATGGAAAGAACAGACCAAATAATAGAAGAATTGAAAATGATTGTTTGTGATTACTATAAAGTTGATCCAACTATATTGAATGATCAATCCAGAAAAGGAATTAGACCTTTATTAAGACAGATTATTTCTTATTTTGCAAATACTTTATTTCAAGTTCCTCAACAAAAACTTGCAGATTATTGGGGAAGAAAAACCCATTCAACAATATGCACCAGTATTAACAAATTAATTCAGAATAAAGAAGTAAGCAAACGATTTGCATCAGAAATAACAGATATTCAAAGAATAATTACCGAAAAAGGATTAACTGAAAGATCACCTAAAAATAATGAATGGTATCGCTTCGTTGATCTAAACAATTTTGTTCTGGCAACTAATGGTAACAAAGCCATTTTAATGGTTAATGTTGATCTGGATGAATTAAATCTTGATCCAGATAATTGGAAATTTGAAGATCAAAAAGAAACTGGAAAATTTTACTACTCCAGATTAAAACAAGTAAATAATCAAAACAAATAAATATGGACTACATTAAGGGAAACCGAATTAACGCTATTCTTTACGAAAAGAATATGACCAGAGCAGAATTAATCGACATACTTGGCATCGATCCAAGTTTTATGGCGAAGATCATTAACAACAAGAAAAAGAACTTGAATGTTACAACCGCAATGAAAATTTCAAAAGCATTGGATTATCCAATAGATGTTGTATTTATTTTTGAATAACTATCATGAAATACCAAATCGGACAAAAAATAATTTTTAGAGGAAGCGTTGGAACAATCGTTGCCATTGCCAATGAAAAGAAAAAGCAATATAAAATTGTTTTTGATTGCATGACCGCTTATTTATTAGAAGATCAATTTGAGCCACATGAGTAAGGTTTCATTAGGCAAAACTTATTTTAATGATCAACCTATTTCCCCTCCAGAGGAAAGTCATTTTGAATTGGATCACTCCAGAAGAATTTATGTTTTTGACATAACACCGATGGGGGCAGTTAGAATGTCGCAATCTGATAGGTGGAAAACCAACCCACACCATGCTGATCCGAGAAAAAGACAAAGAGTGGAAGTTTCACGATATTTTCATTTTAAGGATTTAGTCAGATCACAAGCGAAAGCCTTGAATTTTGTTCAAGGTTCTACTCTGGAAATTATTTTTTGTGTTCCCATGCCAACCAGTTGGAGTAAAAAGAAAAGAGAAGCAATGAATAAACTTCCAGTTAAAACCAGACCAGATATTGATAATTATGTGAAAGCATTTTTGGATGCTATGTTAATTGAAGATGGGCATATCTGGAGAATAAAAGCAGAAAAGCGTTATGCTTTTTTTGGATCAATAATCGTTTATCAATAATTATATTATGAGAAGAAAGTATTTTGAGAGAATTTTATGCTTTATTTTTAAGCATGAATATGTGTATCAATATAGGAGGATTTCCAGAGGGAAAAAGTATGATCAGCAATTTTATATTTACAAATGTTTGCATTGCGAAAAATACAATGAAGTAAAACAATAATTAATCTTAAATGTGTCAATGCCATAATACATATCAAGCGAAGAAGAAGTATGTCAGCGTATTATGGGGTTGTAGTTTCTATGACTTGTATGGTTTTCGTACTTTCCTTGCACCGAGAAAACGCACATTTATTTTAAAATTTAAAACAATATGAAAAAACTATTTAAAAGAATTGCTTGTATATTTTTAGGTCATAATCTGGTTTTCCAGTTCCAAAGAAAGATACACGATACATCAAAAACAACATCTGAATACCTTATTTACAGATGTGAGAGATGTGGTAAATATAAAAACAAAAAAATAAATAAGTTTAAATTTTAAATTAATCCGTATGAATTTATTAGAGGGAATAATAGAATACTATCCAGATGAAACTTTCTTAAAAGCCGATGGTTTTGACGATGCAGTAATTGGAATAGAAATACCATCAATGCGATTATGCTATTCTGTAACCAAAGTTATCGAGATTTTAATAACAGAGGATGAAATGGAAATGGAAGATGCGATGGAGCATTTTGATTTTAATGTTAGAGGAAGTTATGTCGGTGAGCAAACTCCAATCTGGGTTGATGATCAGTATTATTTGTAAAAATAAAAGGGAGGCAAAAACCTCCCTTTATTATGACAACTTAAATCGTAACAAGTTGTGGTCTGAAATTTAACGTGGAGGAAACTCGCTTGGTTTTGTGTACTTGTAAAAAAATTGACGAATGTAAATACCGCTTGGATTTTTAAAATCTAAAACTAATGTATAATCCTTTGCACCATCAACCCATTTTTTCATTGCCTCAACTTGATTTAATGCTCTTTGATCAGCACCTCCCCCAGCAGAACCTATTGTGCTAAATCCAATATAGGCTTTACCATCCTTACTGGGTTCAATGGTTGCCTCCCAATCTACCTTATAGTTCTTGCTATCAACAACTACTTTTAGTTTTGTTACATCTGGATTGATACCTTGCTTATACAACTCTCGCAACTTTTCTTTAATTTGAGTTGACATTCTTCCCCCAAAACCATCTGATTTTCTTCTTTCAAATGAGTGAAGTGCATCTGCCATGTTTGGAGTTCCTTTAGGAACAACATAACCGCCCTTTAAAATAAATGGTGTGTTCATTTTTTTTCTAAATAATAAACGAAGTAAAACAATAGTGCCAACAACTATACCAGCACCAACCAATAATTCTTTTTTAGAAAATGATGGAATTTTCATTTACTTAATTGTTGTGGTTATAGATTTATCTGGTTTGGTGATCGTAAATTCAACTCTACGATTTTTTTCCCTACCAGCATCAGTATTATTGTCAGCAATAGGTTTGCTTTCGCCCATACCATCAGATGTTATAGTTGTTCCAGAAACCCCTTTTGAAATCAGATAATCCGCTACGGATTTTGCTCTGGCTTTTGAAAGTTTAAGGTTTGCTTCGTCTGATCCTTTATTGTCTGTATGACCAACAATAGAAAGTTTCCAATCTGGCTTCTTTACCAAAACATCAGCCAATTTATCTAATGAAGCAAATGATGTTGGTTTAATTACAGATTTTCCAAACTCAAAAGTAAGGTTATCAAAAGTTGATTGCAATACTTCATCTTCATTGTCAATTTTTTGCGGTCTGCTTTGCAAATAGGCATAAACACCTAAACCGATTAATAACACTACCGCACCAATTAACAAATAGTTATTTGTGTTGTCTTTTTTTTGTGCCATATTAAGTAAGTTTAAGATCGTTCATTGCAATATCCAAAGCACCATTTTTCCCCAACATTTTTTCAATGTAAGTTTTTGTTACTGCTGGAACATTTGCCATTACATCTTTAAGATTTTTCTTTGCTATCTCATTTCTTTTAAATCCAGCAATACCCCAATTATACTTTGCGATTATGCGATCCATACGAATTGTTCCATCTGGATCAGTTCCCCATGTTTCGTCAATGTATTGCCCCAGAATAATCGATCCAATCAAAATGTTTAATTCTGGCTTTACTAAATCTGCTTGTGTAATTGATCGAGTATTTCCCTTGCTATCAAACTTAATGTTGAATTTAGCCAAAGCATCTTTCTCCGCTTGGGATAAACGCCCTTTATTAAATTCCCTTGTTAAAACAAAGTCAGTATTTCCAGTTCCACCAGCGTAATTTCTATTCCATTGCATTAAGCCTTGTGTTGCACTTGATGATCCTCCAGCAGTTGCATTTCCACCGCTTTCAACTTGTGTAAAAGCCAAAAGAACTTCTGCTGGTACTTTTGATGTTTCAGCGTACTTCTTAAAGTATTCGCCATAGTTTTTCCAAGTAATTTCCATCTGTTTTTTCAATCCATCTCTTGTTTTATACCAAGTAGTAGGACTGGTAATTGCAAATGGAGAAACTACTGGTGCAATAATGTTTAGTGTTGCCATTTTTTAAAATTTTAATTAAGCCTTTGATGGCTGTCCGTTCAACAAAACTTTACGATCATTCTTTTGTGGATCAGCAACTTTCAGTCGATTTTTTGTGTAAACATAGTATCCGCCAACTAATCCAGCGATAACTAAAGCACCTATCAATAATTTTGTATTTGTACTCATTTTTCCTAAATTTATTAAGACAAATTTACAATTTATCTTTTAACACACAACTTCAATAGGAAATCTCCATAAAAATCATTAAAATTGCATTAAATTTAAACTCATTATTTTGGCAGAAATAAATAAAACTTCGGATGCGAAAAAAGGTGGTTTGTTCGTTGGAAAATCACATAAAGAGGGCGGAATACCAGCAATAGTTGTCGATACTGGACAACCCATTGAAGTTGAGGGTGGCGAAGCAATAATTAACAAGGAGGCAACCGCAAAGCATTGGAAAGAATTATCTGAAATAAATCAATCTGCTGGAAATGGTGTACCAATTCCACCCCCACATTCAGTTCCAGATGCCGAAGAAAAATATAAAAACGGAGGAACTTTAAGTGTTTCTGAAAAGAAAGAAATTTATGATCGCTGGAAAGTGCTTGTAAATATGACCTATTCTGAATTAAGAAGATATTATCATACAAAAGATGGAAAGGAAAGCGGATTAACAAAATCCGAAGCATCTGAACAAGGTATTTCTTCTGGGCGTGAAAGTGCCGAGTGGATCATGAAAATGAAAAAAGAAAATTGGAAGAAATGGACACCAGAAATGTGGAAATGGGCATCCAAACAGATTTCATTTATTTCAAGAATGTCTGGGGTAGATGGCGATCTTTATGACGAAAAGAAAAGAAAAACTCCAAAGCACAAAGCATTATTGATCTGGGGGCATAACCCAAGAAAAAAAATGAAGCATGGAGGTCAAATAGCACCAAAGGGAGATACTAACAAAGATCGAAAATGGAAAATCCGTTTTCACTTGGGTGCTGGTAAAGATTTTATGAAATGGAAAGTTGAAAACACAGATAGCAAATCCGTAAAGTTTCTTGAACCAGATAAAGTTCAAATACGGATGACTAACTGCAAATTAACCAATTCACCTACAACTGCTAAAAAAATCTTTTCTGGTGAAATAAATAAATCACCAATCGCTTGGGTAAATTGCCAGAAAGTAGAGGTTTCGGAGGAAATTGATCAAGTTGATTTTGAAGAAAGAATTTCCTACAATCCAAGAAAATCTCCTTACTGGATGGATGCAGAGGGTAATATCGTTGACAACTATGTGTTTGAGCATTTAATTACCTTTGGAAGAAGCGTTTATTATGACGATGGTAAAGAAATTTACGAAATTGGTGGTTTTGTTGATGAAGAATTTGAAACTGGCGGATCAGTTGAAGATAATGTAGAAATGGTTTCTACTGAATACCTTAACTCAATAAGAACCCAAGATAAATCAAGGTGGAATTATGATCTGGAGAAATCAATAGAGGCAGAGGGTGTTTTAGAGCCAGTAACTATTAGTTATTATCCAGAGGAAAATAAAGTGGCTTTGACAGATGGACATCACAGATTAGACACTTCCATTGATCTGGGAATTGATAAAATTCCAGCAAAATTAGTTTTACGATACGATGATCCTATTGGTAAAGTAAAAGTTCAAGATGCCCCATCTTACAATCCATCTGCTTCTAAACCCAGCGACATAGCAATTTATGACAAAGGTGGTATCGCTGGATTAAAAGCGTTGTTGCCATTTGTTTCTGGAGATGAAAAAAGCGAACTTGAAAAAGAGATCGCCAGATTGGAAGCCGAAGAAAAAAAGCCGAAATCCAAGCCTTTACCACAAACCGCAGAAGTTGATAATATGATTGACCAACTTAATAAAAAGTACCTCCATCAAACAGAGGTTATTTTGGGTGCTTCAAGCACCGATGAGCAAAGAAAATTGTTACTGGAGTGGATACTTGATCCAAGCCAAAATGTAAAAGTTATTATTGCTTTTTCTGGAGGTAAAGATAGTGTTGCATTGGTGTTAAGGGCAATCTATGAATTTAAAATACCAAAAAATCAAATAGAACTTTGGCATCATGAAGTTGATGGAATGGGCGAAAATGTATGGGATTGGCAATGCACACCAAGTTACTGCAAATCATTTGCAAAAGCGATGGGTGTTCCAATTCTTTTCTCCTATGCGGATGGAGGTATAACCAAAGAAATTTACAAGGAAAACGGATTTTTGCAACCAGTATTCTTTCAAGAAGAACAAGATGGTGAATTTAAGCGTGTTGATCCGAGAGGATGGGAAAGTGATCGAGGTACAAAAAGAAAATTTCCAGCAGTCAATTCGTCTTTATTAACCAGATGGTGCAGTAGTGTTGTTAAGGTAGATGTAATGGGAAAAGCGATAAACAATTCACCTCGATTTGATAATGCAAACATTGTGATCATGACTGGTGAAAGGAGGGCGGAAAGCACCAACCGAGCCAAGTATGATGAAATTGAAAAATACAGAAATTACACAAAAACCAGAAAGGCAATTACATGGAGATCAGTAATTGATTTAACTGAAAAAGATGTATGGGATTTGTATGAAAAGCATAAAATTCAACCACATCCTTGTTACGAATTAGGCTGGGGCAGATGCTCATGTCAAATTTGTATTTTTAATCAAAAGGATACATGGGCATCAGTAAATGAACTTGATCCAAGAAAGGTTCAAAAGATTGCAACTATCGAAAAAGAAATTGGAAATACGCTTTATGCAAAAAGAGTAAAGGGCGAAGTTGTAACTGAAAACATTTATGATGCGATGGTAAACAAAGGTAAATCTTTTATTGATCCAGCAATTTTAAAACGCTGGGGTAAAGAAGCATTGGGTGAATTTGTTTCCCCTATCTTTGTTGATAATTGGAAATTGCCTAAAGGGGCATTTAGTGAAGAACAATCTGGAGCAAATTAATTATGGAGTACATAAAATCTTTATTAGATCAAGGATACAATTTAGGGGAGATACCTAATGACTTAAAAAAAGCGGTTGATTTAGTTTTCTCTGCCAAAAATAGAACTTCCAGAATAGAGGCTTTGGATTACACTACTTTTTGTGCCATTAGAGAAATTAAACCAACTGATCCTCGAATAGAAAACTTATTCAATATATCTGACATTGTTTCTTCAAAAAAAGAAAACAATGGGTTTAACACATTTATAGAACCAGAGCCACAAGTCAGTTTAGTTCAGCCAGAGCCAAAATCAGTTCCAAATGGTTTAGTTGATGTAGATTTTGCTGGAACAATTTTGACTTTACCAGAAAGTGAAAACCAATTACTTCCAGAAGTTAGAAAAGGCACTTACATTCAAGAAAGAAAATACGAAACTGGCGGATCAATAAAATCCACACAAGATTACTTTGAAAGTGGAAATCTCCAAATCAGAAATGTTGGAGGCGAAATGATATTTTACAAGCGAGTAAATAATGAATGGAAATTCTTAACTCCAGAAGAAAAAGAAAAACTGGATAAAGGAACAAAACATGAGTTAGAACATAGAAATACGATTGAAACTTTCCGAAGAAATGATATTCCAACAGAAGTTATTGCTTCATTTATTGCCTATGATCACATTAAAGAGGATTTCAATTACTATCAAAAACTTGAAAAAGCAATCCCAGAAAATCTGGAAGATGGCAAAAAAATTGAGGAGTTTCCAGAGGTAGTTTTGGAAATTTATGCTAACAACCCAAGTTACTATAAATCAAGGTTTAAAGAAACCGCATTAATTGATGTAAATAACGAAAAAATAAAATTTCATCAACTTGATACTTTTGGCGATGATTATAGAATGAGATGGATAAAAGTAAAAGAAAATTCAAATGGTTACTACATTGATTACGATTATTTTGGAGGAAGAATTTTTATTGAAAATTGGTACTCCCTATGTAAAGAAAATTACAAGGAAAAGATGGCATCTGGTAAGTTAATCAAAAGAGCCGATGGATCATATTCCGAAAGAGGTCTATGGGATAACATTCGAGATAATGCTGGTTCTGGTAAAGAGCCAACACCAGAAATGTTAGATCAAGAAAGAAAAATTAAAGCCAAATATGATGATGGCGGTTTAACTGGAGATGATCAAGGAGCAAAAGAAAAAGCAATTAAAAAAGCAATAAATGACGAGATTAATTCTCCAGATGTTCATCGTAGAATTTTGGAAGAACTTGAAGCAGAAATTGAAGCGTTAAAAACCGAAAGACAAGAGTATTACGATGAATTTAAGGACATGACTTTTTCTGATAAAAAGATGTTCTTAATGGATAAGTATGACATGATGCGATTGGATATAAATAATAAATCTGCAATAGTCAATTATGTAAAAAATGCAATTAAATGTCTTGAAAATAGCGGTAAACTAAAAACGATTACTGATAAAAAAGCAGTTGTCCATAATTTTGTAAGTGATTGGAGGAATGTACCTACCGACAACATTATTTTTAAGGAAGAAACAATCCTTGTTGATCCAGTTCCAGTATTTATTCCAATTCTGGATGAAGATATGTTAAAAAGGAGAGGTTTTATATTTGATGCCATGCGTATTGAACCAGATACTTATTTGGTTTCAACAACTCAATTCATTGATGCGGAAACTCCTTTTGCATATTCAAAATATGTGATTGTAACTTTAGATCAGTTAGTTTTAATTTCGGATTACTACTACAAAAAAGTTAGAGCAACGCTTCAAGCAGAAGCAGAAAACCAAACACTTCGACAAGAGCAATACTACGATAGTTTACCAGAAGAACGAAGACAAAGACATCTTAATCAACCTAACTTTTACCATTCACTTCCAGTAGCAATACAGAAAAAAATATCACAAGTAGATTACGAAGCACTTGATTTGGCTGGAAAAGAAAAACTATACAAACCTTTCAAAAGGTATAAGTCAAAAAGGATTACTTCAAACCTTGAAGCAGACAAAATGTATAGCAGTTTTCATTTAATGTATGAAAGATTTATCAATCCAGAAGCAGTAATGCCGAGAAAAGGTTTTGCCAATAATGAAGTTTGGTCTTACTGGGCATCATTCAGAGAAATGATGGATTTTAAGATCAAAGATATTCAAGCACAGAGAGAGTATTTGAATGAGGCTTATGCCACCGCAGTTGAAACATCTTTTGGAGAAAGCAACACATCTACGATTTTAAAAGAAACCTATGGAGTTTTAGTAAAGAGGCAAAATGGGGATAAAATTAACGCCCAAGAAATTAAGCAGATCGAAGATGCTTTGATTAAAATTTACTCATGTTTTGGTAATTGCCGAAAAATGGCATTGAAAGATAATATGAAGATCAGCCATACTGGAACTCGATTGGTTTTTGGAACAAAAGCAGTAGGGATTTATCATCCTAAAATGCACACAATTTCTTCCAGTAACAAATACGGAAATGATCAGTTTCAAATGACAATGGCACATGAGTTTGGTCATTTTATTGACAACTTCATAGGTATGTCAAAGGGTAAAATGTATGCCTCTGGAGAGTATGAAAGTTTGGCTGGACAAATTGCCTTTAATTTCCGAAACAACATGAACAAGCCAAAGGATTTACAATCTGATTACGTTAATTCAACGCAAGAATGTTTTGCCAGAGCCTTTGAGCAATTTTTTACATTAGAAGAACTTGGCGAAGATGCTGGATTGTTTTTCTCTTATAGAGAGTTGGATAGGGTTACTCCGATCAGTAATTCAGATGATTTTGTGAAATTAGAAAAGTTTGACGAAATTATCCGACCTTTGATTGTTAGGTTTTTAGATGATAACAAAGAAATCTTTGATAAAACATTAGATTTAAGCGTTCCAGCAGAACCATTGAAAATAGAAAATACAGATTTTGTTGAAGTGAAAGAAAGTATTGAAACCAGATCAGAGCCTAAATCTGATCCAGCATTTGAAATTAAAGACATTGAAGATGCGTTAAGAGGTCTGGAAGCATATTTACCATTTGCCTCTGGAGAAGAAAAACAATCGGTTGTTGATGCAGTTAATGGTTTAAAGGCTTTACATAAAATGATGAAAACTCAACCATCAGATGTTCTGCCAACTCCATCACTAACTCCAAAAAGAGGTGAAAGAGATTTAATCAAAGAAGCAAAAGATTATTTTATTGAGGCTGGATTTATTGATGAAATGGATACCACAGAAAAACATTTTTTAATGGAATTAATTAAGGCTATTGATCTTCCATATAGAACACAAGGCGAAATGGATGCGGAGGAATACTTTATTGAAAATCAGATGGCAGAACAACTTACAACTGACAAAAAATTCTATGTTGAGAAGTTGGTTGAAAATTCAAAAAAGAAAACTTCCAAAGAGCCATCCGCAGAACCAACTCCAGCACCAGAACCAGCACCAACTCCAGATGAAACTCCAGCAGTTGAAAAACTGGAGGGGCAACCAGATGATCCAGCATACTTAATGACTATTGAGGAATATCAGCAAAAAGTTACCCCATTAATTCAAGAATACCGAAAGTTTTTACGCAAAAACGATGAGTATTTTAGAAATATCGATTATGGAGGTTTAAGGGTTGTAGATTTACAAGAAGTAATTGATAGTTTTAACGCTGGTAAAAATATCGGTGGTCATTTTCGTTTAGTAACAGAGCCAAAAGATTGGGAGGGTAGATATACTCCAGAGCAACAAGCAAGAAGAACTTTTGCTTACTACAAAACTCGTGATTTTAATGAGGATTTTACTGCTGATCCAACGCCTCAAAATGTTTTAGATCAAAAAAATGATTTTCTGAAAAAGTTTGAAAAATACTTTACACAAGAAGAAATAGATCGTAGGGTTGAAAACGATGAATTAAAATCACCAAAAAGAGCCATCCGCAGAGCCATAGACAATGGAACTTACAAAACGCTTCTTGAAAACAAAGAAGTAACCATTGAACAACTTGAAAGAGTTGCCAATAGTGTTGGTGTAAGATTGCCAAAAAGCATATTTTCCAAATCTACTCAAAATCAAATGGACTATGAAAAAAAATTGGGAGAATTAACTCGAAATTTACCAAAAATTAGTCAAGATAATTTGACTAAAATGATCAATCAAATTTTGATTAGCGTAAAGCCATTAGAAAAAGAAATTTTTGAAAATGAGATGGATCGTTTTTCCAACATCATTAAAAGATTATACGATCAGCAAAAAGTAAGAGATGAAGAAATGTCTGTTCAATTACCATTTTATTCCGAAATTTTTAATTATCAAAAATCAAAAGAAAGAACTCTGGGTGATCGTCAAGATAAAATATATTTTGAGCAGTTGACATTAAAACCAGATTGGAAATTAAAATTGTCAAAAATAATTACAGAATACATCGAGTATTTAAAACAAAAAATGATTTTGACGATCATGGCAAACTTTGATCGGATAACATTGGCGATGACATCCATCACAATGACTAATCTGGAAGTGAATAATGGTATGTTTGATGGAACTTTCCGATTTGAGTTTGAAAATGGAAGCAGTTTTTATTTCCATTTTAGATCAGTTGGTGCTGGAGGACACACAATTCAACAATATCATTTTAGATACATTTCTGATTTTGCTAATGTAATTTTGGCTGATGGATCAAAAGGAGGAACTTCGTTATACGAAATAATTAGGAATTTCTCAAAAAAATCAGAATAATTAGATAAATTTGCTAAAAAAGTGCTATAATGACAAAAGCCGATATACAGAAGACAATTAAGGATTTAGAGGGCGGAATTGCTTCTCCAAGCGTTCCAGATAGATTTAAGGGTGGTATGCGTGAACAAGTTGCCAAACTTAAAAGTCAACTTGCTGGAATGGAAAAATCCGCCCCTACTCCTAAAACAAAACCAGAAGCAAAAACTACTGAAAAATCCAACAATAAGGATATGCAGAAAGTGGCAGACATTGTTTCTGCTAAAGAACTTATGCGAAATTTTGATAAGGCATTAATCGAAATTGGCGATCCAGATGACCTCTCAATAATTTTAAAAGATAATAAAACAC
>Ga0078894_10001029_pt1 | contig 20309 bp, 17 predicted proteins | sample LauGreSu1BDMLBSD_2_FD_67506 | JGI IMG/M metagenome (GOLD analysis project Ga0078894, IMG submission 67506) | Freshwater lake microbial communities from Lake Michigan, USA - Su13.BD.MLB.SD (version 4) (version 4) | ecosystem: Environmental > Aquatic > Freshwater > Lake | place: Lake Michigan... | reverse complement strand
ACAAGGATCCTGTGCGACCAAAACCCGATTGAATTTCATCCACTATTAATAAAATACAATGTGATTCACATTTCTTTTTTAATGCTAAAATCCATTCTTTATTCGCTGGTGTAATACCTGTTTCAGCTTGCACCAATTCCACCAATACGCATGCCACTGTTTCATCTATCAATTCAATGTCTTCAAAGTTATTATAACGCAAATGCAATATATCAGGAAGCAAAGGTCTGAATGCATTTTTAAAATATTCGTCGCCCATAACACTTAAAGCACCTTGTGTACTTCCGTGATAAGCGCCTTCAAAAGCAACAATTTTAGTGCGACCAGTTACGCGCTTAGCCAATTTCATCGCACCTTCAGTAGCTTCAGCACCACTATTGGTAAAATAAACGGACTGTAAATTTTGAGGTAATAATTGAGTAATGGCTTTTGCATATTGAACCTGTGGTGCTTGCACAAATTCACCATAAACAATAACGTGCATGTATTTTTCAACTTGCTCCTGTATAGCTTTTATCACTGCTGGATGACTATGCCCAATATTACATACACTAAAGCCAGCAATCATGTCCATAAATTCCTTTCCATCAACATCCTTTATGTAAACTCCATGCGCTGATGCCACTTCAATTCCTATGGGTTTATCGGATGTTTGTGCTAAGTGCTGAAAAAAAAGCTGTCTATTGTTTATTCTTGACATTAAAGGTAAATTGCACTACAAAAGTCGCATTTTTATGGCAACCATACTAACAGTTCAAGGAAAAGAACCACAATTTGGGAAAAATTGTTTTGTAGCTCCCAACGCAACCATCGTAGGCGATGTAATCATGGGCAATGAATGCTCGGTTTGGTTCAATGCCGTCATTCGAGGTGATGTGCATTATATTAAAATGGGTAATAAAGTAAATGTTCAGGATGGTGCCATTATTCATTGTACGTACTTAAAACATCCCACTAATATTGGTAATAATGTTTCAATCGGGCATAATGCAATGGTTCATGGCTGCACTATTCACGACAATGTACTCATTGGAATGGGAAGTATTGTAATGGATGGATGTGTTGTAAACTCAAATGCTATTATTGCAGCAGGTGCAGTTGTATTGGAAGGAACGATTGTAGAAGCTGGTAGTATTTATGCAGGTGTTCCAGCAAAAAAAGTAAAAGCAGTTAGTGAAGAACTAATTAATGGAGAAATAAATAGGATCTCAAACAATTATGTAAAATATGCAAGTTGGTTTGAAGCATCTAATGAAGCGCCGAAGCAATAAAATATTAAATTAGCATTAGAAAGTTTAGTATTTAGGCCCTTCAATTCCATGCCATAAATCTACATAACTAAAAAAGCGCGCTTCTGTTATCAAACCCTTTTCTACAGCAGCTTTCACGGCACAGCCAGGTTCGTTAATATGTTGACAATTATTAAATTGACAGCCACTCATTTTTTCACGCATTTCTGGAAAATATTGCGCTAAAACTTCTTTTTCCATATTCGCTAATGCCAATTCACGCATACCTGGTGTATCTATCACTGAGCCTCCAGTAGGCAAATCATACATTTGAGCAAAGGTTGTTGTATGCATTCCTTTTCCACTCCACTCACTTACTTCTTGGGTATCAATTTCTAAATCAGGAAATAAATAATTAATAAACGAGGACTTACCTACTCCACTATGTCCACTTACCAAAGTAGTTTTATCTACTAATAATTTTTTGATTTTATCCAGCCCTTTTTCTTTTTCAATACTAATTAAAAAAACTTGGTAGCCAATTTGCTCATACATTTCTTTCATCATCTCATAAATAGCCATTTCCTTTTCACCATATATATCTGACTTATTAAATACAATAATGGCAGGTATATGAAATGCTTCACAGGAAATTAAAAATCGATCAATGAAACCCTGGGATGTTTTGGGTGATTTTAATGTTGCAAGCAAAATAGACTGATCCAAGTTGGAAGCAATTATATGTTGCTGCCTTTTATTATGAGGTGACTGCCTTGCGACATAATTATCTCTATCAAGGATTTTTGAAATCATGAGCGTAGGCTGATCCATTTCGGTCTCACATTCCACCCAATCACCAACAGCAATGGGGTTTGTAGAGGTACGATTGTCTAATTTTATCACCCCTTTTATGCGTGCTTGATAAAACATACCCTCCTCCGTTTTGACAGAGTACCAACTACCTGTAGATTTATAAATCCTAGCTCTCATGTGGCACGAAGATAACCCACAAAATCAATATCTTTGCAGTATGAGCCAATATGACCACGATAAAATTGTTCCCTATGCTGGGAGCGATGCAGGGAAGAAAGACCAGGTTGCTAGTATGTTTAATTCCATTGCAAAAAGATATGATTTCTTAAACCGTTTTTTGAGTTTAGGAATTGACCAGGGATGGAGAAAAAAAGCAATTGCAAAATTTGGCAATAAAAAGCTTCATCATTTATTAGACATTGCTACAGGAACAGCCGACATGGCATTAATGGCCAACAAGCTTATTCAACCTGAGAAAATTACAGGAATGGATATTTCAGAAGGCATGATGCAATATGGTCGAATAAAAATTGAGCAAAAGGGACTATCTAATAAAATTGAACTCGTATTGGGAGATAGTACTGATATCCCATTTGAAGATGCTTTATTTGATGGAGCAATGGTGGCTTTTGGAGTTCGAAATTTCGCTGATCTGGAACAAGGCCTTAGGGAAATTTACAGAGTCCTTAAACCGGATAGCAAGTTGGTGATATTGGAATTTTCACAGCCTACAAATAAGCTATTTAAGCCCATTTATAGCCTATATATGAACTGGATTACCCCAACAATTGGTAAAATCTTCTCTGGAAATAAGGAAGCATACGCTTACTTGAATAAAAGTGTGATTGCTTTTCCGGAAGGAAGCGCCTTTTTGACTATTTTTGAGAAAGCAGGATTTCAACAAGTGTCTCAACAAAAACTAAGTTTAGGTATATGCAGTATTTATTGCGGAAAAAAATAATATTACTAATTGCAATAGTCGGTTTTTCAACTAATGCGTTTTCACAATATGATGAGGTATTCCAACCTGATCACGACGACCTACCTTACTACCTTGGAATGAGTTTAGGTATGAGTAATAGTTTTTTATCCTTTACAAGAAATGCAAATTTCTTAGTACCCCCTTCAGGCGCTGCAAATATTATCAAGCCCATTCAAACCATGTATATCAATTTGGGTTTGACAGGAACACTAAAACTAAGCAAACATTTTTTGCTAAGAGCAAACCCAACATTACTCATTTCTGGAAACAGAAACACTTTTTCATATACAACACTTTCATATAAGGATACGGGAACCAAAATTTATTCGATTCCTTCGGTCATCATTGATTTACCGATAGCTTTTAAAATTCAATCAGATAGATATAGCGCATTCAGATATCCTGATATTATGAGACACTATTTGATTACAGGTGTAAAATTTGGGTTTGACTTAGGATCTGAAAAAGCTGCAACCATCAATACAAACCAATCTTATACAAATATTATAAAAGGCACCGACATGGCTTTTGAAATTGGTGTTGGTACCAGTTTTTACTTACGATACGCAACCATTTCGCCTGAAGTTAAATTTAGTTATGGTTTAAGGGATTTAAGAAAAATAAGTGAGCCTAAATTTCCGCTCGTTACAAGCTTAGATAAAATCACATCTAATTTTATTTATTTCACCATACTTATTGAGAACTAATTTTATGCAGGGATATATCATCAAAAACACGAAAATTGTTAACGAGGGCAATTGTACAAATGGAGATGTATTAATTAAAAATGGGAGAATTGAAAAAATTGCAAGCAATATTAGTAGTATTGAAAATTTACAAGAGCTAGATGGCGAAAATCAATATTTAATCCCAGGAGCTATTGACGATCAGGTTCATTTTAGAGAGCCTGGATTAACACATAAGGCAAATATTTACACGGAATCAAAAGCAGCAGTAGCGGGCGGTGTAACTAGTTTCATGGAAATGCCCAATACTAATCCACCTGCATTTACACAAGCATTATTAGAAGACAAGTATGCAATAGGTGCAGAAACTGCCTTAGCCAATTATTCATTTTTTATGGGTACTTCTCAAGATAATGTTGAAGAAGTTTTAAAGACCAATAAGAAAAAGAACGATGTGTGTGGCATTAAAATATTTATGGGCTCTTCTACTGGTAATTTACTGGTTGACAACCCAATCGTATTAGAAAACATTTTTAGCAAATCAGAATTGTTAATTGCAACACATTGTGAGGAGGAAAGTGTTATTAAAAAAAATAAAGCAGCACTAGAAGCTGTCAAAGCACATTTAGAACCTTCGGACCATCCTATAGTCAGGGATGTGGATGCTTGTTTTGAGTCATCATGGAAAGCTATACAATTGGCGCAAAAATTTGACACTCGACTACATATCTTACATATCAGTACGGCGAAGGAATTGCAATTGTTCTCTAATCTGCGTCCTTTGAAAGACAAGCGCATAACTTCAGAGGTTTGTGTACATCATTTACATTTTACTTCAGATGACTATGCTCAATTAGGAAATTTAATTAAATGCAACCCTGCCATTAAAGCCCCTGAAAATAGAAAAGCATTATGGGAAGGTTTATTAGATGACCGATTAGACGTTATTGCCACTGACCATGCACCGCATACCTGGGAAGAAAAGCAAGAAGAATATTCAAAAGCACATGCGGGGCTTCCACTGGTTCAACATCCAGTAATGCTCATGTTAAAATATGTTCATGAAGGGAAATTGAGTATGGAAAAAATGGTTGAAAAAATGAGTCACGCAGTGGCGACCTGTTTCCAAATTAAGGAGCGCGGTTTTATTAGAGAAGGCTATCACGCGGACCTTGTATTAGTGGGTGAAAAACCATACACCGTTACAAAGGAAAACATATTATATAAGTGCGGATGGAGTCCATTAGAAGGCACTACTTTCCCCTACCAAATTAATAGCACTTTTGTAAGTGGTCATTTAGCATACCACTTAGGTGCCTTTAACGAGTCACAAAAAGGATCAAGACTTCAATTCACAAGAGAATAGCATTTAATGCAAATTTTTTTCTATGCAAGTTGATAAAATTACATTGCAGGATATTGGCTTGTTTGATAACGAGGAGCACGCTGGATTAGCCAACCATTTAAATTTTTGTAAATCAAATGGTGGTAAGGGACAATTAGATGTATACCTGCACGAACCTTTAGGATCACTAAAAAATATAACCGACAGACAGCAAGCATTAGGCATATTCATAAACAATATTGAATTTGTTGATGCTATGAAAATTACAAATGGAACCTGTTTAGTCATTGAGAAATTTTTTGAGACCAGCTTTAAATCAATCCCAATTCAAATTAGTTTACCAGGAGCTTATTGGTATATATTTTGGAACAAGCCTGATTATTCGTTGATAAAATATTCAGTCGAACATTTGGTCATTTTCGTACAAAACTTAAAACAATGGGTTTTAATATTCGAGAAAGAAAATAAAAATCCTGTTATTGATAAATTAGTTCAGCAAATAAAAAAAATGGTTGAACACCCTGAACTTAATAGCTTGAATGATTATCATAAAATTATTAACCCTCAAGAAATATTAAACCTAGGCTACTTTTTTTTATACAGGTATAAGTATCAAACTAGAGAATTATTAGATCACTTTTATGAATTAGATACCTTATATAGCTTAGCGAAAGCGCATCAAACTTATCATTTTCAATTTCCAAATTGGATAGATGATGAAAAACCTTATTTAGAAGTACAACAAGCAGTTCACCCATTAGTTACCAGTGCTATTGGGAATGATCTTTCCCTTTCGCCTGACAAAAACTTTTTATTTCTTACAGGTGCAAATATGGCTGGCAAAAGCACATTTATAAAAACCATTGGCATAGTAGTATACCTTTCTCATATAGGCATGGGTGCGCCCGCTAAAAAAATAAAGCTTACCGTAATGGATGGGCTTATTACCAATTTAAACGTCGCAGACAATGTAGTAAAAGGGGAAAGTTATTTTTACAATGAAGTACAAAGAATAAAAAATACAGTACTTAAAATTAATGACGGTAAAAAGAATTGTGTATTAATTGACGAACTATTTAAGGGTACCAATATTTTAGATGCAATGAAATGTAGTACTAAAGTAATTGAAGGCCTACAAAAGTTAAGAAGTAGCATTTATATACTTTCCACTCACTTATATGAGATAAGCGAAAATTTAAATCAATATCAAAATATCCAATTCAGTTTTTTTGAAACACAGGTAATTGATAATAACCTCCATTTCAAATACCAACTAACAAAAGGGGTAAGCCAGGATCGAATAGGTTATCTAATTTTAGAGCGAGAAGGCGTGGTTGATTTATTAGACAATCTTTAGCATTGAATTGAAGTATTATTACGCAATTATATAGTCGTTATTATTACTATTTTTTGAGCAAAAGAAATGCTCGTAAAATTAAAAGGTAGTGCTCTATTAGGTATTGAGGCTATTGTTATTACTATTGAAATTAATGTTAGTATGGGCCAGGGCTATCATATTGTTGGCCTGCCGGATAACTCCATTAAAGAAAGCTTAGATCGAACTGAAAGCGCCATTAAGGCAAATGGTTTTCATATGCCTAGGACCAAAATATTAGTTAACCTATCCCCTGCCGACCTTAAAAAAACAGGCGCTGCTTTTGATTTGCCAATTGCAATTGGACTCATTGCAGCATCTGAACAACTTAACTCCACTATTCCCTTGAATGAAATATTAATCATGGGCGAACTAGGCTTGGATGGATTATTATATCCTATTAAAGGTGCAATCGCAATGGCCATAAAAGCAAAATCATTAGGGTTATTAGCATTAATACTACCAATTGAAAATGTGAAGGAAGCATCCATTATTGAAGATATTTCAATTTTTGGTTTTAGTCAATTAAGCGAGGTAGTCCAATTTTTAAAGGCAGGAAATTTAAAGCCTATAAATGATAACCATTTAGTATTTAACACAGATACACAAATCATAAACAACGTCTTGCCTAAATTAGAAGATATAAAAGGACAATTTCATGCTAAACGTGCACTTGAAATAGCAAGTGCAGGAGGACATAATTTAATTATGATTGGTCCACCTGGTACTGGAAAAACAATGCTTGCCAAAAGTATTGTTTCAATTTTGCCAATGCTGAATAAATTGGAAGCCATTGAAACAACTCAAATATATAGTGTAACGAACAAAGGAACACTCATGAATAAACTTATTTACAACCGTCCATTTAGACAGCCACATCATACCATATCAGCTATAGGTATGGCGGGAGGTGGAAGCTATCCACAACCAGGTGAAATTTCATTAGCTCATAATGGTGTGCTATTTTTAGATGAACTTCCTGAGTTCAAACGAAGTGTCATTGAGGTTTTAAGACAACCAATGGAAGAAGGTAATGTTACTATTTCAAGATCAAAAATGAATCTAAATTATCCATCCAATTTTATGCTTATCGCTTCTATGAACCCTTGCCCTTGTGGGTATTTTAATCACCCAACAAAACAATGCGTATGTAGCATAACCGCAATACAAAAATACATCCATAAAATATCCGGCCCCTTACTTGACCGAATTGATTTGCATGTAGAAGTAAGCCCTGTAAATTTTAGTGAATTGTCATCAAAACAAATATTGGAAAAAAGTGAATGTATACTTGAAAGGGTAATTAATGTTAGAAAAATTCAGTTAGCGAGATTTGCAGCATATGAAGGTATTTATGCCAATACTCAAATGAATACTAAAATGATTAAAGAATTTTGTGGTATTAATACAGCAAGTCAAAATCTAATTAAAAGTGCTATGGAAAAGCTGAATCTTTCAGCGCGTGCATACGATAGAATTTTAAAAGTAAGTAGGACCATTGCGGACCTTGCAAATAGTGTTAATATTGAATCAGCACATCTCGCAGAAGCTATTCAATACAGGAGTTTAGACCGAGAAACTTGGATTGAATAATGGATGATAATACATAACAAAATATTTAATATTCTAATAAATAAGCTAACTTCATTTATTCAATTATAAATAGAAAACAGATTTTAAAATGAAAAAGTTTGAAAGAAATGAAAAAGATATTTTCACTATATTTTCTGCATTTTTTTATAAAGATTACCCAATTCCTCCAGTGTCCTATATACATCCCATTCATGCGGGAAAAGCAATTTCCGACCTTGATTTAGGCATTGAAGGCGATGATAGTGGTGACAATATTTCAGCTTGGAACAAAAACTTTTCAGAACTTACCGTAGCCTATTATATTTGGAAAAATTTCACAGCCGAACAATTACCCTATTGGGGATTGTGCCACTATCGAAGATACTTTAGTACTCACCTTCACTGGACTAGGATAAAAAAAGAATATCATATTAAAGACAGAAATATTGCTTTTAAAAAGATATTTACAGACAAAGTATATAAAGAAATTCAGGACAATTTATTAGCAGGAAAAGTAATTAGTCCAATTCCTTATCGATTCATAAAACTTAAAAAATGGAGCGTTAAAAAGCAATATTTTAAAGATCATGATGAAATTTCATGGAATTTAACGGAAGCAGCTCTCATAAAACGCTACCCTCAGTATTTAAGTAGTTTCCATGAAATGGGTAATGGCCTTACCTGTTCCTGGTATAATATGCTTATTGCTAGTTGGAGCTTTTGGGATGGATACCTTACCTTTTTGTTTGACATTTTGCTTGAGGTTAAAAAAGACTTAGTGGTTTCAGAAGATCCATTACAAATGAGAATTTTTGGAAATCTGTCTGAAAGGCTATTAAATACTTACTTGAGGTACCACAAAAAACATGAAGGTCTTAAGGTTCATTATTTACCAATTGTGAAGCTATCTTAGTATACGAATTCATCCACTATTAATATTGACCCGTTGTTAGCATTACGAGCGTGCAAGCTTCAATCGTTTCAATTCCCTTCTCCTGCGCCATAGCTTGTAAATCAGGGTTTTCAGTCCCTGGATTAAAAATAATTCGCCTTGGTGCAAGATCCAATATAGCTTTATAATATTCCTCCTGCCCACTTGGACCTACATATAAAGTAACTGTGTCAATAGACCCTGCTGTCGGCCATTCGTTTATGATATTCATGTTACCGATTTGTCCTTTTTTGATGCCAAAAGGATAGACATTGTAGCCTTTTTCATTCAATAAATTGGTGGCTAAAAAACTATAACGATCGGGATTTGGGGAAGCCCCCAAGACTAGTGTGGTTGGTGTTTGCATGTAACAAAGCTATTACAAAAAAATAAACTGTTTTTATTTTGTGTCAATAAAACAATGTATTTTTATAAAAATATAATTACTAACTAAATTAAAATAACCACCATGGCAAAGTCAAACAAGAAAAAAGTAGCTCCTGCTAAGAAAGCGGTAGCTAAGAAAGCAACTAAAAAAGTTGTAAAAAAAGCAGCTCCTAAAAAAGCAGCTAAGAAAGTAGTAAAAAAAGCAACAGCAAAAAAACCTGTAGCTAAGAAAAAAGTAGCTGCTAAAAAAGTAGTGAAAAAAGCAGCTCCTAAAAAAGCAGCTAAGAAAGTGGTAAAAAAAGCAGCTGCTAAAAAGCCAGTAGCTAAGAAAAAAGTAGCTGCTAAAAAAGTAGTGAAAAAAGCAGCTCCTAAAAAAGCAGCTAAGAAAGTGGTAAAAAAAGCAGTAGCAAAAAAGCCAGTAGCTAAAAAAGCAGTTGCTAAAAAACCTGCAGCTAAAAAGAAAGTGGTTAAAAAAGTAGCAGCACCTGCTCCAGTAGCAGTTCCAGTGGTTGCAACACCTCAATCACTTTTTAATGAGCCAACTACTGACAATAATCCAACAGCATAGTTAAATAACTCAACATAAAATCCCGCCAGTTAGAGCGGGATTTTTTATTTTTATATAAATCTAAATGTATGCGACAATTATTCTTAGCAATTTTATTGATTCCTTTTATTTTGCAAGCGCAAAGCAACGCTATAGCCGACAAAACAAAGAACCTAGCATTTCACAAAGGCTATTTCAACTATTGGTGGGATGCAGCGAATGGAAAAATCTATATCGCCATTGACAAACTCGAAACGCCATTTTTATATGTAAATTCTTTGCCAGCAGGTTTAGGATCCAATGATATTGGGCTTGATAGAGGACAAATTGGAGGATCCAGAATTGTCTATTTTCAAAGAGTAGGTAAAAAAGTTTTAATGACTCAACCTAATTATAATTATCGCGCTGTCACCAACGATCCTAGAGAGCAAAAAGCAGTGAATGAGTCGTTTGCGCAGTCTATACTTTTTAGTTTTAATGTTGAAGCAGAAGCTGACAATTCAATATTAGTGGATGCTACTTCATTTTTATTAAGAGATGCACATGGAGTTGCTGATAAAATAAGAAAAATGAAGCAGGGCACTTATACCTTAAACGAAGGACGTTCTGCTATATATATGACCAACACAAAAAACTTTCCAAAGAATACTGAAATGGAAGCAACACTTACTTTTGTAGGCGGATCAGATGCCGGCAGATTCGTGAGTAGTGTAGCCCCAACAACAGAAGCGATTACTGTTAGAATGCATCATAGTTTTGTAGAATTGCCAGATAATAATTATCAACCCAGAAAATATGATATTAGAAGTGGTTACGGTGCTACTAGCTATTTTGATTATGGAAGTGATTTTAGTGAACCTATTGAAAAAATGGTGATTAATCGTCATCGATTACAAAAGAAAGATCCATCTGCAGTAGTAAGCGAACCTGTAAAACCAATTGTTTATTATTTAGACAATGGAACTCCTGAGCCAATTCGTTCCGCTTTATTAGATGGTGCTAGTTGGTGGAATCAAGCATATGAAGCTGCTGGTTATAAAAATGCATTTCAAGTAAAAATATTACCTGATAGTGCAGACCCAATGGATATTAGATACAATATGATTAATTGGGTTCACCGTTCCACTCGAGGTTGGAGTTATGGTATGAGTATCACAGACCCAAGAACAGGTGAAATCATTAAAGGGCAGGTAACTCTAGGTTCTTTAAGAGTAAGACAAGACTATTTAATTTTTACTGCTTTACTTTCACCTTTTGTGAACGGAAAACCAGTTACAGAAAAAATGAGAACTGCAGCTTTGCAAAGATTAAGACAACTGTCAGCACATGAGGTTGGACATACATTAGGCTTACAGCATAATTATGCATCAAGCTATAACGACAGGGCATCTGTAATGGATTACCCACATCCAAACGTTTTTGTAAATGAAAAAGGAGAAATAGATTTTTCAAAGGTTTATACGAATGAAATTGGTTTATGGGATAAGCGTGCCATTACCTATGGATACCAAGACTTTCCAGTAGGAACTGATGAAAACAATTCACTAAATAAGTTATTAGAAGATAATTCAAAAAATGGAACCCTATTCATTGCTGATGCCGATGCTAGATCCGCAAGTGGATTTCATCCTTATGCGCACCTATGGGATAACCAAGCAGATGCAGTTGCTGGTCTTGACCAAACATTAGCAGTAAGAAATAAAGCAATGGCACAATTTGGTGAAGAAGCAGTTAAAAATGGTACCCCATTAACAAAATTAGAAGATGTTTTTGTACCCCTATATAATTATCATCGCTACCAATTAGAGGCAGTAACAAAATTAATTGGTGGCATTAATTATATGTATAGTGTGAGAGGAGATCAAGGCCAAATAAAACCTACTATTCTTTCAAATGCGATACAGCAAAAAGCTTTAGATGCAGCTGTAAATTGTTTGTCCGCTTCAACATTAAGTATTCCTGAAAGAATTTTAGGTCTTATCCCACCACGTCCCCCAATGTATTATGGAATTGGAGAACTATTTGATAAAAGAACTGGGATGAGTTTTGATGCACTAAGCGCAGCCGAAGCATTAGCAGATTTTGAATTAGGGTTTTTATTTAACGTTGAACGCGCCAATAGATTAGTACAAAATAAAGCAAGAGCAAATACAATAGGATTTGACAATTTAGTTGATGCTGTATTGAAAAATACTTGGTATGCTAAAATTCCAAATGGACTTGAGGGTGTCATTCATTTACAAACACAACAACAAGTGCTAACCTGGATTTTAGGCGTATACCAAAATGCAGAAGCTAACTTCGAGGTTAAAAGTATTTGTAATGATCGTGTACAACAGTTAAAATCAAAATTAGAAGGCTTAAGTAAAACTGATATTGCACATAAGGCACATTATGATTTTGCAATCGAAAGGATTAAAAATCCTGGAACCATCACATTACCTTCACCTGTTGTTATGGCTCCTGGTGCACCAATTGGATGCGATATGGATTAATATAAATTTTCTTATTAAAATAGCATAATTATAAAAAAAGCCCTGAGAAATCTCAGGGCTTTTTTTATAATTTTAATAAAGACAAATCGAGGGGCTCGTTTATGGGGCCCCTCGAAAAATATTAAGAGGGTGAGAAATTTGTCTTTAAATTTTAATAAAGACAAATTTCTCCTGCTAGGCCAACATACGTAAAGGCTCTTCTAATAAACTTTTTAATGTTTGTAAGAATGCTGCACCTGTTGCACCATCCACAACACGGTGATCACAACTTAAAGTAACATTCATCACATTTCCTGGAACTATCTGTCCGCCTTTTACTACTGGCTCTTGGCTAATTCCACCCACTGCTAAAATACAAGCATCAGGAGGATTAATGATAGCTGTGAATGAATCAATACCAAACATACCTAAATTAGAAATGGTAAAGGTGCTTCCTTCCCAATCTGCTGGTTGTAATTTTTTATCTTTTGCTTTCTTTGCAAACTCTTTTACATTACCACTAATTTGTGATAAGCTCAAGCTGTCAGCAAAACGTAACACAGGAACAAGTAAACCTTCGTCTACTGCTACTGCAATACCTATATTAACATGATGATTTTCTCTGATGAAATCCCCCATCCAACTACTATTCACTTTTGGATGTTGCTTTAATGAAAGCGCCGTTGCTTTCACAATCATATCATTGAAACTAATTTTGCTAGTTGCATTCTCATTTAATAATGTACGTGCTTTGATAGCAGCATCCATATTAATTTTCATAGTCAAGTAAAAATGCGGAGCCGTAAATAAACTCTCACTTAAACGCTTCGCAATTACTTTTCGCATTTGTGATACAGGTGTATCTACAAAGCTTACGTTACCTGATGGAATAAATACAGGTGCAGAAGCTGAAGCAGTATTAACTTTTCCGCCTGCATCATTTGATTTTGCAAATTCTTCCAAATCGGTTCTAGTGATTCTTCCGTTTTCACCAGTTCCTTTTACATATTTTAAATCAATACCTTTTTCTTGTGCAATTTTCTTAGCCAATGGAGAAGCAAAAATTCGTCCCTCATTTACTACTTGTGCAGTTGTAGTTGCTTGTGCTGCTGGTGCAATTGTTGCAGGAGCTGATGCTGCTACTGGAGCGTTAGCTGGCGCTGCTGCTGGTGTAGCTGATGTTCCACTACCCGCTTTTATTCCTTTCACGATTGCATCAATATCCATTCCGGCTTGACCAATAATGCATAATAAATCATTCACTAAAATTTTATCACCTTTTTTCGCACCTTGGTATAATAAAATTCCGTCTTTATAGGACTCTAATTCCATAGTAGCTTTATCTGTTTCGATATCAGCTAAAATTTCACCTTTCTTCACAGCATCTCCAACATTTTTTTGCCATCCGGCGATCACGCCTTCCGTCATCGTATCACTTAAACGAGGCATTAAAACCACTTCTTCCATTTTAGCGTAATCCAAACCTGTTGCAGCAACTGGAGCTGCTTGAGTAGCAGGAGCTGTTACATTTTTGCTTTCATCAGCCGCTTTAGATGGTGCTACTTTTGCACCTGAAATTAATGCAGTAATATCTTCCCCTGCTTTACCAAAAATGGCAAGCAAATCATTGACTTGCAACTTACCACCACGAGGAGTACCAATATGTAAAAGGACACCATCCTGATAACTTTCTAATTCCATAGTCGCTTTATCCGTTTCAATTTCGGCTAATAAGTCGCCTTTTTTTACGGTTTCTCCCACTTTTTTATGCCATGCCGCTATAACTCCTTCGGTCATTGTATCGCTTAAGCGGGGCATTAATATAACTTCTGCCATAGGTAAAAGGCTATTTTGTAATTGAGCTGTGAAAATACGTCAAAATTGGTTTTTTTCCCACCGATATTGGCAATTTTTAAGCAAATGGTGGTAAAACCAAAGCATTTTTCCGAAAACGATGCCACTAATTTAAAACAAGCAGTGTTTATTGGCCTTGCGCCAAGCTATACGCTTTTTTATCGGCCCACATATTTAATATCTCCAATGAACATATTTTAAAATCTTTTGACAACGCCCCATACAATTTAACGACATCATCCTGCGACAAAGGCAGGTCATTTACAGTTTCAAAACGACAATAATATTGGTTCACCAAATTGGTAAATATCGAGCCTGATGGCCATACTTGAGTACCTCTATTTGTAATGGTCACTAGTTTTAAGGCGTCGGAAGTAATGGATGTACACTTATCGGCAATTAGCTGAGGTTGTTCATTACTTTCAATAAAAAAGTCAACCCCTACAATTTTATGCTGATCATGTAAATTACTTTGTAACATAGGATTATGTTCCAATTTGAAGTTAGTTGGCGTTACGTAAAAGTTTGGTAGCAATGGCTTTGGATTATGTATAGGTTGTTTTCCAAAATTGTCAATGATGGCTTGCGCAAAAACAGTTGTATTTACTGATGCAATTAATTTATCTCCGAAATCACCGGTATGTAAGCCTGATTCTAAAGTAAATAATAATGAATTCTCAATCATGTTGGCTTGTTCCATTAAACCTAAATGTCGAAGCATGCTTAAACCACTTAACAATAATGAAGTTGGGTTTGCAATATTTTTTCCCGCAATATCTGGCGCTGTTCCATGCACTGCTTCAAAAATTGAAATATGATCTCCAATATTTGACGAAGGCGCAAACCCAAGCCCACCAACTAATCCAGCGCATAGGTCACTTACGATATCGCCTTGTAAATTTGTTAAAACAATTACATCAAATAAGTCGGGACGACTTACTAATTTCATACATAAATCATCAACAATTACATCGTCTGCCTTCAATTCAGGATACTCTTTTGCTACTTCCTTAAATACTTCTAAAAACAAACCATCCGTTAATTTCATGATGTTTGCTTTATGACCACAAGTAATTCTTTTGGCTCCTTTTTTCTTTGCCATTTCAAATGCATATCTAATGACTTGCTCACTTCCTGGACGCGTGATAAAACGTCTCCCTAAGGCGACATCCTGAGTAAGCATATGTTCAATGCCACCATAAGTATCTTCGATATTTTCTCTTACAATAGTTAAGTCAATGGGGATGCCTGCTTTACTAAAAACAGTATCAACGCCGCTTAAGGTTTGAAAATGACGGTCATTGGCATAAGTGTTCCATGTTTTTCTTGCCGTTACATTGACACTTTTTACCCCTTTACCTTTTGGCGTTTCCATTGGACCCTTAAATAGGATTCCAAGGTCTTCAATGGTATTTTTGGCATCAAGAGTCATCCCATTACTATATCCCTTATCAAAAACCCATTTTCCCATATCTACAAACTGATATTCCAAAGGCACTTTTGCAGCTGTAAACACATTTATAACTGCATCCATGATTTCCGGACCAATCCCGTCTCCCTTAGCTACTGCGATTTTCATTTGAATATATTTAGATAAATAATTGACATAAAACAAGTTGCCAATTTTGATGGCGCAAAGTTAATACACTTAGGGTAGTGATAATAAAAATTTAGGTTAATTTTTTACGACTTTCATGTAATTTTTTCTACTTTTATAGTGCAGTATTCTCTGCGGCGAATTACTTGATACATAATTAAAATGGTTTCTAAAATTTCGGAAGGCATAGAAGTTAGCATTGATACCTTTTATCAAAAAGACTATAGTAACCCACTGCAAAATGAATATATGTTTGCATATAGGATTACCATTGAAAATCACAACTCTTTTCCTGTTAAATTACTAAGAAGATATTGGGAGGTTTTTGACAGCAATACTGAACAAAAAATAGTTGAAGGTGAAGGCGTCGTTGGTGTTCAACCGCTGATTATGCCAGGTAAAAATTACCAATATGTTAGTGGCTGCCATTTAAAAAGTGAAATTGGAAAAATGCAAGGTTATTACACCATGGAAAATGTTGAAAATAAAGAACAAATTAAAGTTAACATACCTCCATTCAAATTAACTGCACCTACAAAATTGAATTAACAATTTCTAGGGAGCATAGGAAGATGTTGAAAATATTTTATCTGCTGGTGTAGCTAACATGACTTCCATTGAAATACCCTTTTGAGCTTTTTGCTGCATCCAAGTATCTACTATACGATAGCCAATATATTTGCCAACATTGCTTGGGATAGCTTCGCTAAAAATAGCACTACTTTCCCCCTCCTGCATAAAATTATCAATATCCGTTAGGTCAGTAGAAAAACTCAATTTTTCATGTAAAATATAGTCCCATATATTTGCCTCTTGGCTTTTTAAATTTACATACTGATCCTTCGTATAACCATATTTTATGGAGTCCGGTGCATTAGGGAAACAAGCATTCAGCATATATTGTATTTTTCCTGCCTCCACTATGTGCTGAATTAAATTTTGTGTATTGGCTGGAGGAATATAAATGTCATTCAAAATATTTTGAACACTATTAATCGCAATGTATTCAGGGGTATAACGCCTACTCACATATGTTGGATATATTGTTTGAATAGATTCATCAAAGTACCACTTTGCATTTGCACCTAAGTGCATTTGTAAACCAACTGCCAAGGCGTCAACCGTAACAATATTTCCGAAAGATTCAAGAGGTCCAATAAATAAAATAATGTTGTGTGTTAAATTATATTTAGGGAAATAATAGTGCAGTCTTTTAAAAGCTGATTCCAATTCGGGTTTTACAATATTTACAGCGTTTACTTCCTGTGCTGCTCTAAAAATAGGCATATGAAGTCTAAAAAATGCCTTGATGTTTTGGGTATCATTTGGTGACTTTAACATCAAAACTTTGTTTAAAAAATCAATGCCAAATCCAGGGTATTGCTCAAGTAATTTGGCAACTGATTTTTTCATATGAATGGTATCCATAGCAAAAAAAGCACTATCAAATCTTTGAATTTTAATTTCAAAGTTAGCCGCATTTTTAGCAGGGTCCTGACTATTGAATCCACATCCCGATATGAATAAAGTAACGGAGAATAAGGCTATAACTATGTAACGCATATGTGAAATTACAAAAAAAGAAGGTTTATTTATATTAAAAACCGAACTTTACCCAATGAAAATTTGCATTGCACAACAAAATTATCATATTGGCAATTTTGAGCAGAACACACATAAAATGTTAAGCGCCATTGAGGACGCAAAAAAACAGGGGGCTGATTTAATATTGTTTAGTGAAATGAGTGTTTGTGGTTATCCTGCAAGAGATTTTGTAGAATTCAACGACTTCATCAATCAATGCTATGCCTGTATCGACACCCTTAAAAATGCTGCAGACAATATTGCTGTATTAATTGGAAGTCCAGCTCGGAACACAAATAAAAAGGGAAAAGATTTATACAACGCCGCATTTTTTTTATATGAACAAAAAATAGTTGCTGAAATACATAAAACGCTTTTACCTACTTATGATGTGTTTGATGAGAACAGATACTTTGAGCCAGCTGATGAATGGAAAGTAATCAACTTTAAAGGAAAAAAATTAGCCATAACAATTTGTGAAGATATTTGGAACTTAGGCGATAACCCATTGTATCGAATTTGCCCAATGGATAAAATGATTGATCAATCGCCTGACATTATTTTAAATCTCAGTGCGTCTCCATTTGATTATACCCATGACGAGGATCGAAAAGCAACCATTAAGTCAAATGTGGTAAAATATAAAATTCCATTATTTTATTGCAATGCTGTTGGAAGTCAAACTGAGATTGTATTTGATGGAGGATCACTAGTGTTTGACAAAGATGCCAACTTATGTGGCGCTTTACCAATGTTTGAATCAGCCCTAGCATTTTTTGAATGCAATGATGATGGAACAATCAATTCCCCAATTTTAGAATCTGCGTCACGTTTACCAAACAAAGAATTAAATCCAAAAGTATTAGTACCAGATTTAAACATAGACCAAGTATACAAAGCATTGGTGTTAGGGGTAAGTGATTATTTCACAAAAATGGGCTTTAAAAAAGCTATTATAGGCTCATCGGGGGGCATTGACTCAGCAGTGACACTCGCCATTGCATGTGATGCATTGGGAAAAGAAAATGTACATGCCATTTTAATGCCATCGCCATATTCTACGGAACACTCAGTTGATGATGCAGTACAATTAAGTAAAAATTTAAATAATCAATACGATATCATTCCTATTGAAGAAGTTTATGAAAGTTTTTTGAAAACGCTAAAACCTATTTTTAAGGAATTACCCTTTTCATTAGCTGAAGAAAACATTCAAAGTCGTTCACGTGGAAATATTTTAATGGCTATTGCGAATAAATTAGGTTACGTATTATTAAATACTTCCAATAAAAGTGAATTAGCAACTGGTTATGGAACATTATATGGCGATATGGCCGGCGGTTTAGGTGTTTTGGGAGATTGCTATAAAATGCAAGTATATGCGCTGGCAAATTATATCAATAGAAATCATGAAATTATTCCTCAGCATATCATTGACAAAGCACCTAGTGCAGAATTAAGGCCAGATCAAAAAGACAGTGATAGCTTACCAGACTATGCAATTTTAGATCAGGTATTATACCAATATATTGAAAAGCGCGCCGATCCTTCCTTAATTAAATCCTTGGGATTTGAGGAATCGCTTGTTGATCGCACCTTAAAAATGGTTAATACGAATGAGTATAAGCGAAATCAATTTTGCCCAATCATACGTATATCGCCCAAAGCATTTGGGGTTGGCAGAAGAGTACCTATAGTTGGGAAATATTTAAGCTAATCATATGAATAAAGTAATTGGACTTATTTTTATTTTTATTTTATCGGTTTCTATCATAAATGCACAAAAAACAATTTTACCTGGTGCTTATCAAACAACTCAATATTTGCCATTATTAAAAAATAAAAGAGTTGGTTTATTTACGAATCAAACAGCCACTGTAGGTAATGTTCATTTAATAGACACTTTACTTAGTGCAGGAATCAAACTTCAAAAAGTTTTTACACCCGAACATGGCTTAAGAGGCACTGCAGATGCTGGCGAAAAAGTAAGCGATGAAATAGATGCAAAAACAGGTATTAAGATTGTATCCTTATACGGAAAAAAAAGTGCACCAGATAGCAGTGACTTATTTGATATTGATATTTTATTATTTGATGTTCAAGATGTGGGAACACGCTTTTACACTTATATAAACTCACTTCAATATATAATGGAGTCAGCAATGGTGAATAATAAACCATTAATCATACTAGATCGTCCAAATCCAAATGGACATTATGTTGATGGTCCAATTTTAGAGAAACCTTTTATTAGTGGTGTTGGAAAGCAACCTGTCCCAATAGTATATGGCTTAACGATGGGTGAATATGCGCAAATGCTAAGAGGTGAGCAATGGATGAAAATGGAACCTTCAAAAGCTACTGAAAATGCAAAATGGTCATTAACAATTATTCGAAATAAAAACTATGACCACCAATCAATGTATACTATTAAGGTAGCGCCTTCACCTAATTTAGCCGATATGACATCAATATTATGGTATCCTACAACTTGCTTAGTAGAAGGTACCATCATGAGCGAAGGTAGAGGTACACCTCATGCTTTTGCTTATATTGGACACCCTAGTATTACCAGCCAAAAGTTTAGCTTCACACCAAATCCAAGAGTTGGGGCAATGTCATCGAAATTATATGGTCAAATTTGTTATGGTTGGGATCTTACAAAAGTCAAACCACCTATGAATAAAATAGACCTTGGATTGATCATTGAAATGTACAAAAGCTTCCCACAAAAAGACAGCTTTTTCTTAAACCCTAAATCTACCGACCCCACTAAATTCTTTTTTAATAAGTTAGTTGGAAATGCAATCTTAATGCAACAAATACAAAACGGGATAAGCGAAGCTGATATTAGGAAAAGCTGGGAACCTCAATTAATGGCTTACAAAAAAATACGAAAAAAATACCTATTGTATAAAGATTTTGAATAGCAC
>Ga0078894_10001028_pt1 | contig 20309 bp, 15 predicted proteins | sample LauGreSu1BDMLBSD_2_FD_67506 | JGI IMG/M metagenome (GOLD analysis project Ga0078894, IMG submission 67506) | Freshwater lake microbial communities from Lake Michigan, USA - Su13.BD.MLB.SD (version 4) (version 4) | ecosystem: Environmental > Aquatic > Freshwater > Lake | place: Lake Michigan... | reverse complement strand
TATCTGGATGAACAAGATCGGCTGGACTTTCAGTCGAGCGAGTTGTTGAGTGCGGTCGACAAGATCTCGGGTCGTTTGAGCGGCTTGGACTTTAGGCCGTTGGTGCAACGGGTTGGATCGTCTTTGAGTTCGATTCGGCAACGGTCGATTGCGCAGATCATGTTGGACCAGGTGGTTTCGGAACACCAGTTGAATCGGGTGGTCCCACAGTTCAACCATTTGTTCACGCTGTTGGGTTCGTGCGGCATCACAGGTCACATGGTGAATCATCCAACGATTGGGTTGACGGCCGATCTTGAAGTTGTGCATCCGATGGAGTTGTTTCCGTTTCCGTCGTTGAATGCGGACTACACCAAACAGCGTGGTCTGTTGCGTCAACGGATGGTGTCGATGGAGTTCCTGAAGGATGCTTTCGGTCCGAAGGTGGCTCGAAACAAAGAACGGATGGAGTTCTATACGATCAAGCCGGGCGAGACCTTTGAGCAACAGAATGCGAACGAGTACACGTTGGGGTCACAGGTGGTGTATTCGGATCAGAAGGTTGTTGGGCATGATCCGCAGGCTGACGCAATGCAGGTCGTTCGTGTTCGTGAGTTGTGGCTGAAGGGTCCTCGGGACACGGTGACTCGGTACGTTGTGACAAGCGGCGAGTACGTGATCCATGATGAGGATCTTGAGGGCCGAGAGGTTTATTGTCCGATTGGGTTTGCGAGGTTCATGGAGAACGGCTCGTTCCACGGCGCCGGAGTCTTCGACCTGTTGTTCCCATTGTGCCGCGAAGCCGAGCGTCTACAGAAGTCGCTGTTCAACAACATTCGGGACATCGACAAGTACGGTGTGCTGGTGTTGCCGCACGGTTCGTTCAACGCGAACACGATGTTGCGAGACGTCGGTCAGGGCTTGCGGGTGTTCCCGTGGGAGCCGGATCCGATCAGTGAGGGTTTCCGTCCGTTCAACATTACGCCGTACAACTCTGGCGACGTGCCTGGGCGTGTGAGTGCGTTCGCGGTTCAGCAGATTGACCGTTTGAACCCGATCCGTGATTTGATTGCGGAGAAGGGCCGAGTGGACTCGGCGACCGGCTTGCAGTTCTTGGATGAGCAAGTGAATCGGGCAATGAATACGCCGACCGCCGGTGTTCAGCAGGCGTGGGGTGACTGTTACCGAGCGGTGTTGGCGGGCACGGTTCGGGAGGTTGTGTTCAGCCCGAAGACGTTCACGGTAGATCAGTTGACGCTGGATCTGGCCGGTGTGGTTGTGGACCCTGAGTCGATGGCGGTGAGCTTTGAGCAGAATCCGTTGCCGTCGCTTGGGCAGTTGTCGTTCAAGATCAAGGACATCAATCCGAGGAGCAAGGTTGCACGGAAGCAAGAAGCACTTCAGATGCAACAGCAGTTCCAGTTGGATCAGGACACCTTCATGTTGTTTGCATTGAAGGAGGGCCTTGACTTTGCGCTATGGAGTGACGAGCATCAGAGTGCCTACGAGTCTGTAGTCCGCAACTGTTTGTTGTTGTTTGGTGACGGAAAGACGCCGGGCCAAGTTGTGTTGACCCCTCAGACCACGAAACCAGAGATGCAGATTCGGGTATTGAATTCGTTCATGGCAAGTCCGACGATGGCTGTGTCTTCGGCCGAGGTACAGAACGCTTTCATTGAGTACCACAAGACTTTGATGGGCTTTATGGGCTTGGTACTTCCGAACGCCCTTCCCAATCCTGACGATATGGCTATGCTTGGGAAGTTAGATCAGCAGATGGCTCAGATGCAAGGGCTTCAGCAAGGAGCCGCTGGGCCACAACAACCGATGGCACCGATGATGCAAAGGGCATAAATGGACCTTGACCCACAGATGCGGATCACTTTGGACGATGGCACCGAGGTGTCGATTGCCGATCTTATTCAGAGCCGTAAGGATCTTGCGGAAGCCATTGAGATCAACGACACGCTTCAAGAAGACTTGAAGCAGGTCGGCACGTTGTTTCGCGCGGACGTGACCCACGAAGATCGTGAGTCCGCGACTCGAAACATCTTGGCGGATCTCGGCTATGAGGATGATCAAATCGACCAGTATCTGAACGCCGTGCGTTCCAGAGTGACCCAGGAAGAACCAACGGACGAACCAACATACGACCCCGATGAAGACGAGATCGAAGAGATCGACCTGCCAGATCTTGAAGATGACGCCAATATCAGTGGGGGGAACACAGAGGACGATATGAGCAACGATCAAGACGCAGATATTCTTCGCCAAGAGCTTGAGACGCAACGCGCTGAACTTCACAAGATGCGAGTTCGGGAACTACGTCAAAACTTGGATGCTCAGTTAGATCGGGTATTGGAAAAGAATCCAGACTTTCAGAAACTTCTGAAGAGCGCACAGGAAGTGCGAGGTGATGAGGGTCTTCAACAGGCCCGGCAAACCTTGAGGGGCCAGTTGGAACAACGGGCTCTTGAACGCATGCAAACCCGCCGCGCTTCGGCAGGAACCTTTGAGGACTCATGGATGTCCGAAGAGGTTGAAAAAGCAGTTGATCCTGTCGTAGGTACTTTCCGGTCGGTAATCGGCGACATTGACCGTTTGGGTCGTTCGTCGGAAACGGTCACCGGGTTGGACGCGCAAGAAATCTTGCGCAGTAAGCCAGTTCCTGAGCCTGAGTATCGTCCGGGTTCTTCGCTGAGTGACATTGAGTCGCAGGTGAAGAGTTTCGCAAGCGATACGATCAAGCGGGCACTGGCATCGTCTCCTGGTGAATCCGCAATCTGATAAAGGAATAAGTCATGCCTTTCGCAACAACTGGGTCGATCTTCGACCGTCAGTCAAATCGCATTCAAGAAGTTCTCAACAAGTCAATGCGCGTCTTCCTTGCCGGACTTGATCCGGTGTGGCGCGACAACGTCGTTACCAGCCAGGGCATCGGCAACTCCGGTGACCTCGGCCGCGACCTCAAGATCACGAAGCTCTTCATGGGCAGCCTCACGGGCGTGATCGAAGCAGGCCAGGGATTCGGCGACAAGGATCTGTACGGTGACAGCACTACTGCCCTTGGTCCGCTGATGCACACTCAGCAGGCCACCCAGGCGTATCCGAGTCCGCTTGATGGACCGAACGCAACGGCGTACCGCCTTGCGATCCCGATGCGGTCGCTCGTCACCAACCTGATGATCACCCTCGGTGAGAAGCAGGCCGACGCGACTCCGGCGCTCATCGATCAGGTCGTGGCTCCGAAGCTCACGGCGTTCGCCCGCAACATGGCGCACACCCTGTGCAACTACTGGTACCTCTCGCAGAACGAGTCGTACAAGCTCTGCACGGTGACCAACGCGACTTCGGCGCAGATCGGCACCACCGGTCAGTACCGCATCACGTTCGAGCCGAACAACTACGCGGTCCACCGCTTTAGCCGTGGTCAGCGCGTCGACCTGCTCTGGAACTCCGGCGCAGCGTCGGGTGCCGTCACGGGTATGCGCCTCAACGACAGTGAAGATCAGCTTGTTAGCACGACTCTGACTCTTAGCGAATCCACCCGTACAAGCCGTCTGCAGCTTGTGGTTGAGAACGTGGATCCGCTGACCAACAAGGTTGTGCTCATCGCTCCGTACGACCCGGTCGGAACCTTCCGCAACGATTCGACCACGGCGGGCACGATCTCGGCCATCAACGAGCTCAACAACAACTGCGACGTGGTGTACGCGAACAGCCACCTCGTGAACAACGCGGGTGGAACGGCCTACACGGGCATCGCTGGTATCAACAGCTGGCTCAAGGCAGGCACCGAAGGCGGCAACCAAAACAAGCTCCTCGGCACCGAGGCGGACTCGACGGACTTCATCGACGTGACGGAGCGTCCTGAGTTCAAGAGCTTCAAGTACGCGGTCAACGGAGTCCTGACCGAGTACAACCTGAAGCGTTATCTCCAGCGCGTTCACTCGGCGTTCGAGCCGCTCGGTCACACTATCGACACGCTCGTCGCGTCTGAGGGTGTGTGGAGCGCCTACGAGTCGCAGAAGATCGGCCAGTACCGGATCGACCGCACCAACCGGGTCGCGTCAATCACGAACGAGGGTCAGCAGGAAGGCTTCTCGTTTAGCTTCGAGGGCCACACCTACAAGGGTTACACCTCGCGGTTTGTCGAGGCTGGCACCTTGTACGGCATCAAGCTCGGTGGCAAGAACTGGAAGAAGTACGTTCCGCCAAGCCCGGCGGGCATGTCCAAGATGAGCCAGGCGGACGCTTACGTTCCGTTCGAGTTCGTCGCGGGCGCCATCACGGGTACCTCGACCAACCAGCTCCCGATCTACCAGACCGTGAGCAACCAGACCATGGTCACGCAGGCAAGCCAGATGCCGGGCCGCATCCGCATGCAGCTCGTGCCTGATCAGGTCAACGGCATGAAGCTCACGGGCATCACTGAAGACCGCGTCTACATGTGATTCTGAACCGATAGCACGGTACAATGGGGCCACCTCGTAAATGGGGTGGCCCCTATTCTTTGGAGAGCAGCATGACGATGTCGGACGACGAGATCACTGCAGCACTGATGCTTGGTACGGAGATGACCCCCGAAAAAGTCGAACTGGTTCCTCCGTGTCCTTGGTTAGAGGCTTTGCAGCGAAAGACAGGTTTGCCCACCCTGTTCGTGTACCGACATCGAAAGACCGGAAAGTTCGGGTTGGCCCAGTGGACTGTGAAGCCCAAGACGTTTGGTCAGGGGATCGCGGCCGCTACGGAGATCTGTTTGTTCTCGGCTCCTCCGGGTCAGAACCCTCCGGACTTGCCGGACATGGAGTGGTTGATGTGGCGCTGCAAACCGGAGGGCGACATGGTTGATGAGATGCGCCGTAATCGACTCAACCGAATCAGCGAGCGTCAGTTGGCGTTGGTTGAACGCAAGAATGTCCTTGATGAGATGGAGAAGGTGCTTCGGAAACGGAAGTTGGACGAAGCCGCCGACAATCTGAGTCTTGAAGACGTACCAGACGACGGCCCCGAACTGGATCAGATGCGGGAGCTTCTACGCTGGGCCATGAACGACAAGATCATTTCTACAGGTTGAACCATGCACTCAACAGGATCCATCATCAAGACATATTGCGAGAAGGTCCGTCATTACCTTGATGATCCAGATCTGGACGCCAAGTACGACGACAATTATCTGGTTCGGTTCTTTATGTCGAGCGGTATGACAGATGTGATCAGCCGTGTGTCGATGATGTCCGACGCTCAGATTGTTGTACCGATGACCTTGAGTGTTGCTTCTGGAACTCAGTACTACAAGTTGCCTCCGATTGTCCGGCAGGTTCTGCGGGTCGGAGTCGTCAACACCAGTACCGGCAACTTCATTGAGGACTACCATCCCCGCAGTGAGTTCAATGTGTACGGTCCTGGTTGGTCTCTTGAGGGGAACACCATTTCGTTCAAGCCCTACCCAACCGAAGCCAAGACTTACACGATTCTGTATGTGCCTTCTGGAGATGTAGGGGCCCATTACGACGCCAATGCTGGGGGCACACTGAACGCAAACGGCACTTTCACCCTTGATACAACCGTGACCATTGGCTCTCTTGATAAACGAGAGAATGCTTACGTGGGTTGTTACCTACGGATCTTTGGCGCAAATGTTGTTGATGAGTGTGTGATCTCGGCGTACAACGCGACTACACGAGTTGCGACTTTGAGAACTGCTGCGACCAACCCTGCAGGAACCTACAACTACGAAGTGATTCCGTTCACGATGGAACCAATGGTTGATGCGGTTTCTTTGAGTGCGGCTATTCGGGCAGGTGTAGGCCGAAAGATTTCGCAGGCTCATCAGCAATCGCTGGCGTTTGCGTATCGACAAGCCATCAAGACGGCGCATGACACTCTTGGCAACATGAACTCCCGCGCTGGAAAAAGGTTCACAGGCGGAACAGTCGACAACATGAACCTCTTTGTGTTCTGATGTCCAACGAAGACTTGTTCAACATTGCAGGTCGTGAATTCGATCAAATTGTTCCTGGCTTCTCGGCTCCATACATGGGCCGTATCAGCCAAGGCTTTCAGATCAACACGATTTCATCGGGTCTACGCTTTGTAGATTCGGTTCCGTACACAGCCTCGGGCGACGTTCCAGGTCAAGTAGGGCCATCGGCGGTTTCATCATTCATGGGCTTTGGAAGTGACGGCTCTGGCACAGGTGCTGGGCCGATCAACTTCTTCAACATTGTGAACAACCCTCCGACTTCTGGAACTGCAAATCCTGAGTCTGTTCCTGCAATTGGTCCAGAAGAACGGATCCGTTATTCGTGTGTTGACGGCACTTGTTTGCAAGACCCGAACGGCATTTACCTCGGAATTGATGAGTGTCTTGCCGGAGGTTGCTTGCCGGGTGGTGGGGGTGGTGGCGGCGGCGGTGAATGTGAGGACTGCTGTGAATGCAATCACGGAACAACGCACACGATCTTCAAAGCCAAGATTTTGAATGTGATTTCTGAAACTGGTCTTACGGGTGGAACTTGTGTCGGAAAGTACTGGGAGTACACATGGATTGAGTTGTTGGCCCCATCGTCCACAGCGACAGCCCGCTCTTATGCGCTTTCGGGGGACAAAGCCTACAACGTGTACGAGTGTTCAATTCCGGACTCCGGCGGAAACACAGTACCCTCCGGATCAACGATTGTTCGGAAGCGCATCCCTAACAACGCCATTGTGCCGATGTATCTCGACGAAGAAGGCAAGCCGTGGTTCCACATGGAAAACCCATTGCAGGTGACTTGCGATGAGTAACGGGATCCTTGGCGCTGCATGTTGCTGTACACCGGACCAAATCGGTGGTTGCCCTAAATGGATGGGTTCCACTTACTTGGTGACCGATATCGGCGGTGCTTACGAGTTCTCGTTCCAAAACAGTTGCCGTTGTAATCAAGGAGTACAAGAACCCCCAGAGGTTGGCTACATAGAACGAACCTTGACAGTCTCATACAGTCAAGTAGCTCCTGCAGTTGTTGAACTTCGCGAGGGTTGTTGCAATCCAGGAAGTGTTTGTAGTTGTTGCTGTTATCGCGCAACTGGGTATATGCAGGTCTCGTGGACTTTGACAGTCTCTTGCTACTCATCTTTCTGTGACGCCAGTACCCAACCCTGCCCTACGATCATTACTCCCGCCTGCGGTGAGAACCAAGAAGTTGTTCTTGTGGTCACCAATACGTACACAGGTATTGCGGTGACACCATTCTGTTTGGACATCATTCGAGCATCGGCTGCCGGTGTGCCAACAGGTCCAGCTTGTAACGGTTTCACCCCAAGTACCGCGGAAGCTTGGATTCATCGGCTGTCGATCTGTGGATTCCCGATGCAAGGCAGCATTGAGGCTTGTCCTACTCCACCAATTGGTGGGGGTGGTGGTCCTTACTGCCCATGTACCTTTAGCTTTACCAATCCGCCGTATGGCGCGTATTGCCGAGGTGCATCAATACCCTTCGTTTCAAACTATGAACCTTTGAACACGATTGCCAATTCAGATGCCGCTTTCTTGGGCTACTGCTTTCAAATGGATGCGCGGTGTGGAAATCCGCTTGGCACAGAAGTTGAATGTACATCTCCAACTATTTCATCCTGTCTTCCATGCACAGATACGAACAGTGGGGTTTACGGCCCTTTCGCTTTGGCTTTCATGGAAGAGTTCGGGGGCCAAGATCCACGTCCTAATTGTTTAGTCGGCGGAGGACTTGGAACTGCCAATTGGTCTTTCCAAAGTCTCAATTATCCAGAGGGTTACGATCCATGTGATCCTTGCGGACCTAGTTACGACGGAGACGCAGGAGATCCGTGTTTTTCGGTCTTGATTGGGGCGCGCCCAGGATTCTGGCGGTACATATGAGATGCCTGCACCACAACGGTTCTGAGTGCACTAGCCCGAAAGGCCGCGAACTCTACGGCCCCAGACCGTCAGAGGGCGTTTGCTTTCAGGCTTGTGTGCACCGCGTATCTGATGACCCCCCACTGATTCAGGTGTCTGTGCCTGAGCCTCCTAAGCCGAGCCTGCTGCGTAAAGCCGTAAGCTGGGCCCAAGCGGAGCTCAGCAAAGTGGTCGAGGGACCAGTGGGGGGCACTGCGCTCGAAGCTCGGCTCAACGCTTGCCGGATCTGCCCAGCCCTCAATACCCAAGGAGCCAGTGGGGGGCAACTCGGCTGGTGTACAAAGTGCGGCTGTAAGCAGGGGGGAAGCAGATCGGAACTTACGGTGAAGGCAACTATGCCGAAGGCGACGTGCCCATTGGGGCGTTGGCCTGTCGATACTAAGGATGGGTGACCTATGGCCGACATGAAGACTGATTGGGCGTATCCGGTGATGGAGACCACGTTGGACAAGCGGCTTGAGAAGCCGGGGGTTCAGCGGGGTTATTCCAGTGAACTCACGGGCGTGGACGGGCGCAGCGAAGGCGGACTGAAACCGTTTCCGGGTTTCAAGTTGGCGTACACGCTGAACCAGTTGAAGAATCAGTCGGGGCACTCGTTTGCGAGTCGCGTCTTGGATGTGAAGGCGATTGACTTCCGGATCGGCAGTGAGGATTACGGGTACGGGTTTGTGTACCGAGCGACCCGTGGTACTACGACGACGTGTGATGTCTTTGTGGATTACTGGGACTCCGTGAATCGAACGTGGACCACCTGTTTCAAGGTGATGGACGCGGTGGTTTCGACGGGCCAGTTTGATGTGCAGGTGTTTGGGAAGTTTGTGTATTGCTTCTTGGAAGGACGAACACCGTCGCTGTTTTATGTGGAGGCTTCAAGGACGAAGGAGTACGACTGCGAAGCCGATACGTATTTGAGTTCGGCGACGCCGACGACCGTGGCTCCGATCTCGTATGAGATGGAAGTGCTTACGGGGGCATCGACGAAGAATGCGCTGATGCGGTTTGATACGTCTGCGGAATCCTCGAAGACCGTAGAGCAGGCCATTCTCAAGTTTGTAATTTCGTATAACGCTATTCCGGCGAATGCGACTTTGCACATCAATCCGGTTACGGATCCTTCGGCGACAGGGGTGTTGTGGACCGAAGCGCAGGCAACATGGAACAACAGGACGACTGCGTCTGCGTGGAGCACGGCAGGCGGTAGTTACGATGCGACGTATCAAACGAATGTGTCTGTGGCTAAGAACTTTTTGGGGGCTGTGCAAGCGGATGTCACAACGCAGACTCAGCGGTGTGTGTCGGGTTTGGCACAATCGTTTACGCGAAAAACGGATTTGATTATTAGGGGTGGTTCGTTGTCTGCGTTGGTGACGATCCCGTCGCGGACACAGGCGAATTATTCGATCAGGCCAAAGTTGGTGGTGACGTATACCAACAAGACATTCTTGACGCCGGTTGTTGTCGGGTTGACAACTTCGGGAAGTATTCCGGGGCCTGGTTTGCAGCCTACGTTGAGTAGTCCTGAAAGAGGAGTTTCGCCTGGGTCATTCAATCCAAGGCCTGCGACACGTCCGGCAGAGGCACAGATCGTTTTGGTTTCTGATGATCCGTACACCACCGGAAATAACTTTCCAGATCAAGTTTCTGGTTTGTGTCCTGCAGACTCGTTTACGGCGACCGCGGCGACTACACCCCCAGGAAGTTCGTATACGCACTCTCCAACGGCAGGAGCTTGTAGCCCAAGTGCGACAGGTGTGATTACGCAGTTGTTGACGCCTGCAAACAAGCAGACCAATGTGAGTGTCACACCGAAACTGGATTGGACTACGTACTACCCGAACGGGGACGCATTGAATGCGAACGTCAAATGGGACGTGTACATGGTGGAAGAGGGTAAGGGAAACCTGTCGAACTATCGGTTGAATACAGGAAGCCCGGGTGGGTTGACGGTGACGTACTTTGAGCCAGCGTCATTGTTCCCGAATCTCCGGTTGGACTACGGAAAGAAGTACCTGTGGAAAGTTATTGCAAAGCGCAATGACTGCGCGGACTTCTATGTAAGTAGCTCGACGGGCACCTTTACGACTGAGAATCGGTATTCGGCGCGTAAGTTTGAGCCGGGGGATTACAGCTTTGGGTATGTGCTGGTGAACTCAAAGACCGGTCGAAAGAGTGGCTTTAGTACGGTGGCGCAGATCCGCAGTGATGATTTCAAAGTGGTTCGGCCGGAGGGTGGAAACAACATCACGGTGAAGCAAGATCAGTACATCGGCATTGAGATCGTGTACGACTCAACGAAGTACGATCTTGTGTATGTGTATCGAAGCGTGAAGATCCAAGATGCAGGCGGCACCATGGTTGCAGGTCTGCCGTTCTTGGACGCGATTGTCACGCTTCAGGATTACCACACTTGTTTGAATGGCACGGGCCGCACTTACGATGCTGCGACAACCGGCTTGCGGCATGCGATGTACTTCTATGAGTTAGAAGACAAGCAGTTGGTCTACCAGAATCCGTACATCGACCGCAGTGTCTTTGATGACAAGATGCCCTTTGGCGGGGCTGCTTTGTTCCATCAAGGCACAATGTTGGTGTCAAAGATCAAGGCCCCTCCCTCGTCCACTTCTGATGAACGTCGCATTCCAGACCCTGTTCGTGGGCTTGGAGAAATGCGGTGGTCCAGCCTGATGGATTCGAGTCCGGAATTGTTTCCGCCGTTCAATCGGTACAACCCTACGGTTCCAAGTAACGAGGTGGTTGCGTTTGCGGCTGTTGGAACCAATGCGGTCGGGTTGTCACGCGATAAGGTTTATCACCTCCGAAAGAGCGGTCCGTACATCAAAGTGACAGAGATGCACGAAGGCTTCGGGGTTGTCAACCACAAAGCGTTGGTGTCGGTGGGTTCGTCGGTGTTCTATGTGACCAGCCACGGGCTCAAGAGTGTTGATGCTCAAGGGCAATTAGATGAGATCCGGAACCTCAACAGCGTGATTACAAAGGAGTGGAAGGACAACCTAAACGAGGTCATGTTGACGCACGATCCGTTTATGAACTGCTTGTTCGTGCACAACCCGACGCAAGAAGAAACATATGTGCTGTGGTTCTCGACAGGTAAGACCACAAAGGTTGCGGACTCCAACTTCAATCTGGTTACAAACGGCGCGTGGCCTACAAACTGGGTCAGCGATCTGCTGAGTGCTGGAAATGATTTGGGTCGTCGAGCGTTCTTCTTGCAGAACAATCAAGACACTCGGGCTTCCGGAACGGGGTACGGAGTGTTTGATGGCCCTCGAATCTATGTTGTTGATTCTTACGGGTCCAAGGAGATCAACGGGTCCGCAACATGGGATGGGGCTCGTCGAATTACGACGCTGGACTTTGATGGGGATTCTCGGTTTACGGCTTCTGGAAACTGGGACAACATTCTTGGCCGGATCCCTATCACGATCAGCGGGGACACGGTTGTAGGTACAGATGCTTGGAAGTTCTGTTACTTGTATCTGGTGTGGTCTACACAGAACCCCCAGAACATCGGCAAGAAAGCCAAGATCTTCTACAACAGCACCACAGGTGTTTTCCCCCAGACCACGGGCAATGCTTGGTTGAATGCAACGGTGACCGGCGATGTGTTCGTGGTCAGTCCGGTTGTGTTTGAGTGGGCAGGCCACTCGTTGGGGATGTCCGATGAACAGGGAATGGTGTACTCGAATGCGGACCTGTTCCGTATGAAAGTGGTCGGGAGCATCGGGGCTTCGTTTACCGACGTGGTGGGACCCCCCACTAGTGACGGTAAGACAAGTTCGACGCCGTTGGATCGGTTCACGGGGTTGTTGTACGCGGGCACTGAAGAGGTGGCGTCGATGACGGCGTTGACCAAGGACACCAGTGGAAATCTGTACTCGTCGGTAGAGAACGACGAAGGCATGGTGTATGCCGCTTTCGGTGTCGATTCTTCAGATGGGCGGTACGGGGCTAAAGGCACGACGTTGTGTCCGGGCATCCGCATTCTTTGTCCCGACCTAGATTTCAGGTTGCTGGGCTGTATTGTGCGCGGGTCGATTACGACGGTTGAAAGAACTACCAATATCCGAGGAAGCTGATGAGCCAGTTCAACATGAATCAAGGTTTCGGGGGACAGTCCGGATACGATCCTCTCGGGTCGTTGACGGGGCTGGGTAGTAGTCCGTTTGCGCAGGGTGGTCGCAATCAGGGGGGCATGCGGAACATGGGTCGCCGTCAAGCACCTCAAGTTTCGACTCCGTTGACGCCTCCTCCGTCAGGTCGTGGTGGCCGACAGTTTGTAGCTCGGCAGGGCGGCACCATGGGCATTGTGGCCCAGCAGGGTGGCCCAGACCGGAACCGTGAGGGCCAAGGCTTTGGACGGACTATTCCGCAGCAGTACTTGAACTTTGATGCCGCGCTTGCGAATGCGATGGGTACCGACATTCGGAACCAGCAGGGCGCGATGAACGAGATGTTCCAGCGCAATGAGCGGCAGATTGGCTTGACCGAAGACGCTCTTCAGCGAGGCATTGGGACACTGCAGCAGTCTGGACAAGACCAAAGGGCTGCGTTGCAGGGTATTGCTGGAGGGTTGGAAAAACAGGGTCAGCAGGGTTACGACGAATTCAAGCAGTTCCGTGACCGGCAAATGGGTGCGGTAGATCAAGACATTGCGGCTGCAAATCGACAAGCAGGACAGGCGGTCAGCAGCTATGAGCAAACTATCTCGCAGTTCAAAGATACGAGTGCCCAGGACGCGGCCAATGCATCGTTCGGGCTACGTCAGAATGCCAAGAGCCAGATGGCCGAAATCGACATGCTTGATGCAAGCCCTGCAGAGAAGGCGGCATTGAAACAGCAGTTGACAATGGACGTCGGCAATCAAGTGACCCAAGCGGTCACAGGCATCTACAGCAACATGAACCAAACGGTTGCGTCTATGGGAAGCAACTTGGCTTCGTTGAAGATGGGCCAGTCCCAGCAGACGTTGGCTGGGGGCCAGTTGCGCGGGCAGATGGGCACCTCGTTTGGGGCGCAGACTTTGGATGCTCAGCGCATGAACCAACAGATGAGAGAGTTGGGCGCACAGTTGCGAGCAACCGGTGAGAATGCTGTTGCAAGTGCTATGCAGCAATCCGTGATGTTTGAGATGAATGGGCGTCAAACGATTGCCCAAATGATCCAAGAGAACCCTCGTCAGTTTGTCAGCTTGTTTGCTGGCTTGACGGGTTACATAGCGGGTGCGACGGTCCCAGGCTTGCAGGACATCAGCGTTCCTAACTTCGGAGCAATGGCATGAGCCGCATTCCAAGTAACACAGATCAGTTTCTTCAAGGCGTCGCACTGGGAACCCAGAACCTCGGCTTGGCTTCGCAGAACCAGCGGGCGAAGATGGACTATTCATTGGCTCAACAACAGATGGGTCTTGAGCGCCAGCGCATGGCTCAACAGGGCCAACAGTTTCAGCAGGGTTTGGCGGCTGAAACTGCGAACGCTGAGATGATGCAACAGGGTCGCGAGCTCATGCAACAGCGGGAACTCGCACAGCAGGGCACTCAATTTGATCAGACCATGCAGTTCAATCGGGAGCAAAACCAGATTGAGCGCATGATCTCTATGCGCATGAAACAGATCGATATGGATCTGATGCGAAACGAACAAGAGACTGCGGCGATGGCCGACAACGATCCCCGGTTGCAAGCGGCTCGTGCGAAGCGTCTGCAATTGAAGCGACAAGGTTACGAGTTGCAGGAGTTGATGGCTTCGACGCAAGCCGGTTTAGGAATGGCTCAAGGCGTCCGTAATGACCGTCTGCAAGAAGCCGAGGCCACGGTGTCTCAGTATCAAGAGGCGGTCAATCAACGCGCCGCAATGGCTCGGGATGCAGTCCGAAGCGGCTTTGATTACGCGGTGACCAAAGACGCTCTTGAGGGCGGCTTCCTCAACGAAGCCCAACGCTACAACGAAGCCATCGACCTTGAAATTGCTAAGGCTCAATCGACGGGCGACTTTAGCACTTTGATGCAGTATATGACTGGTCAAAAAACCTTTACGACGGGTACAGCACACTACGGAATGATGGTGATGTTGGATAACGTGAAGGCTTACTTCACGGGGCAAGGCAGCCCTGAGCTTGCGGCTAAACGCGCATCTGACTTTATAAAGAACGGTGGCGCAATGGCGTCGCAGGTTCTTGATAACGCGATTCGGTTGAACGAGTCGGCCTTTGGTCTTGAGGGCCCCGAGAAGGACGCAGCGGCTCGCGCTGTTTCGGAGATTGTGTCTTACGCCACGATTATGACGGGCCTTGAGCCGAGGTTCCGTGGCACAGGAAACACAGCCGAGTTGCGCCAAAAGATCGCGCAGAATGTTGGCAAGCTTCGGCAGTACGGCATGGGTGACGAACAGATCTCGGCTTTGTTTGAGGGCCTTGAAGATCTTGGGGCCCAGCGTCCCCAGTTGCTTGCGCAATACCAAGAACGCGACCCTGATGTCAACCAAGCAAAGTTGTTGGAGACCAGCCTTGACGGCGTATCCCGCATTCAGGACATGATCGAAGGCGTCTTGTCCGACGACAAGTTGATGAAACCAGTGGGGGGACGCCTCGCAGACATCTCCAAGTTCAACATGGTGAATGCGATCAAGAAGGCGGAGTTGGCTTACGGAACAACGCAAGACAGTGCGCAGATGATGGGTTTGATGGAAGAACTTCAGGGCTTGGGCATGGGCCGTCAAGAGATTGAGGCTGTTGCATCAAGGTTGATTGAGGCGGATCCGAACTTGAAGTTCTTGCGTCCCGAGGAATACGCAAATTTCTTAGAGGCTCTTGGTCGTCGAGGTACAAACATTGGCCTCGAAGCAGAAACTACCGCTGAAGACATCGGTCAGTTGCAAGGGCAAGTTGTTGCAGAGAACCGATTGCGTGGTTTGTCGGAAGCAGAACAACGGCTGGCTGATCTTGCTGGTCTTATTGGAGGTTGACCATGGCAGACATCAAGAACCAAGACGCCCTTGACGCCCTTTTCAAATTGGCAGTTGAAGATAAAAACAAAGACGCCATCAAGAAACTTAAAAAGCTTCTACTAGATGGAGAGGCCCATATTCCGAAGGGGTCTACCAGGCCTGTGTTTGGGGCGGCGCCGAAGGTAGAAGAGGCGGCAGCTGCGGTTGAGAAGTTGTCGGCTGGTCGTGCTGCCAAGAAGGAAATGACAGCCGCTATGCAAGCGGAAATGGCTGCGGCAGAAGAGCGGGCTAAGAAGGCAGCGGCAGCACAGAAGGCTGCTGATCAGAAGGCGCTTGAAGAACTTCAGGCTCAAAGGGCTGCGGACGAAGCCAAGAAGGCTGCTGCAGCTCCGGCACCTGAAGAGCCTAAAGCCTCGAAGGCTGAGGAGCCGAAGGCACCTACGGCCAAGAAGAACGAGCCGACGAAAGAAACGAAAGCGCCGAAGTCTCGTACCGGAAAAGGTACTGAGGGATTGAAACAGGTGCGAACCCGTGAGGTTGCAGTTGAGGCTGCGCCTTCACCGGCAGCTCGCACTCCCGCGCCCGGTGTTGAAGTTGCAAATCCTGCGCGTCAAGAAATGCAGGAAAAAATGGGGCGCATCAAAGCAGGGGCAAAGGTCCAAACTGAAAGGGCTCAACGGGCTAACCCAATTGGGTTACCGGATATCCGGCGCAACATTGCGGAGGGTAACCCAAAGGCTGCAATTGAAAAGTTGCGTGGCCATGACTTCAAGAAGGCCTTTGCACGGTTGGCTAATGGTCCCCGAGTGAAGTTGTTGCAAGACACTTTCGGGCCCAACGTGATTCGTTTGACGGCTGTGCAACAAGCTCGTCTTGGTGAAATGGCTATGGCCCGGGGGGTTATGCAGAGTCTTGGGCTGACAGAGACGCCGGACTTTGGGGATGTGGATCGGGCCATCAACAACTTGGCTGATCGCATTCAAAACTCTGACGCTAAGACCCTCAACAAGGGCTCCATCAACAATCAAATTGATGCGGCTCACAAGGCAACCTTGACCAGTGGGGGGAAAATCCGCGCAGGCAATCTATCTGTTATGTCTGAGGAGAGGGGCGAAAAGTTAGAACAACTTTCTCGTAACAAGCGAGATGCTGAAGCAGCAGCAAAGAAAGAAGCGCGGGATATGGCTCGTCCTAAGTCAGAACCTAAGCCGAAAAAGGTAAAGACAGCCCCAAAGAAAGATGTACCCGACTTAGATTTTGGAACCCCTACGGCCCCAGCTACGGTTCCGGCGGCCGCTCCTACTTCAACGAGTGCTCCAGCGCGGCCTACAGTTACGGTCCCTGAACTTGAAGAGTTTGTTCCCCCCACTGGAAGTGCGGCTCCTGCTGCATCGGCGTCTCCTGCGGCTCCGGCGGCGGTTGGTGGGCCCGCACGGACGGCAAGCACGAAGTTGGGTAAGACGGGGGCCAAGGAGATCCGTGAGACACTGGCGGCAAACAGCATTGATGAGAAGCGAGTCTTGAACGCGATCAACAATGCGATGGCTGGACAGAAGGGCTTCAAGCCGTTTACGAAGCTGGAAGATGTTCCGGCAGCATTGCGTCCGCGCGTCGACGCTTACCTCACCAAAGTGATCGCGGCTGGCGGTCGAGCAATGCCTTTGCCTCCGGCTTCAGCTACGGCTTCTGCTGCCGCCAGTGGAGGAACCATTGCGGATGTGTTAGGTGGTACCTCGGGTGTGAAAGCACCGCCCCCCACTGGTATCTCTAAGAAGGAAGCGATGGATCTTCGCCGGTCGTTGGGGCGTATCTCACCGGAGGCAGAAGCGGGGCTTGTCAAGGCAGCGGCTGGGAAGGGCATCCCAATTACACGCTTGGAAGATCTTCCAAAGAGCGAGTTGTCTTGGGCTAAGAGGTGGTTGGCAGGGACTAAACGGCCTGTGCCCTACGGCCCCAAGTTGCCACCCGGGGGAGTAAAGCCCCCTGTGTTTGGTCCTGAGTTGCCACCGGGGGGACTTAAACCTGCGGCGGAACTTGTGGAGTTTGGACCGGCGACGGCTGCGAAAGAAGCCGAGATGGCTGCGGCTGCGGCCAAGGGTGGTGGCTTGAGGGCTCTCGGGGGTAAGGCTCTTGGATTCTTGGGGCCGCTGTTTGCGCTGTACTCGGCGTATTCGCTGATGGACATGGCCAAGCAGGGCACCGTGGACGAAGCAGATCAACGGCGTATGCGGGCACTGCAGACATTCGGGGCACTCAGTGGGGGGCTCGCAGAGGAGGCCAATGCACGGAACCAGATTCAGCAGATGCGCCAGATGGTGGATCTTGCGGGATTGGAACGGCAGCGAAGCCTTGACGAAATGCGACAACAGTATACTGGGAACTCAGCGTTGGATGCTTTGCTTCGAGGACAGCAAGGTAGTTTGGCCGCGATTGCGGCTCCGAGTCGGCCGAGCATTGCTGAGATGATGGCGAGGATGTAATGGTGCAAATTGAAGACGTCAAACAACTTTCGCACAGCATTGTGGAATCCCATAATGCAAGGGGTTTCGCGTTGGTAAAGTTGTCAACAGGAAATCCGAAAGTGCAGGGGGTCTTGTTGAACGTGTCAAAGATGCCGCTGGTGATTGACGGGGCGCAATTGAAGGCGAAAGCGGATGTGCGCCGGTTTCTTTGGGATCATCGGAATGGGGCAACAGTTCGGCGTAAGGATCGCACGTGGGTCTGGAGCCGATACTTGAAGGATGAGAACAAGAGTGTGTTGGGGTTTGCGACCCTAACGACCAAGGATGTTGCGGAGCGGTTACGGCAGATCAACCCGGAATATGAATGGATTGAGGTGTCCCAATGAGTCGAATTGCGGGAGCCGCATTCAAAGGTTTGGCTGAGTTGGCTGGGCCGATCAAGGCGTTTGCAACTCCGAGTCCTGGCATTAGGTCGGGCCTTGGTAAGTTGGGGCGTGGCGCAGAGATCGCAGGTTTCGACTTTAGCTCTCCGACCAATGCGTTGGCGTTTGGTGTTCCAACAGCAATGTTTGCGGGGTCGATGTTGAGCGGGTTGGGATCTGGGGTCAAGGAAGAATTCACGGGTGTCCGTAATGATTTGCAGGAGGAGTTGCGACGCCAGCGCTTTCAGGCCGCGCAGGTGATGAAGGCGCAACGGTTGCAGCGGGCAATGGCGGACAACATGATGCGGTTGGCGAAAGCAAACCCACAGTTGTACAACCAATTGATGGTTGGTCGAACGTTGCCGCAGGGTGCGGTCGTGATTGGGGGAGGCCAGAGGAGCGACTTCTTGGAAAGCGTGGCCTACCAGATGGCAACAGGGGGGTTTGGAAATGGAGTTGGAACCCCCGATTCTCCCGATATCATGCAGTCTCTCGTTGACTCTTACTGAGGTACCTCTATGCCCGGCCAAATCCCCCTTGACACCAAGTACTACCCTTCTGACTTCCAAGTCGTAACCATGTCTCTTGTGGCCGTGGGTGCAACATCCAAAATTGTGATGTACGCGGACCGCGACTTAATCATCGATTCGGTGATCGTGACGATTGGAGACGGACCTAACTCCAATTCTACGCTTCGGTTGGCTTATGTCACGAATCTTGCTGCTCCAACGTACACTGCAAACAATTCGACCGGAACGACATTCAACATCACGACGGTGCTCAATGTGACGGCAGATACCCCTGCAAGTGGTGGTCCTTCGCTGCGCTACATTACCGGCGATGGAACCTTCGATTTTGTGAAGTCGGCGGGGGTTCCCATTCAGAACATTGTTCCGCAAGGAGCAACAATTTGGGTGACTGCAAACACTCTGGCAGGGATGGAGCGGGGATCCGTGCAGATTCGGTTCCGTAGTCAACTTTGAAAGGCGGGCGTGATGCCGGGCCAAATCCCATTGGATATCCGGTATTACCCCGGGGACTTTCAGTACACAAGTTGGACGATCCACGAACCGAAACATGATCGGTATCCGGTGATGTTTACGGATCGCAATGTGGTGATTGATTCTGTGGGTGTGTTTGTTGAGGATGCGGTCAATCAAGACATCACGATCAAGTTTGTTGCTGCGCCACAATTAAATGTTCCGGACTACACAACCCCTATTACGGGACAAGTAGACCTGACAACCGGATTGGCTCTTGCGACAGGTGGGACATATCCTTTGTGGGCAACCACAGCAGGTACGGCAGGGTTTACACTTAACAGGTCGAACAACCTGTTGATGGCCCCGAAGGGATTGTGGTTGGTTTCGAGTGGACATTTCTCGGGCGTTACCGGAAACTTGCACGTGCAAGTGCGATGGCGAAGCACGTTCTGACAGACATCTTTTCCCCCTGGAGAGGGCCATCCTTGCGGGTGGTCCTTTCTTTTTGAGTGATACTTCAAGCATGAGCCAAGTACCGATCAATCTTCCGTTCGAGCAACTGTCGAGTTACGAGAAGCCGATGCTGTTGTTGACGCAGGCTCTCGACAACGAGATGACTACGAGGGGGGTCATGCAGACCCTTGTAGATGTGGACGGGCTGAGTCCTAAAGAACGGGACCTGTTGACGGATCGGCTGAAGGAGAAGATCGGGCGCAATGCAATCACGGATTCGGCGATTGACATCATCACGAATCCGTTCGTGTTGTTGATGGCGGTCACTTCACCAGTGGGGGGCCAAGCACTAAGCAGGACCGGCAAAGCGATCTTCGATATGAGTGAGCGGTTCAGCCCGTTCGTAAAGGAACAGGGAGGAATGCACTCGGCTTTGGGAATCTTGGCGCCAATGCAGAAGTTTCAAGGGACTTCGCTGACACCGGCAGTGCAAGCGATGACGAAGGGTGTAGACACGATGGAACGGCAGATGCTGGAAACAGTGTCTACGCCGTTGGCTCGGGTACTAGAAAGGCATGGACTTGAGACGTTGAACTTCTCGGGGATTACGGATCCTGCAAAGCAAGCGAAAGCGAAGGAGTTGAGCGATACGCTGTGGGCTTCGCTGGAAGGCTTGGACCGTGAAGTGGTGCAGATTACGCCGAGGATCAAAGACGGGGCTTTGAAGTTTGCGAAGAAGACGCGGGCTCGTCAGGTGATCGCGGATCTTGATGAAGAGGTGGCACGGCGCGGTCTTACTGAGTTGCGGGATGCGATGCGGAAGGCGATGGATGACCGGCGCATGGCCTTGTTTGGCAATGAGGCCGCAAGTGCTAAGGCTGGGAAGTTCGTGGCTGATGAGCAGAAGATGCTGCGGATCTGGCAAGGTCTTCGGTACGGGATTGGGAGCGATACGGCGACTAGGGGAACGGGTGCACACATTGCGGCGATGATGCTTGGGCCAGAGGTATCGCAGGCGATTGAGACGGGTGCGTTGGCTGCCGATGATTTTTACGGGGTGATCCGTAAGATTGTGGACTCACAACCGACGCATTACATGCCGCGCAATGTGATTGATATGAAGGGC
>Ga0078894_10001026_pt1 | contig 20315 bp, 20 predicted proteins | sample LauGreSu1BDMLBSD_2_FD_67506 | JGI IMG/M metagenome (GOLD analysis project Ga0078894, IMG submission 67506) | Freshwater lake microbial communities from Lake Michigan, USA - Su13.BD.MLB.SD (version 4) (version 4) | ecosystem: Environmental > Aquatic > Freshwater > Lake | place: Lake Michigan... | reverse complement strand
AACATCAACGCCACTCCAAAAATTCCGATCAAGGACTTCGTCAACTTGTCCCCTTCTTGTTGATTGTGTCTTTAGGTGTCGGCAGTGTATTGCGCAGTGCATTCGGAAGAGTTGGCGGTTTGAATCGCCCCGGATTTACTAGACACCTCTGAGCCTCACAACCTGAGGCCTAATAGGAGGTGCCATGAGTCAGAAGAGATATCCAGAAGAATTCAAGATTGAAGCGGTTCGCCAGATCGTTGAGCGGGGCCACCCGGTGGCCGAAGTTTCAGCGCGGCTGGGCGTGAGTCCTCACAGCCTGTACAAGTGGATCAAGGAGCAGCAGACACCTCCTGGACAGAGGCAAGAGCAGTTGTCGCAGGCTGAGGAACTGCGGAGGCTGAAGGCCGAGCTCAAACGGGTGACCGAGGAGCGCGACATCCTAAAAAAGGCCGCCGCGTACTTTGCCAAGCAGTCCGGGTGAGGTACGCGTTCATCGAGCGCCATGAGAAGGACCATGGCGTGCGCAGGCTGTGTGCGGTCATGGACGTGCACCCCAGCGGCTACTACGCTTGGAAGAAGCAACCCACCAGCAATAAGATGCGCGACGACCAGCGGCTCCTGGGTCTTCTGAAGCAGGCCTGGCTGGAAAGCGGCTGCGTCTACGGCTATCGCAAGCTCACCCTGGACATGCGCGATCTGGGCGAGCGCTGCGGCAAGCACCGTGTGGCCCGGCTGATGCGCAAGGCAGGTATTCGCTCTCAGACGGGCTACCGCCGAAGGTCTGGTCATTGGTTGGGCAAGCCAGCCGTGGTAGCGCCCAACCACCTCAACCGGCAGTTCACCCCTGACGGCCCGAACCAGTCTTGGGCCACCGATATCACCTACATCCGAACCCACGAGGGCTGGCTGTACCTGGCGGTGGTGCTGGACCTGTTCTCCCGTCAGGTGATTGGCTGGTCTATGGGTAGCCGGATCGACACTGAACTCGTGCTCAATGCGTTACTCATGGCCCTGTGGCGCAGGCAACCCAAGGAGACGGTGCTGGTCCACTCGGATCAGGGCTGTCAGTTCACGGGTCACGACTGGCAAGGGTTCCTGCGGGACCACAACCTGGTCAGCAGCATGAGTCGACGTGGCAACTGCCATGACAACGCCGTGGCCGAGAGCTTCTTCCAGTTGCTCAAGCGAGAAAGAATTCGTCGGCAAATCTACCCAACCCGGCAGGACGCTCGGGCCGATGTCTTCAATTACATCGAGATGTTCTACAACCCCAGGCGCCGTCATTCAACGGCCGGTGACCTGTCTCCGATAGAGTTCGAGAAACGCCATTCCCAACGGCTTGGAAGTGTCTAGTGGATCCGGGTCGATTCAGTTGCAGTTCCCGGGCGTATCAAACGCTTGGACCATGCCGATCAAGGCGCGCATCGACATGCTGTCCACCGGCATTCGTACACCAATTGGCATCAAGGTCTTCGGCAAGGATCTCAACGAGATGGAACGTTTGGCCCGCGAGATTGAAACGGTAGTCAAGCAGGTTCCAGGCACCACATCTGCATTTGCCGAACGCATCACTGGTGGCTTCTACCTGAACATCGAACCAGATCGCGCACAACTGGCGCGCTATGGACTGGCTGTAGGTGACTTGCAAGAGGTGATCGGTACCGCGCTTGGCGGAGACATGGTGACCACCACCGTTGAAGGGCGTGAACGCTTTGGAGTGACAGTCCGTTACCCTCGCGAACTTCGTTCAGACCCGCAGCAAATTGCACGGGAAGTTCTTGTGACCACCATGGACGGTGCAATGGTGCCTCTGGGACAGGTCGCTCGGGTTGAGGTGGCCAAAGGTGCACCAGGCATTCGTACTGAAAACGCGTTGCTATCTGCCTACATCTTCGTCGACATTCGTGAACGTGACATCGGCAGTTACGTGGCGGATGCCCGTAAGGCGGTAAACGAACAGATCAAATTTCCAACTGGTTACTACGTGACCTGGAGCGGTCAGTTCGAGTCGATGGAGCGTGCTGTACAAAAGATGAAGCTGGTGGTTCCGGTAACGCTGCTGATCATCTTCTTGCTGCTGTATCTGAATTTCAAGCGGCTGACCGAGACACTGATCGTCATGTTGTCAGTCCCATTCGCGCTGGTAGGCGGCGTCTGGCTGATGTGGTTGCTCGGATACAACTTGTCTGTGGCCGTTGCGGTCGGCTTTATTGCACTGGCTGGCGTAGCTGCTGAGACTGGAGTGGTGATGCTGATTTATTTGGATCATGCATGGGAGGAAATAAAGGAAAGACGCATCTCTGAAGGAAAAATTCCTGATACCAATGATCTATATCAAGCAGTCATGGAAGGTGCTGTAGAGCGGGTTCGCCCCAAGATGATGACTGTAGTTGCCATCATGGCGGGCCTATTACCCATCATGTGGGGTACTGGTACGGGCTCTGAAGTTATGAGCCGCATTGCGGCCCCGATGGTGGGCGGAATGATTTCCTCAACTGTGCTGACGCTGGCAGTTATTCCCGCGCTTTATGCTTTGGTTAAAGTTCGGGAGCTCAACTCAAAATGAGTTTTTATTCTCCTAGAGAATTTGACTTGCTTGTGTATTGACCAAGCGGAAACTGCAATCCTGAGCAGTCGCATGTCCGTGAAGAAAGCGATAGGTCACTTCTGATGTTCCTCAAGAAATGAAACTGCTATTAGCGCAACAACTCCTCCCGTGATCGCCACGTCGGCGATGTTGAACGCAGGCCAGTGCGTACCACGCAAGTGAAAGTCCAGATAGTCGACGACCTGCCCGCGTGCGACGCGGTCAAAGCCATTGCCGACGGCACCGCCTAAGATCAGGCTGTACGCCAAGGCCTCAAGACGGCGCACCGGTTTGCTCAGCATCCAGGCCAACCATATTGAAGCCCCCAGTGCGATCGCAAGGAAGAACCAGCGCTGCCAACCTCCGGCGCCAGCCAGAAAGCTAAAAGCCGCGCCCGGGTTCAGAACATGGACCAGATTGAAAAACGGTGTCACTTCAAGTGACCACCCCAGCGGCGTGGTCAGATCAATGAGACTCTTAGTGGCTTGGTCGATTGCAAGCACGATGAACGCCACGGAATACCAATAGGATTTGCGATTCGGATACGTCATTACTACTTTTCAATTTCGAGGACATCGATGCTTGGCACCGCATGTGACGGCGGCCAGTGCAACTTGAAGGGGCATACGGCTGCGTGAATATCCGGTAGTCAAAAGTGCATCAGCAGCCAGCGGCCTGAACCTGCGCAGCGATTCGAATTGGTGGCATCAGCACATCTCGAAGAGGTTAAAGCAGACGCTCCTTAACTTGATCATCAAATTCATCAAATCATGCATGACAGGAACTTTCACAGGCCAAGTCAGTGCAAGCGACACCGAAAAGTTGTCGCCTACAAAGATGGTTCCGTCAAGTCGCTGCCTTTCCGCAATGAGCACAGAACTTCGCCCACGCTTGCAGGGTCGTTCCGCATTGCGTGCACGCAGAAGGAACCAACGTAGTTCCGCACTGCTGGCAGAAACGAGCCCCTAGCGCGTTCAGCGCCTTGCAGTTCGGGCATGCAACGCCGGCGTTGCCTCCTCCGCTGGTTGGAGGTCCGCCGCTTCCGTACCCACCGCCATAGCCGTGGCGATCACCGTGATGCGCCCCACCATGGTGGCCGCCACCCTGATGACCACCGAAAAGTCTGTCAAAAATACTCATTTATCTTTCCTCTTTCAAGAACGCCTTACAAGGCCGCTAAGGCCAACCAACGGATCTCATCACAATTTTTCGAAACATTCGCACTCGCTAGGGCAATGCAAAGAAGTGCCAAGAAGGTCGTTCTCCGCCCTTACGTCACTTCAGAACAAATCGTGCCGTCGCTGCCTTGCTTGCAAGATTCACCTGCGCGACAACCTTCGTACCGGGCGCGACTTTAAAACTACCTTTTGCTTCAAGCTTGTCACCCGATGGTTTCAAATCAATCTCTTGCTTGTCGCTACCTGAGAGCAAAGTGATTTTTGCTGTTGCCCTGCTGACATCAACTGGTTTCCCGTGATCTCGCACGTACAACTGAAGCACATCGGGCTTGGCCACGAGCTCGTAGTCCATATCCTTGATTTCCGTGACCAAACCTCCATGGAGAGGCTTGTCTCCATGACCATGGTCATGTTTGTCCGCAGCAAATACGACGCCTGATGCCATCAACATCAAAGCGAAGGTGGTCGAAATCAGTTTCATGAGTTTTCCTTTCAAAAGTACAGGTTAAGAATCAGATCTAAAGACTGGCTTATGAATTCTGCGAAGCAGCCGCAGCCTGCGGATGCACCGGTTCGGCAGTGACGTCCTCCAATTCCTCGTCCGGACGATGGGCCAGCCGATACAGAATCGGAAGCACGAGCAGCGTCAGCAATGTGGAGGACAGGATGCCGCCAATCACCACGGTGGCCAAAGGACGCTGTACCTCCGCGCCGGTTCCCGTGGCGATTGCCATTGGAATGAAGCCCAACGATGCCACCAAGGCTGTCATCAATACAGGGCGCAAACGAGTCAACGCTCCCTCACGGATGGCTGCGTCCAATTGGGCTCCCTCTTCTCGCAAGCTGCGGATGTAAGAAATCATCACGAGGCCATTGAGCACTGCAACACCTGACAGGGCGATAAAACCCACTGCGGCGGAAATCGACATTGGAATGTCACGCAGCCACAGCGCCAAAATGCCGCCGGTCAACGCAAATGGAATGCCGGTAAATACCAGCAGGCCATCCTTGACGTTGCCGAACATTGCAAACAGCAACACGAAGACCAGGAGCAACGACACAGGGACGACGATTTGCAATCGCTGTGTCGCGGACTGCAGGTTTTCAAATGTGCCACCCCAGCTCGTCCAGTAGCCTGCGGGAATCTTGACCTGCGCCAAAGCAGCTTCCGCGTCGGCCACAAAGGAACCGACATCACGGCCACGCACGTTTGCACTCACCACAATGCGACGCTTGCCGTTCTCGCGGCTAACCTGATTAGGCCCCGGTGCCAGCTCGAAGCTAGCCACTTCGGCCAGTTGGATGAAATTGGTTCGTCCTTCGACGCCGCCCGAACCGCGTGGCAAAGGAATCGGCAAACGTTTCATGCTCTCAAGGTCGTTGCGCAAGGACTCTGGCAAACGAACAAGGATGTCAAATCGACGGTCACCTTCAAACAACGTACCGGCCTCACGCCCCCCGATGGCCGTGGCCACTGCATCCTGAATATCAGCCACGTTTAGCCCGTAGCGCGCGGACTTCTGACGATCAATGTTGACTGTGAGCATCGGTAATCCGGTCGTCTGCTCCACCTTGACTTCTGACGCACCAGGGATTTTTTGCAACTTGGACGAAACCTCTTCGGCTGTCTTGTTCAAGACGTCCATGTCGTCCCCGAAGATCTTCACCGCCACGTCGCTTCTCACCCCCGAGATGAGTTCGTTGAATCGAAGTTGGATCGGCTGGGAGAACTCGTAGTTGTTACCCGGTATCTTGCCCACGACCTCCTGCACGGCGGCCAGCAACTCGTCACGAGACTTCCGCGGCTCGGGCCACTCAGACATTGGCTTGAGCATGATGTAGCCATCAGAAATGTTCGGCGGCATGGGGTCGGAGGCAATTTCCGCCGTTCCAGTGCGCGCAAAGACACGGTCGATCTCTGGAAATTTGGCTTTCAGCGTTGCTTCCAGTTGCTGCTGCATCGCCACCGATTGCGACAAACTGGTGCCAGGAATGCGCAAGGCCTGAATAGCGAAGTCTCCTTCGTTCAAGCTGGGCACGAACTCACTGCCCATGCGCGTTGCGATCAAACCGCACAACACCACTGCCACGGCTGCGGCAGCCAACACAACAGCCTTGGCTGCCATCACGCGATCTAGCAAGGGACCGTACCAGCGCTTGGCTTGCACCATCAAGAAGTTTTCCTTTTCGCTGACACGGTTGCCAATGAACAGTGCGACCGCAGCCGGAATGAAGGTCACCGACAAAATCATGGCTCCCACAAGCGCCGCCACCACCGTGAACGCCATCGGATGAAACATCTTCCCTTCGACGCCGGTCAGGGCAAAGATGGGCAAGTACACCACCATGATGATCAACTGCCCAAATAGCAGCGGGCGACGTGATTCCTTGGATGCAAGGAAAACCTCGTGAAAACGTTCCGCCCGAGTCAATGGTCTGCCGTAGTGAGCTTGCGCATGGGCAAGACGGCGAACACAGTTTTCGACGATCACCACCGCACCATCAATGATGATGCCGAAGTCCAGTGCGCCGAGGCTCATTAAATTAGCGCTGACCTTGTAGCTCACCATTCCTGTGAAGGTGAACAGCATCGATAAGGGAATCACGGTGGCCGTGATGATGGCGGCGCGGATGTTGCCGAGGAACAAGAACAGGATCACGATCACCAGGATCGCGCCTTCTAACAAGTTCTTTTTGACCGTGTTGATGGCCTTATCCACCAGGACGGTGCGGTCGTAGACGGTCACCGCATGTACACCCTCGGGCAGGCTGCGGTTGACCTCGATCATCTTCTTGTCGACGGCTGTTGATACCGTTCGGCTGTTTTGACCGATGAGCATGAAGACGGTGCCCAGCACCACTTCACGGCCGTTGTCAGTAGCAGCACCGGTGCGAAGTTCACGTCCGATGCCGACCTCGGCAACATCACGCACCCGAATCGGCACGCCACCCGCACTGCTGAGGATGACATTGCCGATGTCCTCAAGTGTCTTAACCTGCCCGGGGGCTCGAATTAGGTACTGCTCACCTCGCTTTTCGATATAACCTGCGCCCACGTTGCCGTTGTTGCGATCCAGAGCCGTCACAATGTCCTGCAGGGTGACGCCCAACGAGGCCAGTCGCTCGGGTATCGGTGAGATTTGGTATTCCTTTGCAAAACCACCAATCGAATTGATTTCCGTCACGCCGGGCACATTGCGCAACTGTGGCTTGATGATCCAGTCTTGAATCTCGCGCAGATCGGTGGCCGTGTAGGGCTGGCCATCAGGTTTTTTCGCACCATCCTTGGCCTCGACTGTCCAGAGGTAAATCTCACCCAAGCCTGTCGATATGGGCCCCATCGCAGGAGTGATTCCGGGAGGCAGTTTGTCGCGGGCCTCCTGGATGCGTTCATTGACCAACTGGCGCGCGAAGTAGATGTCGGTGCCGTCCTTGAAGATCACAGTCACTTGCGACAGCCCGTAGCGAGACAAGGAACGGGTCTGCTCCAGATTGGGAAGACCCGCCATCACGGTTTCAATCGGGTAAGTCACCCGCTGCTCGGTTTCCAGAGGGGAATATCCCGGCGCTTGGGTGTTAATCTGCACTTGGACATTGGTGATGTCCGGGACGGCATCGATAGGTAACTTTTGGTAGTTGAACACGCCGATGGCAGCCATACCAAAGACCGCCAGCAACACCAACCATCGGTGCTCAATGGCTGCGCGAATAAGTTTTTCAAACATGTATGTCGCTCCGGTATCAATGGGTGTGTTCGGCAGAGGCTTTGCCAAGCTCTGACTTCACGACAAAACTGCCTGCCGACGCATAAGGTGCCCCGGCTCTGAGCCCTTGCAACACCTCGACACGCTTGCCATCACTGCGGCCCAACTGCACAGGCTGAGCGATGAATCCCCCATTCACCTTCAGGAATACGACCGGCTTGTCGCCAACGGTCTGAATGGCATCACTGGCCACTGTCACGGGTACGTCAGCCTCTAAGGAGGTCACTTCCACGTTGACAAACAGCCCAGGACGCCAAGCACCTTTCGGGTTGGACAAGACCACTCGGGCTTTGGCCATACGGGTTTGTTCGCCAATCAGCGACCCAACAAAGGTGATAACGCCAGTAGCGCTGGCATCGAATGCAGTGGCCTTGATGGTCACTTTTTCGCCGACTCTGACCAGCGGCAAGTCCTTGGCTGGCACGTTGATTTCAGCCCAAACCTGCCCCAGATCGGAGACGGTAAACACGGCAGCATCCTCCTTGACGGCTTCGCCGAGGCTGAGATGCTTTTCAATCACTAAGCCATCGAAGGGCGCACGCAATTCAAAGCGGTTAAGCCCCCCCTTAGAAACGGTGGCTAGGCCCAAAGCGGAGAGCTTCTGTTGAGCGTTGGCCACAGCTACTTCAGCCTCGTGCAGCGCTTGCCCTGCTTGCAGGTAGTCCTGCTCTGCGGAAATCTTTTGCTCCCAGAGCCGCTTTTCACGCTCAAACGTGGTACTGGCCAAGGTCAGGCGCTTTTGCGCTGTTTGCAACTCGCTGCGCTGCTCAGACGCAGCCGGGCTGGCAATGACGGCCAGGACCTGCCCCTTCTTGACGGCTTGTCCCAAGCTGGCCTGCACGCTCTCGACCACACCCGCAATGCGCGGGACAACGTGCGATGTCCGGTCTTCGTTCAAGCGAATTTCCCCCGGCATTAGCAGGGCTGTCTTGATTCGTGCAGCCCCTGCTGTGTCGATGCCAATAGATGCCGCTTTAATTTGCGCATCACTGAGTTCGACTTTCCCCTCTTCTTGTTTGAGAACGAACATGAAGGGTTCGTTGGCTGTCTGGGCAACGATGTTGATCTCGAACGCGTGCGGCTCCGGCACGACCTCCCGGCTCAACAGGCTGTCTTTTTCAGTCGCGAAATTGAGTGTCTGTTTCTCTCCGGTCAAACGCGTGATGGTCGCGCTGACCTTTGCAGCGCTGGTGGGAAGAGGCTTGCCTTTGTCATACAACCAGACTCGCAAACGAGGCTCACCGCCTTCCTCAGCGAGTAACGCTTCCAGCCCGAAATCCCCCTCCTTGAACAGCTTGCCTCCATGCGGCCCCTTGGTCGGGGCCTCGTGGTGTTCGCCGTCCGCATGACCCTTGTCGTGGTCGTGTTTGTCTCCACTCTCCTTGCCGTGATGCTCACCATCACTGTGTGCCTTGGCTTCAACGTGGCTGCCGTGACCGTGGCCGTCATCTTTCGCTGTCTTGGTTGCTTTGCCGCCGAGAATGGCACTACCCATTACAACGCCCGTTGCAACGATCACGGCGATGGCGATCAGGTGCTTCTTGCTGACATTAAGTTTGTTGATATCGATTTTCATGTTTATTCCTTATTCGCTGGCTGAGTGACATTTGCCCCAGATTCGCCGAGCACGCGGTCAATGTCCGCCGCTGCGCGATGTGCTTCAGCCAGTGCTTTGATGTGTTGGGACTTGGCGGCAAAGTAGGTGCGCTGTGCGTCCAGTACTTCCAAGAAGTTGAACTTGCCGTTTTCAAACCCGACAGTGGCCGCGTCGTAGGCACTCTTGGCCCCAGGTAAAACATCCCGTTGCAGGACATCTACTTCTCCACGAATGGATTCCAGCCGCTCGCGGGCTTGAAATACATCCGTGCTGATGCGCACGCTTAGAGCTTGAACCTCGTCCCGCGCCTTGTCTTCGCGCTTTAGCGCTTCCAGTAAGTTGCCCTGATTGCGATCAAACAGCGGCAAGGGCACAGAAACGCCGAACAGCAGTTGATCGCGCTGCAGTTCGTTGGGGCGCTTCACCCCCAGGCTGAAAGTGATGTCGGGTATTCGTTTGCTGCGCTCTACATCGACTAACGACCTGCGGCGCTCAACCTCCAGCCGCGCACGGCGCAGCGTTGGCGAAGCAGACAGGCGCTGTTGGATGTTATCGAACGAAGGGACAGCCGGAAGTTCATCCACACTTCCTACCACAAGGGAAAATCGCGGTGGGTTGGCCCCCAACAAACTGGCCAAACGTGCCCGAGCACTGCGTTGCTCGGTCTGGGCCTGTGCCAGTTCAACTCGCACACCTGCTTCGGCCACTCGTGCCTTAGTTTCTTCGACTGGAGAAACCTTGCCCGCTGCCACACGTTTGGCAACGGCGTCCGTGGCGCGCTGTGCCAGTTCGACGCTGGCTTGAGCCAATGCAGCGCGTTCCTGTGCCGCCAAAGTGTCGAAGAAGGCAGCGACCACGGCGGCACGAATTTCGACGCGACGCACGTTAAGTTCTTCGACCGCAATGTCACGTCCTCGCTCTGCCGCCGTGATACGGGCAGCGCGCTTGCCACCCATTTCGACGGGCAGATTGATCTGCACGCTTTGTGTCCGGGTCGGTGCCCGCTGGTCTTCCAGTGAGTACGCCAGTTCGGGATTGGGACGCGCTTGCCCCTGGATCACCTGACCTTGCGTTGCCTCGATTTCCCGCCTTGCGACAGCCAGATCAAGATTGCTGTCCAGGGCTAAATCGATGGCCTTTTGCAGCGTCAGGATGGTTGCCGCTTCGCTCTGCAAGCCGCTTCTGACGGCTGGATGATTGTCTTGTGCTGCTGGCAGCGCCTGAGCGAAAGCTGCCCCTGCAGTGAGCGCTACGAGCAAACTCGTAGCAGCCGCAACTCTTAATGTGCGGAGGACGGAAACTGACTTCCGTCGTTTGTGATTGTGATGACTCTTCAACATCCGATTCTCCAGTGATATTCAAATACACGAGGGAATCGGCGGAGAGCGATCCAAATGATCGCCTACGACGCCATCACATCAACCGCACGAAGTCGGCTTGACACGGTCACGCGCTAGGCGTATCCATGCATTGGTGATGACGAAGGGTAAGGGACGCGCTCCCCGCCGATCAGGCGAGGACACGCCACTGAGGGCGTTCGAGGCGTTCAAAAGGGGGCGACGTGAGACGAGCCCAATAATCTACTGCGCCCGGAGACGAGTCTGCCAGCGCTGCAACCGTGACTGCCCCAGGCAAGGCCGACAAACATCCCGCGTGACAGGATGCGCAATCGGGATCGCCACCAATGGTCTTGCTTGGATCAGGAGATGCGTCTTTGCCATCCGCGGTCTTGTGCTGGTGGTCATGGTGACCAAAGTGCTTGGCTGCGGCACCGGTTTCGTGTTGGCAATAGCTGGCTGCAGCCGCCCAGCTAAGCTGAAGCGGCATGAATACCAACAAAAGGATCGCCAACCATTTACGCATCTTGGGAACAGTGTAGCAGCTATAGACTTCCCCGTCAATCTTTTCTACTTGTTCGATTGCTTTCCAAGCAACCTTAGCCCATTGAAGACCACCATTAAGCTTGCCCCCATGTCCGCAAACACCCCCATCCACATGGAGGCGTTGTCGAACTGAAGCGGCAACACAGCGAGCATGAGGATGGCAAGCGGGCTGCGCGTGTGGGTGAGTCTAGCCGCTACAGGGTTCGGGCATAGGTCACGAGCTGATCGCCGTGACCGGCATCACCACTTTTCGGCACGGATGCGCCGAACCTGAGCGTTCATGCGGTGCCGGATCACATGCGAGTACAGCCATCGCTTAAGCCCGGAGAGGTTCGAGCCGTGCCGGGCATAGAACTCATCGGGACTGTCGAAGACACCGAAGTCGTCGGCAATGCCGTCCCTCTGGATGTAGGTGTCCTGGCCGCGCCACTCGACCGCGGGCGCGGACAGGTCGGGCGTGGCGGCCCCGAAGCCGCAGAAGCGCCGGCGGGCCGGAAACCGCCGCTGGAGGCTGGCCAAGTAGGACGCGTCCAGGATGAAGCCTTCAAGGTTGACCCAGCGCCCGTCGAAGTCGACTTCCACCCAACTGTGGATGATCCGCTGGGGGGCCAGCGCGTAGGCGATGCCGGTGATAGCGCCCTTCTGCAGCGGCTTGTCGATGGTGAAGCCGTGGAATCGGCAGCGGATGCCGACGGCGCGCATCAGGGCCATCAGCAGCGTGCTCTTCGTGTTGCACTGGCCGACTCCGTCGGCGAGCACGGCCGAGGCAGGCAGTTCGTCGCTGGCGTTGTAGCCAAAGGCGATCTCGTTGCGCACGAAGTCGTAGACCGCACCGATCCGATCGAACGCGGGCAGCTGTCGCCAGCCCCGCCTCTCGACCAGGGTATCGATGGCAGGGTGCGTGAAGTCGAGAAGACGGGTGGGCTGCAGCAGGCGCGGTTCGGTGTCCATGATCGACTCAGTTTCGTTGGGCGCTGCGCAGCAGGCGCAGGCCGTTGAAGACCACCAGCAGACTGGCCCCCATGTCGGCGAAGACGGCCATCCACATGGAGGCATTGTCGAAGATGGCCAGAAGTAAGAACACCAACTTGATGCCTAGCGCGAGACTGATGTTCTGCCACAGAACAGCGTGCGTGCGCTTCGAGAGTCGAATCGTTTCCGGCAGGCGGCGCAGATCGTCATTCATGACCACCACGTCGGCAGCCTCCATCGCCGTGTGGGTGCCCGCGCCGCCCATTGCGAAGCCGATGTCGGCCTTAGCAAGTGCTGGCGCATCATTGATGCCATCACCTGTCATCGCCGTGATGCCCAGGCGTTGTTGAAGCTCGCCGATGGCCTGCAACTTGTCTTCGGGTAGCAAGTTGCCTCGCACCTCGCCTATGCCCGCCTGTGAGCCGACGGTGCGCGCAGTCGCGATGTTGTCCCCTGTCAGCATGACCGGTGTCACACCAAGCAACTTCAGGTCGGCTACGGCTTGCGCGGATGTTGGCTTGATGGTGTCCGCCACCGCACAGATCGCCATCACACGTTCGCTGTTAGCAAGGAGTGTGACCGTGCGACCTGCCTTCTCATGAACTGCGAGGCGGGTTTCGAGTTCAGTCGAACATTGCCCACGCTCCTCGATCCAACGGTGGTTGGCCAGCGCATAGGAATGATTGCCGATGACACCTTGCACTCCACGCCCTGCAACGGCTTGAAACTCTCCTACTTCTTGAGCGATGGTTGACAGCCCCTCTGCGATGGCTTTGGAAACCGGGTGATCCGACCGGCCCGCGAGACTCTTTGCAAGACCCTCCAGCACCCCATGATCAAGACCTGTATCTACGGGCTCGAAGGCCACCAGTTTGGGCTTACCTTCCGTGATCGTGCCTGTCTTGTCCAGGGCCACAGCTTTGATCTTTCGCGCATCCTCCAAGTAAACGCCGCCTTTGATCAAAATCCCCCGTCTTGCCCCGGCCGCCAAGCCACTGACGACCGTGACAGGTGTGGAAATAACCAGGGCACAGGGGCAAGCGATGACCAACAACACCAAGGCTTTGTAAACAGCCTGCATCCAGGTCAAATCCGTGATCCAAGGTGCTAACAGCGTGACGGAGACAGCCAGGATGAACACTGCCGGGGTGTAGATCGCGGCAAACCGATCTACAAAGCGCTGAGTTGGCGCGCGTGACGACTGCGCTTGCTCGACCGCGTGGATGATGCGAGCCAGGGTACTGTCCGAAGCGGGCGCGGTAACCCGGAATTCCAAGGCGGCAGACTGGTTGATGGTGCCTGCGTACACTTCGTCGCCAGGAACCTTGTCTACAGGCAGGCTTTCCCCAGTCACGGGAGACTGGTCGATGGCACTCTGTCCAAGCGTCACGACGCCATCGAGTGGAACGCGCTCTCCTGGACGGATGCGCACTATCGCATCGACGGCGACCCCTTTGACGCCGACGCGCGTCCAACTGCCGTCACCTTGACGCACCTCGGCTTGCTCCGGTGCCAGCGCCAACAAGCTCTTGATGGCGTTACGCGCCCGATCCACCGCTCGCGCCTCGATGGCCTCGGCTATGGCATACAAAGCCATCACCATGGCAGCTTCTGGCCACTGGCCTATCAAAAAGGCGCCTGTCACAGCCACCGTCATCAGTGCGTTGATGTTCAAGCGACCTTGCCGCAATGCGGAAAGCCCTTTACCGTAGACAGAAAAGCCCGCCAGGGCGATGGCCACTGCGGCCAGCCCCATTCCAAGGGCTTTTCCTGACCAACTATCTGGAAAAGCGAAGGCCAAGCCTTCAGCCGCCACGGCCAGTCCCAATGCAGCAATCAATTTGCCCCATGATGCCCAGAAACCTGTTGGCGGTGCCTTAGTAGCACCCTCGGATTTGTCTTTGACCTTGATAGGTTCTGGTTTGAAGCCTGCCTTGCGAATCGCATCCAGTGCCAACCGCAGAGCATGATCCTCAGCAGCGATGCCCAACTCGCGGTTGCCCAAGTCGAACTGCAAGCCGTGAATACCTGCCACGCCATCCAGCACTCGACGGATTTCTGACTCTTCCGACGCGCAGTCCATGTTTGCGATCCGGAATCGCCGTGACTCAACAGCCGTTGCAGCAGACGCAACTGGCCCACCCACAGCAGGCGATGCAGCGCATCCACTCCCACAACCGCAGGCAGTGTCAACTTGTTGGGATTGGTGAGTAGGGTTCATGATCTTCTCCTTGTAGGATGGATTAAAAACCCTGTAGCCACTACAATGTCAAGCGCCTACAAAATAAGACTATGCAACTTTCCTGCCACTGCGCAAGGTGAAGATATGAAAATCGGCGAACTGGCCAAGGCTGCTCACACTCAGGTTGAGACTATCCGGTATTACGAACGCGAAGGATTGCTGCCAGAAACGGCTCGCACTGAAGGAAACTATCGGGTATACGGTAGCGAACACGTTGACCGGCTAACCTTCATTCGGCACTGCCGAGGGTTGGATATGACGCTGGATGAAATCCGAGTCCTATTGCGCTTCAAGGACTCGCCTCACGAGAACTGTGCTCAGGTAAACGACCTGCTTGACGAACACATTGGCCATGTGGCCTCCCGCATCAAAGAGTTGAAAGCGCTGGAACGACAACTTAAGGCGTTGAGAGAAAACTGCCGTGAGTCTCAACAGGCTAGCCAATGCGGAATTTTGACCGAATTGTCCACAGCATCACGCAGCGATTGCGAGTCAGCTACAAGCAGAGTGCATGTTCACGGGGCACACAGCCTCAAAGGAAAGCGTTGAACAAACAGCGTCAGCCAAGTAGTAGTCGTACCTCGGCGTCACGTCGGGAGACAAGTCCTGGCAGCACACGTCCGCCACCATAGATCCAGCGCTGCAGCTCGTGCATTACGCTCGGCCAGTCTCGTTGATTCACTCGTTGCCGAAGCGTCGATGTCTGTAGCCGCCCCGCACCAAGGTTGAAGGTGAAATCAACGATGGCCGCGAGTCGTCCCTCGAGTTCGGTAGCCAAGACCGGGCAGTAGCGCAGCGTCGCGGCGAGCGCTGTTTGCAGGTCGCGGGCCAGATAGACCTCGGCTTCGGTTTCCGTGATCGGCGGATGCTTCGGATCACACAGATGGCCGTACCCAATTGTCCAGTAGCCTGCTGGGCAGATGTACGGATGCGCGCGTCGAGGATCGGCCTTCGGAACGCGGTGGAATCCCTCGAAGCGTTTGGCCAGCTCGATGGCCGCTTTCGGCACTTCGCTCACGAACGCACCCGGTCGAACACGCGCCCGAGGAACCAAAAGTTCAGCACCCCGGCCCACAGCGCCTGATCTGCTTCCGTCCAGGCATACAGGATGGCAACGCCCCAGCCAGCGCCACCTGTCAAGGCGGCTGCAACTGTTGCCGTTTTGGCTGCGCAATAAAGGGCCATAAACCAGTAGGTGATGACGGGGCGCACGCTGATCGACAAGGCATCGGCCCAGCGAACTCCGGTTTTCTCGCCCTGAGTGCGAACGGCTTCGCGCAGGGTCTCAATGGCTCCGACGCTCCACGCAGCCTCAGCACCTGCGCCGATTTCCGACATTCGCTGCGCGCCACGCAGCTTCTCGAATTCCAGCGCCTTGTCCTGCATCGCCAGCTCGTGGCCGCGCTCGCCTTTACGGTCGAGCCACTTCAGGATCTCCGGCGCGAGTCGAAAGACCCCACCGAGGAGCCCGCCAAGCAACGTCTCGATCATTGAGGACCTCCCATAATTTTGAGCTTGATCGCCGTGCCGACCAAAAGCACCGCCAGCACGCCCGTCGTGATCACCCGAATGGCCGTTCGCCAGGCAGTGCGTCGGGCATCGCGCCAGGCCTCGAGCAGATCCCGTAGGTCGCGGATGTCTTTGGCGGCGCTGCCGTTCTCCAAGCCCAGATGGCTAAGGCAGCGTTCGGCGCCGCGCTCGGCGGCGTTGTTGAGCATCTCGTCGAAGTCCTCCTTGCTCATGAGGAGCATGTTCTCGACGAGTACGGCTTTTTCGGTTTCGGTCATTGTGGTCTCCAAAGAAAAAATGCCCGCGCTGGCGCAAACCAGGCGGGCGGGATGGGTGTGGTTAAGGTTAGGCGGCGACGACCGGAATCGGGAACGGCTTGACGGCCCGCGTTGGCGCCTTGGTGCCGGTTTTTGTGAGCCCGAAGATGTCTTTGCGATCATCTGGCAGGTCACCGTCGATATAGATTGGCACCCACCCGGTCAGGAACTCGATTCCTGCCGCAAAGATCGGCAGCGCGTCCGAGTAGGCGTTGTTGCAGGACACCTCCCACAGAGGGCCTTCTAGGAACATACACGCCCCCTTGCAGATCTGCAGCACCGGACAGGTCGGGCACTCCGCGCGATTCGACCAATGCGTTGCAGTTTTCAGGGCAACAGCGCCTAGGTCGCTGGTGTGCCCGATCCGATGTGGTTCGCCGTTCGGGGCGTTCGCCCTGGCACTAACGTTCTGGCAGGTCAGTACGTTGCCACGCAGATCAACGGCAACAGAATCCGGATGGTCCATGCCGCACTTTTGCCCAAGAGAACTTGCGGGACGACGCGTGCGGATCGAATTGACGAAGGAAGCGATCCTGTCCTTTATCGCTGCGAAATTCGCAGCCTGTCCGGTTCTAATCTCCTGGAAGGCTCGGGTGCGAAAGGGATGAAAGTCGTTCGGGCCGAGCGAAGTGGCAAGTCCACCCTCGTCGTAGGCATCAACGACCGATCCCTCGCCGATCGGAACATCCTGATCGCCCGTGAGCTGTACAAAGAATCGGACCACCTCAGCGCGCGAGACGTTGTGCCGGTTCATCATGGCGTTAAAGCTTACTCGGCGCTTGGGAGCAAGGCGCCGATAGAGATCCAGGATCGCCGCACGCTGCTCCGGATTGGCTAGGGGATCAGGGCCGCGCACATGCTGTCCGGGGCCGTCATGGGAGATGCCGACGTTGAAACCCAGCTCGTCGAGCCACTCGTTGATCTCGGGCGACAGCAAAGACCCGTTGGTGATTATCCCGAACGATGCGTCCGGGTACTTCGCACGCAAGGCATCTGCTAGCGGTCGAAGTGTCTTGATGTAGACGAGCGGCTCGCCACCCCAGAATTCCACACGCTCTGGTTGAACGGTCACCCACCGATCAAGGTCAGTGAGAAACCCCTCAACGTCGCCAGGATTGGTCTCATCGGCGCGGGGCACAAAGCGCTGGGAGCAGTACTCGCAAGAGTAGTTGCACGATAGCCCGAGAGAGAGTTTCAGCACGCGCGGGGTGATCTTGCCGAGGGGTTCGGTACGAGAAGTACGCGGGGCTACGGGCCGTTCGGCGACCCCGTGCGCGGGAACGAGTGCCTGGCCTTCCGCGTCGGTTAGGTCCCCGGTCTGGTTGTCGTAAAAGAGCGCACGACGCTCTCCGGTCGACGGCCGAAGGGCATGGATAGTGAATTTCATGGCTGCCCTTTCAGCGGAAGGTAGAGATCGGTGTAGTTGTGGGACGTCACGCGCAACGTGATGGCGAGGAGCGTGCGGCTGCCTTCGGATGTGAAAGCGTTCGTCTCATGCCAGATCGGCGCCGGGTGAAGGATCGCGAGCCCCGGAAAGGGGTCGATGAACCGTGTCTTCTCCCAGAAGGGAAACGACGCCATCGGCCGCGGATCGCAGAGGATCAGTTCGCCGTCTCCTACAGAGCGTTCGCGCTCTCCAAAAGGTTTCCGGTTCGAGCCAGTCTCCAAATACACGCAGAGCACGTGGTCGCAGGTGTGGTGGTAGTGCGGAAGCGTGCGACGACCACGCTCAAGATGGACGACTGGCAAGATGCGCGCAACGAATTCGATTTCTTGGGCGTTGCGCACCCCAAGTGCCTCGCGCAGATATCGTCGGTAGGTCTCATAGATGTAGTCCTGCAGCCGATCGAAAGCCGGCTGTGGCGCAAGCGCTCGATACGGCTCCATGAGCAGATTGAATTGGTGGCTGAGCGCCATGTTGACGTCGGGTAGAGAACAGGTTGAACCACCCTCGTGAAACAGGGTGCGTGCACGTTTGGCGAACGCGGAGAGCGCTTGGATCTCGTCGTCAGCAAATGGAGCTACCTCGCGCAGGACCGGCGTAGGCCAGAGGTACTCAATCATTTGCGACCTCCAGTCCAAAACTGATGGCAACGCGCAGTGCCGGGCAGTAACGGGAAAGAGGCCGTGCGCCGTGAAGCGCCGTACCGTCGAAAACGACTGCGCGATTCGGGCGTACAACAACGCTTCGTACGATCTCTCGAGCATCGTCAAACAGGCAGAAGTCGCCGCCCCATTCGGGATCCCAGGTCGGTACCGGGTACCAGACTACGGTTCGCGATTGCCCTGAATAGGTTTCGGGGAAATCGCGATGGATCGCCGCCTCGTCCCCAAAAGACTGGGCATTGACCCATACCCGTGTGAGCCCACGACCGGCGAAAAATCGCTCGCTGATGCAGGTGGCGACGCGCGAAAGCGGGGTGTCAGCGTCAACAAAGCGCTCGAACGTCATCGTAGGATCGACCGCACGGTCTTCGTAGTGGTGGGCATGGATTCCTGGCAGGACATAGTTGCGGTGCCAAAAGGTCCCACTCGAGTCGCGCCGCGCCTTCCAGCCAAACAGCAAGGGCTGTCCGGCTAGCCAAGCGGTGGTGGCATCGGTGAGCACAGGGTCGATCGCCTCATCGACAATTTCCATCGTGCTTACAGGACGCATTCGGCCACCCCGGTGAAAAAGCGAAACCCGACCTTGACCTTCGCCCCGTTAACCGGGGAGATCACGGTATTAGTGGCAATGTTGGCCTCGAGTGGTGTGCGGGAGGAGCGAAGCCATCCACCTGTGCATTCCCAATAGAGTTCAGTGCCCGTGAGGTCGAACGGATGATCGCCACGGGATACGGTAGCGGTCAGTTCAATGCCATTGGCCGTCGTCACTCGGGCCAGCGAAATCCGTGGAAAAAATTCGCGAGAGAGGTCCCGCCACTGGGCTGCACTGAGCACTTCGTCCACACCGAGTGCGGAAACGTCGTCCGACTCAGCGACTGTTATACCCAGCGCCGATTCGGTAGGTGAGGCGACCAGGAGGACCGATCTCCAAAGCGCACCGCCCAAGAATCGTGCGAGTGGCCTTTTGTCGATATAAGTGGCCGCATAGACGTTTACCGGATCGACGTCATCGTTGCCCATTGCCCAGACTGAATAAGCGTGTTTCGGCTGCGCCGCGAGAGCGCTGAAGACTTCGAGGTCGATCGTCGATGTGCGCTTTGAGGCGTCTGGGGACAGATCACCTTCACTGGAGGCTTCGGTGGTGACATCTGTGTCAACAACCTGGGTCAGCGTCGAACCGGAGCGTGACCATTGCCGGCGCAGCGGATTGTCGTAGCGGCGAACTGCATAGAGCTTCATGACCGGTCTCCTTAGCCGCCGCCACAGCAATTGCAGTTGCAATCGCAGTTGCAGTTGAAGTTATATCGAACGGATCGAAGCTGGAGCTGACTGCCGTTATCAATCAACTCAGTGCGCACTGTCGCGATGTTGCCGCTGCCATAGCAGTTGATCGGAATCTCCGGAATGCAGTTTCCGGTGTTCCCGTTGCAGTTAACCAGGGTGGGCGCACAGTTGGCGACGGTCGAGAAAAAGTAGTCGTGTAGCCATCCATAGTTGGCGGTCCACATCGAGCCGCTGTTGTTCATGTACATGTCCCAGTTGCCGTCAGACTTCAAAAAGCCCATCAGGTTGCTGTTGACATGCAGGTAGCGGGTCACGTTGTCCGTGTCCTGCATGTTGATGGTCGGGGCGGTGTTCTGAATCGTGAGATTGCCCGTCATCGTGTCGCCGGTCTTGGCGACCCGGCTGGACAGGTCAATATTGACCGTCGCATTGCCAGCAGCGTCAGGTCCAGCACCGTTAACCGACCTCACAAAGGCTGTGGAGTCATAGCCATCGAGCTTGTCGGCGTTCGCGGCCTTGGCGGTGATGCCGAGGTAGGCGGCGTTGTGGTTGTGCGTGCTTGAGGCAAAGGCGCTCGCATGTTGGCCATCAAGCAAGTCGGCATCGAGCCCAGTGCCTGCGCCATCGACCGTCAGTAGCTTTGCCAGGACATCGGCTGCCGTGTAGGTGGCAGCATTGAGTTTGGCTGCGAACTGCGTATCGATGCCGCTTGCCAAGTCCATGATGAAACGCCAGTTGTCCGGGTTGGTCCCGATCAACTGGTAGAGCTTCAGTTGGTCCGTGCGGTAGCACAGCATCCCAATCTGAAGGTTGGTCGTCGGGAAGGTGGTGCCGCTGTTGCACGAAATGGCCGTCTTGTCGTTGTTCAGAATCTCGATCAGAGAATCGGACAGC
>Ga0078894_10001025_pt1 | contig 20316 bp, 10 predicted proteins | sample LauGreSu1BDMLBSD_2_FD_67506 | JGI IMG/M metagenome (GOLD analysis project Ga0078894, IMG submission 67506) | Freshwater lake microbial communities from Lake Michigan, USA - Su13.BD.MLB.SD (version 4) (version 4) | ecosystem: Environmental > Aquatic > Freshwater > Lake | place: Lake Michigan... | reverse complement strand
CCCCCCCCCCAACACGCACACCCAAAAAAAGCGTCCCCATCCCCCATCCCCCCAAGAACTGGACGGACCTTTTTCCTCGCATATCCGAACCACTACTCCGAATAAACAAGCATAACATCAAAAAATCGCCACAAAACTCCCCACATATCCCAGTTCCCCGCCCCATCTCAATTTTTTTTCCTTGCATTTCCGAGTATCCACTCCGAAAATACAGGCATGATTTTTCGCCCCTTCTATTTCGAACAACTCCGACAGACACTCCGCAGATCACCCATCTGCGGACTCCTCGGGCCTCGACAAACCGGAAAATCCACACTCGCCCTCGAAATCGCCCGCTTCTTCCCCCAGTCCCACGTCTTCGACCTCGAATCCCCCGCCGACCTGCTCAGACTCACCAATCCCGAACTCACCCTCAGTCGCCTCTCAGGACTCATCATCCTCGACGAAATCCAGCTCAGACCAGACCTGTTCCCCATCCTCCGCGTACTCGCCGATCGCGCTCGCCCGGATGTCCAGTTCCTGATCCTCGGCAGCGCCTCACCACAGCTCATCCGACACTCCTCCGAATCCCTCGCCGGCCGCATCCAGTTCGTCGATCTGCATGGGTTCAATTTGTCCGAAATCGGCTCCGCAGCACTCGAAAAACTCTGGCTGCGTGGTGGCTTCCCCCGCTCATTCCTCGCCGATAACGACTCCGACAGCTCCGCCTGGCGCGAATCCTTCGTCCGCACATTCCTCGAACGTGACCTGCCGCAGCTCGGACTGCGCATCAATGCCACAGCCATGCGACGCTTCTGGACCATGCTGGCACATCGACACGGACAAATCTGGAACGCCTCGGAACTCGCTCGCTCCATGGCCCTGTCCGACAAAACTGTCCGCAACTGGCTCGATGAACTCAGCCTCACCTTCATGGTCCGACAACTGCAGCCCTGGTTCCAGAACCTCGGCAAACGCCTCGTCAAATCACCCAAAATCTACCTCCGCGATTCCGGACTGCTGCATCACCTCCTCGGACTGTCCACCATGCAGCAACTGCTGGGACACCCCGCAGTCGGAGCATCGTGGGAAGGTTTTGCACTCGAGCAGATCCTGCAGTTGCTGCGTCCCACCGACGCGTGGTTCTACGCCACTCAATCCGGAGCCGAACTCGACCTGTTCCTTCAGCACAACGGTCGCCGCCTCGGCTTCGAATTCAAATACAACGAATCACCCCGCACCACCCGCTCCATGCGCATCGCACTCGCAGACCTGCAGCTTGACCACCTCTGGATCATCTGCCCCGGAACCGTCCAGACACAGCTTGATGAAAAAATCTCCGTCTGCGGCCTCGCCACCGCAGAGACCCTGCAGCAGGAAACAGGCTGATCCCGCCCCACCTCAGCCCCTCGCGTCCGAATAAACTCTGTGCTAACCTGTCACCCGTCTGACACACAACACCCGCTCCCAGCCGCCCCGAAACAACTCACCCGATCCTGCTAACCCAACCACCGACCAAACAGCACACCAGCCCGGGAACGCTCGCATGATCCCTGCCTCACGCCTGCGGCACACCTGCCAGCCTCCCGCACCAACACTCCCACTGCTGCTCTGCCTCCTGCTGCTGACCATTGCCCACACCACCACCGCCTCCGCTCAGACCTCAGACGCCATCCCCCCGGCCACTGAGACCACCGCCAATCCCTACCCCGCCGTCAAAGCCCTGCTCAGAGAACGCTGCTTCGCGTGCCACGGCAGCCTGAAACAGGAAGCTGGACTGCGACTCGACACCGTCGCTGCCATGCACACCGGCGGCTCCAGCGGACCAGCCATCACCCCCGGAAATGCCAGCGACAGCCATCTGCTCCAGCGCACCAGCAGCCCCGACGCCAGCACCCGCATGCCCCCCGAAGGCCGTCCACTCGAACCCGCACAACTGCAACTGCTGGCATCATGGATCAACGCCGGTGCCAAACCCACCGACCACGACACCCCCGAAGCCGATCCCCTCGCACACTGGGCCTTTCAGCCCCCCACACAGACGCCCCTCCCGGACTTCGCTACCGCTGCCCACAAAAACGCACCGCACCCCGGGTCCGCCGCCATTGACTCCTTCATCACCGCAAGGCTGGTCGCTGCCGGTGTCACCCCATTGCCAGCCGCCGACAAACAGACCCTCCTGCGCCGCGCCTCGCTTGATCTCATCGGTCTGCCTCCCACACCCGCCGAATTGTCCGCCTTCCTGAATGATCCCGACCCCGAGGCCTTCTCCCGCGCCGTCGATCGACTGCTCGCTGATCCTCGCTACGGGGAACGCTGGGCCCGACACTGGATGGATGTCTGGCGCTACGCCGACTGGTATGGCCGTCGCCACGTCCCCGACGTCTGGAACAGTGCTCCACAGATCTGGCGCTGGCGCGACTGGATCGTCAACTCGCTCAATGCCGACCACGGTTACGACCGCCTGCTGCAGGAAATGCTGGCCGCTGACGAAATTCGCCCAGGTGATGATCAGGCCGCTGCCGCAACCGGCTACCTCATTCGCAACTGGTACGCTCTCAATCCCAATGACTGGATGCGCAGTATCGTCGAACACACCGGCAAAGCATTTCTCGGCCTCACCTTCAACTGTGCTCACTGCCACGACCACAAATACGACCCCATCGCTCAGACAGATTACTTCCGCCTGCGAGCCTTCTTTGAGCCCATCTACATCCGCCAGGATCAATTGCCTCGACAGCCAGACCCCGGGCCGTTTCAGGACTACGACTACGGCAAGCTTCGCACCATTCAGCGACTGGGCATGGTCCGCGTCTTCGACAAACACCCCGCTGCTCCCACGTGGTTCTACACCGGCGGCGATGAACGCAATCGTCAGACCGAACGTGGACCACTCGCACCCGGACTGCCAGCCTTCCTCAATCGCAGTGGCCGATTCACACCCCAGACCATTTCACTTCCAGTCGCCGCCTTCTATCCGGCACTGCGCCCCGAAATGATTGCGTCCAGACGCAATGAACTGCAGCAGGCCGAACAGTCGGCTCGCGAACACCTCGCAGAAACACCCGATGCTGCCACCGATCCCGCCAGTCGCTCGGCCCTCGAAGTCGCCACAGCCGCCTTCAATACGGCCGCCGCGACGGCACGGGACAGCGGAGTTTCCGGAGCACTCTCCGGATTGCAGTCACTGCACCTGACAGCCAGCACCGGACGCCGCGTCCTGCAGCATCGCTTGCCCCGGCTCCCCGCCATAACTCAGGGCACCACCCTCAGGTTCCAACTGCACCTGCTGCAGAACGCACACGTCAATTTCCAACTGGCCAAAGATGTCATCAAGGGTCTTACCGCCAGCTGCATCGCATTCGACAGCAACCGCATCATCACATGGGCCCCCGGATCCGTCACAGACTCCGAAGCCGCACGCTTCGACTTCGACGGCGGGCAACGACGCTTCGAAGTTCAACTGACCTTCGATCCCGCCGCAGATCGCTGCCTGCTCACCATCCACACGCTCCCCGACCACACCAGACTGGTCGACCAGCTCCCCATCGCACTCAGTGGCTGGAACCCGGCCACACAACCGCACCACGCCATCAGCGTCGACGCCCGCAAAGGCAGCGAAGCACTGCTCGATGACCTCACCATTCTGGCCCCCGACGGCAACACACTTTTTTCCTGCGACTTCGAAGCCCCTGCCTTCTCTGCCGGCGCCGACGCCGTCGGCATCGCGGACTGGGAGGCCTCAGCCTTCTCCGAAGCCGGCGGATTCTCAACGGTCTCGGCCACCGCCGCAAATCCAGCTCTGATGCCCGCATGGCAGCAGTTGCTCGCCGCTCAGTCCGCCATGGACCTGCAGCGACTGCCACACCGCACCGCCACAGCAAAGCTGGCAGCAGCCACTGCCCGCACCGCAGCGTGGGAAGCACACGTCGTGGCCGAAACTGCACGACTGACCGCAACCAATAGCCTCGATAACCTGCCGCAGCTCACCACGACCACCGCTGCACTGCGGCTGCAGGCTGACCGGCTGTCCGCTGCAGCGGACCTTCTGGCCGCCGAATTGTCTCTCGCCACAGCCCGGGCGCTGCCACCCGAAAACAAGGACCGTGACAAACAGATCGATGCAGCCACAGCCACACTCGCCACCACCCGAACAGCCGCCGAACAGGCACGCGCCGCCGAAATCGCCGCCACTGCCAACCCTGTTCTGCCACCACTTGGCCCCGAATATCCTCGACACAGCACCGGTCGCCGCAAAGCCCTCGCCGAATGGATGACAGACCGACAGAACCCACTCACAGCCCGAGTCGCCGTGAATTATGTCTGGTTGCATCACTTCCACACCCCCCTCGTTTCCACCGTCACCGACTTCGGACGCAACGGAGCCAACCCAACACATCCCGAAATACTCGACTGGCTGGCCGTCGAGCTGATGGAATCCGGCTGGAGCCTCAAACATCTGCATCGACTGATTCTGAACAGCCAGACCTGGCAGCGTGCCAGTGCCACCAGCAATCCACAGCAACTGGCGGCCGCCGGCAGCAGTGACCCCGAAAATCGCCTGCTGTGGCGCATGAATCCCGGTCGCATGGAAGCTGAAGTTGTGCGCGACAGCCTGCTGTACATCGCCGGCAAACTGGATCCCACCAGCGGAGGTCAGGAGCTGGAGAACACCGAAGCCCTCACTACATTTCGTCGCAGTCTGTACTACGCCGTCTACCCGGAACAGGGTGGCCGCAGTCCCCTCGGTGAACTCTTCGACGCCCCTGACCCGCTCGACTGCTACCGCCGCACCAGCAGTATCGTGCCCCAGCAGGCACTCGCTCTGACCAACAGCGACCTCGTGCACTCGGTCAGTGCCGCTGTCGCTGCCAGGGTCACGGCAGCCGCCGACACCACGGCAGCCTCCTCTTCCGCTGCACCGCACGACCCCGACACCTTCATTCACCACGCCTTCCTGATCATCCTGTCCCGCACTCCCACCGCTCCCGAGCTGCAGGTTTGTCGCGAATTTCTGCAGCAGGATCCGCCGGAAGTCGCACGACACAGTCTTGTCAGAGCCCTGCTCAATCATCATGATTTCATTACCGTGCACTGACCCGCCACAAACAGACGGACTGACCATGCCTGCTGTGCCTCAGAACTCTGCCTGCTGCTCCCGCCGCACCATGCTGTCGGATCTGGGTATGGGGTTTACCGGACTGGCTCTCGGTGCGCTGCTGGCAGACGATGGTATTGCTGCCGATAACCTTTCACCTGCTGTCGCTGCAGACACCACGCACCCGCCGGATGGCCAGCCACACCACACCGCCCGCGCTGACAGCGTCATCTGGATCTTTCTTTCCGGCGGTTACAGCCACGTCGAAACGTTTGATCCGAAACCGGCACTCAATAAATACGCCGGCCTGACGTTCGACAAAACGCCGTTTGAAAACCCGGTCAACTCACCCCTGCACAGAAAGCGGTTTCGTTCGGTGGCAGCCGAAGAAATCAACGTGCGGGATGTGTACCCCGTGATTTATCCGATGCAGGTCGGCTGGAAACCCCGCGGTGACAGCGGCATAGAAATGACGGACTGGTGGCCGCATCTGGCTGAGCAGGTCGACGAACTCTGCTTCGTGCGAAACATGTGGACCACGGACAATGATCACGCGGCCGAAAATCAAATCCACACCGGCCGCCATCGGCTGGATGAACAGCAGCCCAGCATTGGCGCGTGGGCCCACTACGGACTCGGTACGCTCAATGAAAACCTCCCGAAATTCGTGGTGCTCGGTGGCCCCACCCGCTCAGACACCCGACTCTCCATCGACTCGCTGTATCTGGGACCACAGTACGCCGGAGTTCCCATCGCGCTGGATCCCGCCAATCCCCTGCCCTTCGGTAAACGACAGCCCGGACAGTCCCTGCAGCAGCAGCAGCGCGAGTACGAGCTGATCGGTCGACTGAACCGACTGTCGGCCGTCGAATACCCTTCCGACCAGAAACTGCTGGCCCGCATTCGCGCTTATGAATTGGCCTTCCGCATGCAGGCGGCTGTGCCCTCTGCCATCGACTTCACCCACGAAACTCAACAGACACGTCAACTGTACGGACTGGACCAGGACAACACAAAAATCGCCGGTGAACGACTGCTGGCCGCACGACGCCTGGTGGAACAGGGAGTCCGATTCGTGCAGGTATTCCCTTCACCCTACGGCGTCTGGGACTCACACCAGAAGCTCAGAGACAATCACACGCGGCTGTGTGCCACCGTGGACCTGCCGGTAGCCGGACTGATCCATGACCTGCGGCAACGCGGACTGCTCGATCGTACCCTCGTTGTCTTCTGCACCGAATTCGGCAGAACTCCGGGACTTGAGCAGCGTTCGGGCGGAGTTGACGGCAGGGACCACCACCCCAACGGCTTCACCATCTGGATGGCCGGCGCCGGTCTGAAGCGCGGCTTTGTGCATGGTGCCACAGATGAACTTGGCTATCATGCACTCGGAGCAGGTCACTATGTCACCGATCTGCACGCCACAACTCTGCACCTGCTGGGACTCGACAACCGTCGTCTGCATTTCCCCGGACGAAAGCGGCTGGAAATTGACGATGGCCGCGTGATCCATGAAGTGCTGGCCTGAAGGGACCGTCTGAAGGAGTATTCCATGCAACAGTCTCGATCGACCGCCACTGCAGGCTTTCACACGGGTGGCCTGCCCGGACTGCTGTGTTTTGCGTGTGCAGCTCTGCTGATCAGCGTCCCCACCGGCCGACTGCCCGCTCAGGAGATTGCGGGTATCACCGTTACTCCGCACATCATCTCTCCGCTCATGCGCTGGCGCAGACCAGCCACGCCTGAACTGGGTGCTCGCGTCGAAATCGTGCTGCGAAATTCGACAGACACCCCGTTCACCATTCGCCGTGATCAGAACTGGACATTTGACGGCAGCTCCCCCGAACAACTGCTGCAGTCGCAGGACTGGGCATGGCATGAAACACCCCACGTCTGGGCAGAGGAATCGGTGCAGTTGCCGCCAGACTCCCTGACAGTGCTGCACTTCAACGGACGGTCCGATCAATGGGGCGTGGGGACCGACCACACGCTGCAGGCCGGGCCGGCCGGCAGACCCCTCGCCTTTCAGTTAACGCAGCCGCAGATGTGGCTGCAGGACATCACTTTCCTCGCTGTCAATGACGCCGGGCAACTGCTGAATTCTGCGGTGACGGCCAATCAGGTCGTGGTCCACATCCGCCGCCAGGACCCCAGCGGCGGATCACTGCAGGTGTCCGCGTTGAACATCTGGCTGCCACCACAGGCAGGCAGTCAGCGGATCTTTACCCTCGCTCAGTCAGTGCCGGCAGATCAGCTCAGAATGTTCACAGGCACAGCCGGGCTGCAGACATCCGGGGGCTTTACGGCCGCCGTGCAGCCGCTGCCGCGACGCAACTGCCTCGTCGAAGTGCAGCTGCTGGCAGCCGATGGTACCCGGCAGTCCCTGTGGGGCAGTCTGAAAATTCGCCCGGAAAGCTTTGATATCAGTGGCGGCTGGATTCAGGGTGACGTGAATGGTCGCAGTGCACTGACAATCGATGAGTACCGCAGAACACTGGCGCGGATGCACATCAATGCCGGCCAGATTGAGGAAGTCTCCGGCTACACTGACGACCCTCAGGTGTACCACGCGACTCCCTTCAAACGCTTCAATCGACTGGGCGATCTGGCTCGGTATGACCGGGACGAGCTGCTGCCAACGATCCATGCCGTGGAGTTCATCGGGGAACCTCAGTATGGCGGCGGTCGGCCGGTACCGCCGCAGGAAGTGCACAGCCTGCTGGCTCCCTACCGCGACAGTCGCCTGCACACCTCAGTCACGCTCAGCGAGGAACGCACGTGGCGGTACTATGCCGGGCTGTCTGACCATCCACACTATGACGCCTATCGGGTAATCGCCCCGGCAGCGGATGCGTGGAGCCGTTATGAACGCTGGAACGGAAAATCGATCCGCTGGGGAGCGCCGCTGGAAACGGTGGGTGAAATGACTCGCAGCCTCCGCGAGCTGAATCGTCCGCGCGCGATTGCCTATTGGTCCCAGGGAGCGCATGACGGGTGGGGAGGGTTTCTCAGCCCGCGACGCGGATCACCCACGGCGGATGAACTGCGAGCCCAGGCGTGGCACGCGCTGGCAGCCCGCATCACCTCCCTCTACTGGTTCAATCTCAGCCTGAAATCCCTCCTGAAATTTCCCGACCTGATCCAGCCCATCACCGAGGTAAACCGTGAAATTCGCCTGCTGGACGAATTGCTGCTGCGGTCCACGGCACTGCACCATCAGACACTGCCGGCAGGCGAACAGCCGGATTGGGAACTCAGCGTCCTCGGTGCGCCCCAGGCCAGCCTCTTCGTGGTGCACGACGTTGGGTATGACATAGATGAAAAAAACAGTACGTTTCGCTTTCAGAAACGCTCCGGCACCTGGAACTTTCCGCGTCCAGCCTGGCTGCCAGCGGGTGCCGAGCTGTTCCGTGTGGATGCCGGCGGAACGCACGACGTGCAGGGCACAGTTGCCGATGATCAGGTGCATATTCAGGATGAAGTGCATGTTGTGGGAATCTACGTGGCCACCGCAGATCCCGGGCTGCGACCGGCCCTGCAGGCCAGACTGCAGAAGCTGCTGGCCCGCGAAACAGAGCTGGGCATTGATCCTGGCCGCAGCGAACAGGATCTGCAGAAACTGCGCGATGCGGCAAAGTAGTCTCAGCATCCACCCTGCTCTGCACCGCTCGCCTCCCAAACACCAATTTGCAAAAGACTGCTGGGAATCGCCCCGCACCGCGTTACGATGGCCCCACGCCCTCTCGCGATCGGACTTCTGCTCACTTCACCGGAATACAAAATGTACTACTCCAGCGGTAATTACGAGGCCTTTGCCAGGCCCCGCAGGCCCGCTGGTGTGCAGCATAAATCCGCGTGGTGCGTTGGCTCCGGACTGGCCTCCCTCGCCACCGCAGCCTTCCTCATCCGCGATGCGCAGATGCCGGGAAACCGCATCACGATCCTCGAACAGCAGCAGTTGCCGGGCGGAGCACTCGACGGAATCAGACAATCGGACGACACATTCGTCATCCGCGGCGGCCGCGAAATGGAAGACCATTTCGAATGCCTGTGGGATCTGTACCGGTCCATCCCGTCTCTGGAGACCCCTGATGCCAGCGTCCTCGACGAATTCTACTGGCTGAATAAGGAAGACCCCAACTTCTCACTGCAGCGGACCACCGTCAACCAGGGTGACGCTGCTCAGACAGATGGCCTGTTCACACTTTCTCCCACGGCTCAGCACGAAATCCTCAGTCTGATTCTGGCCACCCGCCAGTCCACTGAAAATAAAGCCATCACAGACGTCTTCAGTGAAGATTTTTTCAGCAGCAACTTCTGGCTGTACTGGCGAACGATGTTCGCCTTCCAGGACTGGCACTCCGCACTGGAAATGAAACTGTACCTGCACAGATTCATCCACCACATCGCGGGCATGCCCAACCTGTCAACTCTGAAGTTCACGAAGTACAACCAGTACGAATCGCTCGTGCTGCCGCTGATCACCTGGCTGCAGGGTCACGGTGTCGTGTTTCAGTACGGTACAACAGTCACCGACATCGATTTTCAGCTTCAGCCGGATCATCGTCAGGCCACGGGTATTCACTGGCTGCAGGATGGAGTGGCCGGTGGCGTGGCACTCGGCCCGGATGACCTCGTATTCATCACCAATGGGTCACTCACGGAAAACTCAGATCAGGGAAATCACTGCAACCCGGCCCGCCTGAACGAAGGCCCGGCACCCGCGTGGGATCTCTGGCGACGCATTGCCGCACGAGACCCGGCCTTCGGCAGACCGGAAGTGTTTGCCTCCTGCATACCCCGGACCAAATGGGAATCGGCCACCGTCACCACGCTCGACGCTCGCATTCCCCGGTACATTCGCAGAATTGCCCGCCGCGATCCGTTCAGCGGGCAGGTTGTCACAGGGGGGATCGTGACGGTGCGGGATTCCGCATGGCTGCTGAGCTGGACCGTCAATCGCCAGCCACACTTCCGACAGCAACCCCCGCACCAGATCGTCGCATGGCTCTACGGACTCTTCGTCGACGAACCCGGCAATTATGTCAACAAACCCATGCAGGACTGCACAGGCGAGGAAATCACCCGGGAATGGCTGTATCACCTCGGAGTCCCCCCGGGTGAAATACGCGAACTGGCAGCCACTGGCGCCGCCACAGTACCCGTCATGATGCCCTACGTCACCGCATTCTTTATGCCGCGACAGGCCGGAGATCGTCCTGATGTCGTACCGCCCGCCGCTGCCAACTTCGCCTTCATCGGCCAGTTCGCTGAATCCCGCCAGCGCGACTGCGTCTTCACCACCGAATACTCCGTCCGCACAGCCATGGAAGCAGTTTACACTCTGCTGAATGTCGACCGTGGCATTCCCGAAGTCTTTAACTCCACCTGGGACATTCGCACGCTGCTCACAGCCTCCAGCCACCTCCGCGACGGTCTGGAACTGAATGCCCCGATCCCCTCGTTTCTGCAGAATCTGCTGCTGAAACAACTGGACAGGACCCAGATCGGAGGCCTGCTGCGACAGTTCCACCTCCTTTCAGATAACTGAACCCCTGACGAATCAACCGCGCCACTCTGCCCGGCTCAGATCACGTACTCGGGCTCCGGCATGAAAATCCGAGCTGTCTTCGGCCTGACCGACACGCGATCCCCGCAGCACAATCGCAACTCCTCAGCCCGCTCACGCACCACGTCCACATTCAGCTCCACCTCGTGCGGTCGCTCGGAGGACCTCGCACTGCACGCTGCCATAAAAAACCTCCTCACCCTCACCTCGCCCCCAATTCAGCGACACGAACATAAACTGCTGTAATACAGACTCACTGAGTCATTGGCAGACCGCTGGAACGCAAAGTATTTGTCCCCCCGAGTCGGTCGCCACGCCACGCCCGACCTTCGCATCGCCACCGGACACTGACGGATCTGACCACACCAACACCACTATTCACTCAGGCCAGTCAGCAGGTACCGTTCTTACTACCCGAAACCCCTGCTGCCCGGACAGAAATCCTGGCTGTCGGGCACTGACCGCAGCGGATCGATTCGCCCCCGCAACATCACCAAACGATGCACCCCGGCACATCCTCAGCCTTAAGTCAGAGACCCGCGGAATGCCTGTCGGTTCATTGATGTCCGTGTTTTCCATGGCAAATGGAGCCGGTACCCCCTCATCACTCACCCACTCATTCACGTTGCCGTAGACATCAGATAATCCAAATGGGTTCGGACGCAACTGACCGCAGGGCTTCAGCGTGGCCTCGTCCATGTTGCCATTCCACCACGCGTAGCTGCTCAGAAACTGCGTCGTCTCCCCGAAATACCGGGATGTCGTGGTGCCCGCACGACAGGCCAGCTCCCACTCAACCGAAGTCGGAAGCCGGTATCCCGACAGCTCGGTAAAACCAGGCTTCAGCGCCATCCCACTCGCAAATAACTGGCCAGGATCATAACACCACTGGTCCTCCGGAATGCCCTCCTGCGCACTGAGCCAGTTGCAGAACTCCGCAGCTGCGTACCACGTCACACGATTCGCCGGGTCGGCATCGCTGCGACTGAATTCTGCACTACCCGCGTGATTTCCCCTGAATGCTCGAAACTGCGACACGTCCACCTCAAACATGCCGATGGCAAATCGACGTTTCAGCCTCCTGCGATGCAGCGGTTCCTGATTCGGCGGTTTGTCTGCACCCAAACGGCCGACTTCCCACAGAGGACTGCCAATCAGAAAATCTGACCTTCCATCCACAATTGCCAGAATGTGCGGACGCGACTCGGCGGTGTCACCCTTCGTTCCTGTCAGATACCATCCTCGGCCACCCTCCAGCCTGCCCGTCGCCAAAGACGAAAGCGAGGCTGCTGCCTCCCCACCCGCTCCACACTTTTGCAGCGTCCAGTGACACATCGCATGCACGCCCGGGTCCGGATCACCCACCAGCCTCACCAGCAGATCAGCCACGATTCTCTGCCGCAGGTCCTCAGCAACCCCGCCCTCCAACACCAGCTCTCCCAACCCCTGAATCAATCCCCGACGGATGCCCACACTCCGCTCCTGAGACAATCGCCGCAGCAACGTCTCCGCACTCACTCCCGCTGCAGATAAACCATGCAGAACTCCCGTCCTGACTCGCGGATCCGGACGATCCTCAAGCACCTGCCATACATCCTCCGCCGCCCCCAGCCGAAGCAGCAGAAGCTGAGCCAAAGCCTGCCTGCGAGCCACTGCCTCGACCAGCTCCGGCTTGACAATCGGTCGCTGCAGCAGAACCACGCAGTCACCACCCCCCACTGTACTCAGACCCGCGGACACAGGACGCCATCCGTCCGCGCACAAAGCCACTGCCTCCTCCTGCACCCTCGGAACCGTGTTCCCTCGAACCAGCCGCGATTCCAGTCCGGCATCCGCAAACCACAGCCCCGCCAGCACATCCCGCTGACGCAGCGACGACAATACTTCACGCATCCGAACGTCCTCACGATACTCCGCCCACGGCGTAGAAGTCGCAAGGTCGATACCTCGGTTGAAACCAGCAGCTACAGCCGCTCGCAGCAGCACAAATGCCCGGTCCAGCACGGCTGCCGCATCCACCGCCGGCTCCCGCCGACGCAACGCCTGAGCTGACAGTGCTGCATACTCAGACAGTTCAAACAAACGCCTGCCATTCCCGGCAGACAATTCCTCAGCGCGATCAATGGCGGTCAGCACCACCCCTGCGTCAACCCCTGCCGCCGCCGTCATGACCCGCCCGGCAGCCAGAACTTCCTCTGCTGGACCGGCCTTCTCCAGACGCTCCATCACCACCACCGCGTCCTCCGCTCGACCAGCCTGCGACAATAATGTCAGGTACTGCACCAGCAACTCCGGCCGCGGTACGAACGCAGGTGACATCACTGCATCCAGATCAGACACAGCTTTGACAGGGTCGCCAGCACCGAAAAACACCTCCGCACGCATCTGCCGAAACTCCGCAGTCGCCTGCGCTGCCGCGGACAACCCCTGCAGACTCCTCAACTGCCGGCGATACTTCTCCCGAGGATCCTCGGACACCTCATAGCCCGTCGATGCGACGGCACAATCACGCTGAGGAATCTCCAGCACCTCATAGCCGCTGTATGCCGTAAGACTGCGACTCCACACCTTCTGCGAAGAAAAAACCGCCCCATATCGCCTCACACCCATCTCATCCGGATACACCGACAGACTCAACTGCAAACCAAACTCACCCTCCGAATAACTCCGCTCCACAGCCCTCAACTCGGCTCCCGTGAGCCCCGCCACAAAACGACGCCGCTCACCCGATTCCACAGGCTCCGACCAAAGTACCAGCCAGCCACCAGTAACACCCTTCCCCGAAAAATGACTCACCTCCTCCGGTACCAGACCATCCAGGACCGCGTCCTCCTCAGCTCCGGAAAGCTGCTCCACCTGCAGGCCAGCCTGCAGCCTCCACTCACGACCATCACGACGCCAGACCGCGGACACACGGGCGGGACCACCCCCTTCAGTCTCCACCTGCCGCACACGCACTGGTCGATAGCCACACACTCGCACTCCTCCGCTATCTCCAGAAACCTGTCGAATGGCAGAGACAGACACATCGCCGATCGATCGTTCACCACGCCACCACAGGACTCCAGCTCCCGCCTCAACACCGCAGTCATTTCCTCCCAACTCGCTCCCAGCGGCTCTTCATCCCACTGGCCCATCGGTTTCTCCGTCAACACGCTCCGCAGCCGCTTCACGACACCGTCAGAAAGCCTCTCCAGAGATGGCAGCAGCACTCCAAATGATTCCTCTCCCGACTGCAGCACCAGGTCCACCAGCGCTGCCGCATCTTCCCTGACAGCATCTGCCAGAACTCCCAGAGCCACCGCTCGCTGCAATGGCCCCAGAGTCTTCCCTGAGTGCATTCGTGTCAGCACCGGCAGAAGCTGCGGAAATGCCGGTTGCAACAGCTCCTGCAGCGCCGGCACATCCAGCGGCCGCTGCTTCACCACCTCCAGCGCCAGAAACTCCACAGCTGAACCCAACGCCGATTCTGCCTCCGCATCACCTCCACCCACCAACCAACTGGAAATCAGGCAGGCTGCGTTCAGACGGCGCGCGGGACTCTCACTGACCGATGACAGCACACCCAAAAGCCCTGGACGCAATCGCTCTGACAACGCACGAAATATTCCGGACATCACCGGCAACTGCTCGAGACGACTGGCCAGCAACAGCTTCTCAATCGCTGACAGCAACTCCTCATCAACCTCCTCACCCAGTGCCACCAGACCAGCCGCAAGGTTCAGCTGCTGATCCGTTCCCGCCTGCACCAGCAACAACTGCCTTCGTAACTCAGGCACCGCATACTCAGCACGCTGTTTCAGCAACTCAATGTCCGTCGGAACCACAGCAGCACGAGCGTCACGCAGCCCCTGCACCAGATCAATCATCTCCCGCTGCCGTACCGCAGACTCCGCACGCCGATACACAAACAATCCACACAACAGACTCGCCAGCAGCACACTCAGAACTGTCACACTCCGACGCAGATGCCAGCGCCCCGCCACCTGCATCATCCGCCGCTGGCCCTCCAGCCAGCGTCGCCGGTCCGTTCGACGAAGTATCTCCAGCCACTCCCACAGCGAAGGCAGATACCGATTTTCCTGACGAGCCTTCCACGTTGCAGCTCGGTCCTCAAGCATCAGCTCCACACGACCTTCCACCGTCTCACGCTGCTTCTGACTCAGCCACGACCTCAGAGCAGGAACCAGAAAATCGTGTGTCAGCTGATAACACACTTCTTCAGAACTGTTCCCGCCAACCACCGACGTCTCGCTGCCCCCCGATTCCGTTACTGTCACCAGACGCAGCTCCTGCTCCAGTATCCGCAACAGCTCAGCAAACTCCTCAGACCGGCCCGCTCAACAGGAAGCCTCCCGCAACTCCGATAATGTTCGACGAACACCACGGATCTCCCGATCCACGCCAGGCAGCATCGACTTCAACACCCGCTGCGCAGCCTCCGCATGCAGCCGATACTCCGGATTCGACTCCCGACCACAGAACATCTGCTCCAGAAAACTGACTCCCACTCCCTCCGCTCCGCCCACTGCCTGCAGAGATTCCGGAATCCACACACGCCGACGCATCATCTCCGCAAAAACCGCAACATGCACCGATACCACCCGGCCATCACGAGCCAGTAACTGCGCGGCTGAGCGCAGAAATTCCGCCTGAGGCTGCGTCAGTTGATCCGCACGCTCAGGAAGTCGGCCATATGCACGCCCGAACATTCCCAGCACACGCTCCGTGTGCTCTGTGTCAAACAGGTCCACCGCTGCAAAATTCCAGCCTTCCACCAGACGACTTTCCACCAGCCGCATGAAACGGCCCGCCGACAGCGCAAAATCATCACGGATCATCAGCACTGCCTGCAAATGCGCTCCATCACACTGACGCAGGGCCAGCACCAGATCACTGTCTGCTCCCGCCATATTCCCCGATAACCACTGCTCAAACTGATCCAGAAATATCACCACCTTTCGACCAGCAGCACGCCGCAGAATCGAAAGACTCTCCACCAGACCAACTGCACCAGCCAATGCCGGAACCACTCGCCGCAACTGCTCGTGCAGACGATCCTCCGTACCAGTCGCCGTTGCATCCACACAGATCGCATGCACATCAGCACTCAGATGCGGTAACACCCCCGCACGTACCAGTGACGACTTCCCACAACCACTGGGACCATACAAAAGACCAACCGAAAATGTCTTCGAAGCAATGCGCTCCTCCAACCTGCCCTTCCAGAAGGCAACAGACTCCGGAAGTCCCTGACGATTTCGCATGCCCGGAAGAAGATCCAGAAAAAATGCAGCATCAGCCGGCTCAAATGACCGCAAACCACGCGGTAACACCCCCGCCTCAGACTCCGCTGCCAACCCAACAGGCTGCATGTACGACTGCAGGTCCTCAATCAGTTCGGCTGCCGTCTGATAACGCTCGGTGGCCAGCCGCGATAATGCCTTCAGGCAGATCCGCTGCAGTTCAGACGAGACATCCGCAGACAATTCCTGCGGGGGACGCACAACAGCACCACGGACCGCGCGCAGCACCTCCGAAACACTGCCACCACGAAATGGCTTCTGCCCCGTCAGCAATTCATACAGAATCACTCCCACGGAAAACAAATCACTGCGACCATCCAGACGATGCCCCTCACCACACACCTGCTCCGGACTCATATAAGACGGTGTTCCGGACACCACATTCGTCTGCAAATACTCAGACTCCCGTATCGCCAGACCAAAGTCCGCCAGAAATGCAGCCCCGGTTCGACTTTCAATCAGAATGTTGTCCGGCTTCACGTCCCGATGGATACAGCCCTGACGATGAGCATGCCCCAGTGCCGAAATCACCGGAATCAACAGCTGCACACCGTCCCGCTCCGATGGACGCGACCGCCGCAACAGACCCCCTAAAGTCTCGCCCTCGATGTACCGAGTCACCAGATACACCGCGCCCGAATCCGTCTTCCCCACATCGTAAATCGGCAGAATATTCGGATGCTCAAGGCCCGCCACCAAACGAGCCTCCCGCAGATACTCACGCCGACGATCCACGTCCGCCATCCGCTACTCTGACGGTATCTTTACCGCCACGTCACGCTCAAGCTCCAGGTCCCGAGCCAGAAAGACTCGACCAAAACTCCCCTGTCCCAGCAGACGATCCAGTCGATAACGCCCCTGCAAAACCTCACTGTCCGATATCCGAATCACTTCCGTGACATCCTCATCAACATCCCGGCCAGTCGAGGCATGACTGCGCAGTGTCTGACTTAAATCGGGAAATCGCACCTGAATCTCATCATCAGACAGCGGATGCCGTGTGCATCGTCGAGCCTCCAATTCACCAATCGCCAGGGCCAGTCGCCAGTCACCATCGACCGGAAGCGATGACAATGCCCCCAGATAGTCCTCCACCAAACGCTGCTCGCCACGCCCCCACCGCAATAACTGATCACGACGCAGACCACTCAGAACCTCGTCCGCAGAAATTCCGCGATTCAACGCTCCAATCGCCGTTTCAACGATCGCCGAAAACTCCAGCATCGCGGAAGTTCTCTCCCACAATGCACTGACTTCCGATTCAAACGACATAGCTGCAACTCACCATAACCAAATATCTAAAATCACAATACAACCCCATAAGAATACCAGAATTCCGATCGCCCTCAATTTTCAGACACAACGATCCGCACAAGGCAAAAAAAAGCTACGCGAAATCCTGTGCGCGGCAACGATTGCCTTGCCACGGGTCTTGACCCCTTTGGGAGCGCAAAGCCCTGCTGTGCCGAATCCCTGTCAGTCCGCTGGATCGTCCGGCTCGGCGGGAGCCTCGCCCTCCCAGGGTTGGCCGGCTCGCCTCTTGATGACTCTCTACGTGGTGTCTTTCGTGGTCAAAATACTTCTTTACACCGCGCACTTCATTCTGCGTTGAGCCAAAAAAAAGCCGCTCTGCTGCTCGCAGAACGGCTATTCGCAAAAACAGGCTTACCAATTGATCAGCAGTGAAGCCCAGCCTCACTCCGGCAGTCGTGCTGCCGATACCGCCGGGAATTCACCCGAACAGGCCCGCATAAACTCCACCAGGTCCACCTTCTGAGCAGACGTCAGTTTCAATGGCACCATCTTGTCACTCAACCACTTGTTCTTGTGACCACCCTTCGCATAGTGCTCCACCACGTCCTCCAGAGTCAGCAGGCTGCCATCGTGCATGTAAGGTGCAGAATGAGCCACGTTACGGATCGTCGGAGTCTTGAACGCTCCCTTGTCCTTCTCCACCTTCGTCACCACGTAACGACCATAATCCGGCTCCTTCGACTCCATACCAATGCCCAGATTGTGATACTGCTCGTCAGCCAGATTCGCACCCACATGACAGTTACTGCAGCCCACTTCCTTGCTGAAAAACAAGGCCATGCCACGCAAAGCACTGTCAGACATCGGATTCGCCGATGCTCCAGCCTTCGCCGCTTCGTAATCAGCTTTCGTCTCCGCGTCGTCCAGCACGTCCTGCAGATCATCACCACTCAAACCAGCAAACTTCGACCACGCTTCCTGATAGTCGTACGGCGAAGGACCCGTCACCAGCACTCGCTCAAATGCCGCAATCGCACGACCCACGTTGTCAATCGTCACGCCCTCACCCGGAAACACCTTGTCAAACTGCATCGCATAAGCAGGAATACCCTTCAGAGTCTTCACCGCGTTCTCATGAGTATTCCCCATTTCGATGCCAGCCTGGATCGGACCGACAGCCTGAGCCTCCAACGAGCCAGCACGGCCGTCCCAGAACTGCGCATCACTCAGAATCCGATTGTAACTGATCGGCGAATTCCGACCGCCCTTCGCGCCGCCAATACCAATGCCCGTCGGAGTATGCCGGGAATATCCCTCCTGCGGATGATGGCAAGAAGCACAACTGACCGTGTTGTCCTTTGACAACCGAGTATCAAAATACAACTGACGACCCAGCTCCACCTTGGCACGCGTCAAAGGGTTCTTCTCCAGACCCTTCATCTGCGCCTGACCCAACGCCAGACCCATCGGCAACTGCACGTCCAGAACCTCGTGGTTCTTCGCTTCCGCCAACCACTCCTGCACCTGCTCCACCGTCAGTGGACCTGTGCCGGGAATTCCCGCAGTCAACGATGCATCACTGCCCAGAATCACCTTCTCCGCCGCCTGCACCCCCGACATCGCAAGCGAAGCAAGCCCCAGAGCTATGCATGCTGTCAGTCTGATCGCCTTCATCAATCTCTCCCAGAAAAAGAACAACAAATCCGAAATCCTCCGGCCCGCAAGCAGCCGTGCAGACAGACCTCCGTGCCCGGCTCTCCATTCTAGACGACCCCCGGCTTCCTGCCAGGCTCAAGTCCGCCAATCTCGCAACCGCGGGAAATGCCGCTGCCCCAAACCACCAAATCCTTCCCTGCCACCCGAAAACATCATCCACTGCTGCACAGAGGTGCAGTTCGCCATCAGTCCCAAACACACCTGTCAGACAGCAAAGACAACAGTTGCATGACAAACTGACCACGAGACACCACCAGCCCAAACCCCTCCACACGCGCAGCCTCCAACCGCAAAACATGCACATGCGGACCAAAGGCAATCGCCCGCCCCAACACGGCCTCACTGCACGCCGCCCCCAGTTCACACACATCCACATTCGACGCCAGATCCACACACAACACCGTCTCCGCCACACGCAACTGCTCACCAGCCTCAGCCACCGCACGCAGACTGCGAAACCCCACACCCAACGACTGCGCTGCACCACTCACACTGCTCAGCAGCATCAGATCCGTAGAATACAACAGCACAACCGGTCCCACAGAACCCGCAGCCATTTCAGACACCACTCTTTCCCCCCTCCTCGCAATGACGCTGCCGCAACTCCACAGTCAACGCTCAGACAATCCGCCACTCAACAAACAAAACTACCGCCCACCGCCATCGCCCTGCCCGGATTCTTGATCGTGCGAATGATCGTGCGAGTGATCGTGTGAATGATCGTGTGAATGATCGTGTGAATGATCGTGTGAATGATCGTGTGAATGATCGTGCGAATGATCGTGCGAATGATCGTGCGAATGATCGTGCGAGTGATCGTGCGAATGATTACGCGGCGCCTTTTGGGTACTGCCCTGCACCACCCACGCAGCCTCTGCAGCCCGATACACGTCCCGCAACGGCACTCCCGCACTGGCAGCCACCGCCGCACATGCTTCAAACTCCGGTGCAAACGTCTCCGATGCTCCCTGCCCCCAGCCACGCTTACCCAGCACCGGCCCCCAGACCGTCTGGACCGTCACAGACTCACGCTGCCGCACAGACCGCTCCAACTGCAGTCGCCTCACCCCCAGAGTTCCAGTTTCCGCAAACAGGACCTGCTCCAGCCCCGTCACCGCCCCCGGCCGGCTCAGACAACTGACAATCACTCCCGGCCGCCCCTTCTTCATCTGCACCGGAATCACCCACACGTCCAGCGCTCCAGCCGCCGTCAGCCGCTCGCGTACAAAACCCACCGCCTCACCCGTCACGTCATCCAGTGTCGTTTCCAGCAGTGTGACCGTTTCGGTCTGCACGTCCGCAGGAGCCGTTCCAATGAAAATTCGCAGCACATTCGCCCGCTCTGGAAATGTCATCGTCCCGCAACCGCACCCAATCGACTCAATCGTCATCGC
>Ga0078894_10001024_pt1 | contig 20330 bp, 18 predicted proteins | sample LauGreSu1BDMLBSD_2_FD_67506 | JGI IMG/M metagenome (GOLD analysis project Ga0078894, IMG submission 67506) | Freshwater lake microbial communities from Lake Michigan, USA - Su13.BD.MLB.SD (version 4) (version 4) | ecosystem: Environmental > Aquatic > Freshwater > Lake | place: Lake Michigan... | reverse complement strand
GCATCCTTGTCGCAGAGCATCTTGCGGACATCGGACGTATTCATCGTCGAGTTCCAGGCCATATTGGCCATGAAGAGCATCAGCGTATCAATTGGGTACGGATCACCGCGCCATGCGTTGGTGATCACGTTGTGCATGAGGCCGTGGGCCGAGAGTGGATGTTCCCAGCTGAAGCCCTTGTCGATCCGGACCGGTTCGCCCTGCGCATCCACGAACAGATCATCCGGACTCTCTGGCCAGCCCAAGGGCGCGCCGTTCAGCGGCGTATCGGGCTTGACTGCATCAGGGCCCTTGGGCGGCCGCACATTCGGTGGCACAGCCTTCGGGTACGGCGACTTGTGCCGAAAGCCCCCGGGCCGATCAATCGTGCCCAGCAAGCTCATCAATATGGCGAGCGCGCGGATGGTTTGAAAGCCGTTGCTGTGTGCGGCCAGGCCCCGCATGGCATGAAACGCCACAGGATTACCCTTGACCGACTCATGACGCTTGCCCCAACTGTCGGTCCAGGCGATGGGCAGCGAGAAGGTCTGATCGCGCGCGGCACGACCCAGCTCGCGCGCAAGCCGGCTGATGGTATCGGCCGACACTCCCGTGATGGCCGAGGCCCACTCTGGCGTGTACTCGCGTACACGCTCTTTGAGGAGCTCGAACGCAGGCGCCACTGGCGTGCCGTCAGGCAAGGTAAAGCGCCCCGTGAGCGCAGGCTGCGCACCTTCCGCGTGATCACTGACCGGCGCATGGGTCGCTTCGTCCCACCACAGAAAATTGTGCGGCCGGAGCGGGTTGATGACATCACCCTCCGGGTTGCGCGCCATCAGTCCGAAATCGTCACTCTGCTCATTCAGGTTGATGAGTTGCCCCGCATTGGTGAAGCGCGCCACGAACTCATGATCGATCAGATCGTGCTTGATCAGTTCGTGAATCAATGCGAGCAGCAGCGCCCCATCAGTGCCAGGCCGAATCGGAATCCATTCATCAGCGATCGCCGCGTACCCCGTGCGAATGGGGTTGATGGCAATGAACTTGCCGCCCGCGCGCTTGAACTTGGAAATAGCCACCTTCATCGGGTTGCTGTGGTGGTCTTCTGCGGTGCCGATCATCACAAAAACGCGCGCACGCGCAAGATCGGGGCCGCCGAATTCCCAGAAAGATCCGCCAATGGTGTAGATCATGCCGGCGGCCATGTTCACCGAACAGAAGCCGCCGTGGGCTGCGTAGTTGGGCGTGCCGAACTGCCGGGCAAAGAGCCCCGTGAGCGCCTGCATCTGATCGCGGCCGGTAAAGAACGCGAACTTCTTTGGATCGGTGGCGCGCAGATGCCGCAGCCGTGTCTCCAGCGTGGCGAACGCTTCGTCCCAGGTGATTTCCTCGAACTCGCCCGCACCGCGCTCGGCGCCGGGCTTCCTGCGAAGCGGCAGCGTGAGTCGCGCAGGCGAATACTGCTTCATGATGCCCGCCGACCCCTTCGCGCAAATAACGCCCCCGTTCAACGGATGATCGGGATTGCCGTCGATGTAGCGCACTTCACCGTTTCGCAGGTGCACACGAATGCCGCAGCGGCAGGCGCACATGTAGCAGGTGGTGGTGCGTACCTCGGTAGCAGCGCCGGGGACGGGCGAGGCGGCGGGGTTGTGCAGGGGTGGACTGGGCATGAGGTGTGAGCTGGCGGACGGCTGGAGTGACGCGACGGATTATGACTCAGGCACCACCTCAGGCGGTAGCAAAGCCAATCAACCATCCCGCCAAGGATTGATTGCCTCCACACCCGAATGGGCGAAATCGCGGACATTTCGCGTCACCAGGATTCGCGACTCAAATCCGATCTTCAACTGCTCCAGCCACCTGGTGAGTTCAGATCGTCGTTTGGACCGGGGCAGCTTGCTGACGCCACGCTGCAGTTCTCCCCAGGTCATCGCGCTGATGAACAACTCATGAGCGTTACATGCTGCGAGCCAGCGCAGGACGTGCCTGTCGGGCTCGCGCTTCACAAGCTCGGAGAGCACCCACGTATCCAGCAAGTACCTCACAGGTCAAGCCGCCGTACAAGTTCCTGCGATCGCTCAAGCGCCAGCGGTTTACCGCGCGGGGCGTGGAGCAGACACTCCATGAGGCGCGGTGTCTGGCATTGTCAACCCGCGGCCTCTCAGTGGCGGCCATCAGGTTTCAGGGATATGCCGCCCAACGGACACGCCATGGTGCAGACTAATCAAATCCATTTTTTCAGGATGACGCGATGACACCCTCGCCCACTTTCCGCATCCGTATCGCCAGCCGGACCGCCGCATGCGCGCTCGCGCTGGTTACGCTTGCGCCACCTGCCTCGGCGCAGCAAGACTTCCCCAATCGGCCCATCACCCTGACCATGCCTTATGCGACTGGCGGTCCTGGGGATGCCATCACCCGGGTATTCGCAAGCTCGCTCCAGAAACACCTGGGTGTGCAGGTGGTGGTCGACAACCCGGCCGGCGCATCCGGCACGATTGGGACCGCCAAGGTTGCGCGCTCAAAGCCTGATGGCTACACGCTCCTGATGATTCATGTGAGTCACGCCACCAACGGCGCCATGTTCAAGAGCCTGCCCTACAGTCCGGTGGATGACTTCGAGCCGGTTGCGCGCGGCACCAGCGGGCCCATGGTGATCGTGACGCGGCAGGGCTTTCCCACCAGCACCCTGCCCGAGTTCATCCAGTATTTGCGCAGCAACGCCGACAAGGTGAGCCTCGCCCATGCAGGCGTGGGCTCCGCCTCGCACCTGTGCGCGCTCATGATGATGAGTGCGCTGAATGTGAAGTTGAACGAAGTGCCCTACAAGGGCACGGGACCCGCACTGGTGGATCTGGCCGGCGGACAGGTCGATGTGTTGTGTGACCAGACCTCGGGCACGGTTCCCCAGGTTCGGTCCGGACGCATTCGCGCGGTGGCCGCTGCAGGCAAGGCGCGATTGCCGCAACTTCCCGATGTGCCCGCCATCGCCGAGGCCGGCGTGACCGGTCTGGACATCAATATTTCGTTCGGCGTGTACGCGCCCAAAGGCACACCCAAGGCCGTGATCGAAAAGCTGACCGACGGCATGAAAAAGTCGGTGACTGATCCCGACACGCGCTCGCGTCTCGAGCAGATGGGCGTGGCGGCCGTTCCGGAATCCGAGGCCACGCCCGAGGCGTTGCGGGCACACCTGCGCCGCGAGATCGAGACGCTGGTTCCGCTTCTGGTGAAGGCGGGGATTCAGCCGAACTAGTCGGGCGGTACACTCGGTTGAACAACAGGAGACAGCCATGTCGAATACCGCGACGCGTACCGTCAAGGGCAAGCTTGTCAGTGCCGATCTGAACACTGCTCCGGTCATCCAGGGCCGGCGCGCATTCTTTACCTACCGTGATCTCGGCGTGGCCGATGCGTCAGAAGGCATGCTCAAGGCGCAGGTTCAGCAAACCAGGAAGGGGCTGGGCGAGCCCACGGGCTGGCACTATCACACCTGCGATGGCCAGTTCATCTACATCTTGAAAGGCTGGATCGACCTCGAATTCGAAGATGGCCAGAAGTTGCATCTCGAAGAGGGGCATTCCTGCTACATCCCAGGCGGCATGGTGCACAACGAAACCAACATGTCACTCGACTTCGAGGTGCTGGAAGTGCATTTGCCCGCCGACCGCATGGGTACGGTGCCGGTGGCGGCACCGCGGTAATCAATCGGGTACCAACGCCACATGACCTCCACCGTACTCGACCAACTCGCCTGCTCGCAGGTCCTCGGTCGACTGTTCCACCGCCTGGACAGCTTCGACTATGACGGTGTCGCTGCGCAATTCAGCCCATCCTGCGAATGGCATCGACAAGGCAAGGTGCTGCGCTCTTACGCAGACATCATTGCGGCCTTGCATCTCAGGCCAAAGCACCTGTTCGTGCAGCACATCCTGCACGACGTGGTGTGCGACCCGCTGTCCGAGCACCGCATGAGTGGCTTTGCCTACATGAGCGTCTATCGGAAGGAGTTCGATCAACCGCCCACGCTGCCAAGGCCCACCGAGCGTCCCGACATGCTGATCTCGTGGAAGGTGGAGTTCGAGCGTGAGGCGGGCGAGTGGCGTATCAAACACCTCAGCAACACGGCGCTGTACCGCTAGCCTCCGCGGGGCCGGTTCAGCCCCACCAGTTGTGACGGCGCGAAAATCCGCCATCCAGATCCAGAACAGCCCCCGAGGTATAGCTGGATTTGGGTGAGGCGAGAAACACCACCGAGGCGGCAATTTCCTCAACCTGCGCGGCGCGGCCGAATGCCGCATGCGCCAGAAGCTCGGTCCAGCGCGCTTCATCGCCAAAACGCTCGCGTGCCCGCACGCGCAGCAGCGCTTCCAGCCGGCTGGTAAGCACCATGCCGGGGCTTACGCCCACCACCCGCACACCGTGATCAGGGCCCTTGCTGCCCAGGGTGCGAGTGAGCGCCTCGAGCGCAGCATTGCCGGTGCTGCCTGCCGCATAACTAGGATCATGTGCCGTGGCTGAGGCGCCAATCACATTCACGATTACGCCGCGCTGGCGAGCGATCATGGCCGTGTAGAACTCGCGCATCATGGCGATATAGCCGAACACTTTCAGATCCCAGGCCTTGCGCCAGGTTTGCTGTGACACATGCTCAAGACTGCCGCCTGGAATGGCGCCGGCGTTGTTGACCAGCACATCAACCTCGGGAAACGCAGCCACCAGCCGCAACGCGGCGGAGTCATCGGACAGATCCTCAGACGCGGTTTTTACCTCGACGCCATGCCTGTCGCGCAACGCGCGTGCGGCCGCTTCGAGCCGGTCACGCCCGCGCGCCACCAAGACCAGGCGGCACCCTTCAGCGGCAAACAGGTCGGCAACGCCGCGCCCAATACCCTCGGAGGCGCCCGTGACCATTACCTGGCGCCCGGTCAGTCCAAGATCCATGTCTGCTCCTGAAACGCCTGATTGACGAGGCAGTCGAGTGTGCCCCATATTTGATTGAAGCGCGCATGCGACATTCCACAGACGCGCCTCACACCCACGATGCATCACGCATCACTTCCGAGGAGACATCATGACTCACCGATTGTTCGGCCCGTCTGGCCGCACGCTTGCCTCGCTGGCGGCCGCCGCAGCGCTGTTCGGCCTGCAAGCCCCCGCTTCCGCGCAGGGCGCGCCGTTTCGTATCGGCATGACCACCGACATGTCCTCGGCCTACAGCGACATCACCGGCAAGGGCTCGGCGGTTGCCGTGCAAATGGCGATCGACGACTTTGGTGGCTCGGTGCTCGGTCGAAAAATCGAGTTGTTGGTGGCCGATCACCAAATGAAGCCAAGCGTGGGCAGCCCGCTGGTGACTCAATGGTTTGACCGCGATGGCGTATCGATGGTCGTTGGCCTTGCCGGCTCATCGGTGGCTTTGGCAATCAACGCGATCGCGAAAGATCGCCCGAACCGCACCGTGCTTCACACCATTCCGCTCAGCAGCGACTTGAGCGGCAAGGCGTGCTTGCCCAACGCCATTCATTGGGCACCCGATTCGTTCGCGCTCGCCGCGGCTGTCACGCGCAATGTCACCGAGCAAGGCGGCAAGAACTGGTTCCTGATGGTGCAAGACACCGCAGCAGGCCCGCCGGCCAAGGCAGCAGCCACCGCAGGGGTCACTGGTGCAGGCGGCAAGATTCTGGGTGATGTTCGTGTCCCGTTCAATGCGGGTGATGTGTCTTCCTTCGTGCTGCAGGCTCAGGCCTCGCGCGCGCAGGTGGTGGGCGTGGGCTTCAGCGGCAACGATCTGGTCAATATCGTGAAGGCGGCGCATCAGTTCGGTCTGCAGAAAGCCGGCACCCGCATCGCGGCGCTGGTGTTCTTCAGCACCGACCTCATCGCCATCGGTCAGCAGAACGCAGCCGGCATCACCTTCGTCATGCCCGCCTACAACGACATGAACGACCAGGCCAAAGCTTGGGCACAGCGCTTTGAAAAGTTGGCGGGCAAGGCGCCAAGCTGGGGCCATATGGCCGACTACGAGGGCACACTGCACTATCTGCGCGCGGTTCGCTCGGCGGGCACCGATGATGCGCAGAAAGTCGTGCCCATGATGCGCTCGATGCCCATCAATGTCTTTTCGGTGCAAGACGCCGAGATCCGCGAAGACAACAAGCTGGTACGACCCATGTACCTCACGCGCGTGAAGGCGCCTGCCGACTCGCGCTACCCAGGCGATTTCTATGAAATCATCGGCAAGGTCAGCGCGAAAGACGCGTACGCCCCCATGAACCCGGCCTGCTCGCTCGTCAAGAGCAAGTAATCCGTTGGCTTCGCAAGCTGTTGCAACACCGCAGGCCGCGCAAGCTCCCGTCCTCGAGGCCCATGCTCTCAGGAAGGAGTTTGCGGGCTTCGTCGCGGTTGATGGCGTTGACCTGCAGGTCCGTGAAGGGTCGATCCACGCATTGATCGGGCCCAACGGTGCGGGCAAGACCACTACATTCAATCTGCTGACCCGCTTCCTGTCGCCCACAGCGGGCAGCATCCTTTACCGAGGCCGCGATATCACCCGGGTGCCGGCCGCCCAGGTGGCCGACATGGGGCTGGTGCGTTCCTTCCAGATCTCGGCGGTCTTTTCAAGCCTGACGCTACGTGAAAATGTTCTGGTCGCCTTGCAGCGGCAAAATCGCAGTTGCCAGGTGTTTTGGCGGCGCAACCGGGTCAATGCAGCCACCGATCAACGTATTGACGAACTGCTCGCCCAGGTAGGCTTGCTCGACGACGCCCACCAACTTGCCAGTGGCGTCTCTTACGGCAAGCGCAGGGCCCTGGAAATTGCCACCACCTTGGCGCTCGAGCCCGATGTATTGCTGCTCGATGAGCCCACCTCTGGCTTGGGTACAGAAGACGTCAAGCGCATCACCGCCCTGATCGCAGCCTTGAAGGGCAGGAAAACCGTGCTGATGGTGGAGCACAACCTTTCCGTCGTATCGTCCATTTCCGACACCATCACCGTGCTGGCGCGCGGTCGCAAGATCGCCGAGGGGAGCTTCGCCGAGGTCAGCGGCAATCCGGATGTGATGAGCGCATACATTGGCAGCGAAGCGCTTGAGGATCACGCATGAGCGCGCAGCCCGTCGAACTCAGTCTGCAAGACGTCTGCGCCTGGTACGGCCACTCGCAGAGCCTGCATGGTGTGGCACTCAATGTGCGCCAGGGCGAAGTCGTTGCGCTCATCGGTCGCAACGGCGCCGGCAAAACCACCACGCTCAAGTCGATCATGGGACTGGTGTCAAAGCGCACCGGCTCAATCGAGTTCAAGGGGCGGTCGATCAGCACCCTCAACCCGGAGTCGATCGCACGCCTCGGTATCACCTACTGCCCTGAAGAGCGCGGCATCTACTCGAGCCTCACAGTTTTCGAGAACCTCAAGCTGCCACCCGTGGTCGCCCCAGGCGGCTTTACGTTGGACGAATTGTTCAAACTGTTCCCGAACCTGCAGGAACGCCGCAACAACCAGGGTTCCAAGCTGTCGGGTGGGGAGCAGCAGATGCTCGCCATCGCCCGCATTCTGCGCACTGGCGCAAAGCTGCTTCTCCTGGACGAACCTACCGAGGGATTGGCGCCGGTCATCGTTGAACGCATCGGGCAGATCATTGAATTGCTGCGCGAACGCGGCTACACGATCCTGTTGGTTGAGCAGAACTTCCGGTTCGTGGCACGGCTGGTAGACCGCAGCTATGTGATGGAACACGGCCGCATCGTTGATGAATTCGACCGCGAAAGCCTCCGAACACAGGCCGATCGGGTCAAGGCCTATCTCGGCATCTGAGTGCAACACATCCGATGAACAGTCTTCTCGACATCCTCCCGCCGCTTCCCGCGCTCTTCGGACAACTCATCGTTGGTCTGATCAATGGCAGCTTCTATGCCTTGCTCAGTCTGGGACTGGCGCTGATTTTCGGTCTTCTCAACGTTGTGAACTTTGCCCACGGGGCGCAATACATGCTGGGTGCCCTCACCGCCTGGCTTCTGCTGAAATACCTGGGTATTTCGTACTGGGCTGCGCTTGTCATAGCGCCTCTGGTGGTGGGCCTCATCGGCTTCGTGATCGAGCGATTGTTTCTGCGACATCTCTACCGACTCGATCACCTCTACGGCATGTTGATGACCTTCGGTATCACGCTGATCGCCGAGGGCGTGGTCCGCAATATTTTCGGCGCCTCCGGCGAAGGGTATGCCTTGCCGCAGGGTCTCACGGGCGCGTGGAACTTCGGTTTCATGCTGCTGCCGCACTATCGCGGCTGGGTCATCGCGGTTTCCATCGTCGTTTGCCTGCTCACCTGGCTCGCGATCGAAAAGACCTACATCGGTTCCTACGTTCGCGCCGCCACCGAAAACGCACCGCTCACGCGCGCTTTTGGTATCAACGTGCCGCGCATCCTCATGCTCACCTACTCCTTCGGCGTTGCGCTGGCCGGGTTTGCCGGCGTGATGGCGGCGCCGCTGTATCAGGTCAATGCAGGCATGGGGTCTGAGCTCATCATCGTAGTGTTTGCAGTGGTGGTGATCGGCGGCATGGGTTCCATCATCGGCGCGGTGATCAGCGGGTTCGGTCTGGGAATCATCGAGGGTCTCACAAAGGTGTTCTACCCCGAGGCTTCCACCACAGCGGTGTTCCTGGTGATGGCCATCATTCTCCTCATTCGGCCCTCGGGTCTCTTTGGCGTGGTGTTGTCACACAGGCCCGATCCCTCGGAAACCGCCAGCCCCGGCGCCATTCCTTTCCTCGATACCCGACGCACTTATCTGATTCTGCTCGCAGTCCTGATCGTGGCCCCGTCGGTCATCTATCCGCCGTTCCTCCTCAAGGTGCTGTGCTTTACGCTCCTCGCCTGCTCGTTCAACCTGCTGCTCGGCTATTGCGGCATGTTGTCGTTCGGCCATGCGGCGTTTTACGGCGCGGGCACCTACGCCGCTGCGGTGTGCGCCAAATTCGCAGGGCTCGACCCCTTGTCATCCGTCTTGGTGGGCGCCTTGGCGGCGATGGTGCTGGGCGCAGCGTTCGGCTTTTTGTCCATCCGGCGTCAGGGCATTTATTTTTCGATGATCACACTCGCTCTGGCACAAATGTTCTACTTCTTCATCGTGCAAGCGGAATTCAGCGGCAACGATGAGGGCATTCAGGCTGTACCACGGGGAAGCTTCCTCGGAATCAACCTTACCGATCACCTGAACATGTACTACTTCGCCCTGGCCATTGCCGTGGCGTCGTTTATCGCAATCAACACGGTCATTGCCTCGCCGTTTGGCCTGGCGCTCAAATCCATCCGCGACAACGAGTCCCGGGCCTTGTCGTTGGGCTATCCGGTCGAACGTTATAAATGGATTGCGTTTGTAATCTCGGCATTTTTTGCCGGTATCGCCGGTGCGCTCGATGCGCTCAGCTTTCAGCTCGCCTCGCTCACCAACGTGCACTGGACCATGTCGGGACACGCCGTACTCATGGGCATCATTGGTGGGGTCGGCACTCTGCTTGGGCCCCTGGTGGGTGCAGTGGTGGTTGCCGCACTCGAGAACTATCTCGCCAGCCTGGGCACCTGGGTGCTTGTGGTGCAAGGCGTCATCTTTGTGGCCTGCGTGCTCGCGTTTCGTCGCGGCATCGTGGGTGAACTCGGCGCCTGGCTTGCCCGGCGGCAGCTGCGCTAAGCGCGCCAGCCCGCGGCATCTATTTTCGTTCCTCGTTGCAGGAGACCCTCGATGAAGCAGCTATCCGATGTCACTCAAAAATTTGCCGTCAGTCACTTTACTGGCGACGGCGACTACAAAGCCGACGGGTTGCGTCCCTACGCCCGGTATCGCGACCTCGGATTCGCCGAAGCCACCGAAGGCATGGTGCACGCGCATGTCATCAAGCTGATCGGCCCCTGCACAGACCAGGTTCGGAAGCGCCACATGCACGGGGTGCAGCTGCAGGTGGTGTACTGCCTGCAAGGCTGGATCAAGATCGAGCATGAGGGGCAAGGCGTCATGACGATGAAGGCAGGCGATGCATGGCTGATGCCACCGAATATCAAGCACACTGTGCTCGACTATTCCGATGATTGCCACAACCTCGAGATCACCATCCCTGCTGAGTTTCCGACAGTCGACTGCTGACGGACGACCCGGGAATGAAATTGCTCTGCTATCAGGATGGCCCCTCACATCGCTGCGCTGCCCTCATAGCCGACCAGGGCGACACGGTCGAAGTGATTGACCTGCTCGAGGCCGCCGCCGCTGCGGCACACGAGGCAGGGCCCTCGGAGCCGTGGTCGGCGCTCAATCATGTGCGAGACGTTGCCGATCTTGCGGCCGCCCCCGCCGCAGCGCTCGCCACCCTCAGCGTCTTTCTTAATGCCGAATCAAGCGCAATACTCGTTCGGCGGATCGATCGAAGCAGGCTGCTCGCACCGATTCCGCACCCAAGCCGCAATATTTTCTGCGTGGGTCGCAACTATCTGGAGCATGTTCGCGAAGGCGATCTGAAGCGCGGTATCCAGACCCCGATCCCGCAACACCCTCAATACTTCACCAAACCGCCCAGCACCGTAGTCGGCGATCAGCGCGCGATCGAAATCGAGCCCTCGGTGTCCGACAAGATCGACTACGAAGTTGAACTCGCGGTGGTCATCGGCCGGCCGATACGGAACGCGGATCCCGACGCGGCCATGGCCGCGATCTTCGGGTATACGATCATTAACGACGTTACTGCGCGCGATCTTCAGCGCCGACATGATCAGTGGTTCAAGGGCAAAGGGCTTGACACCTTCTGCCCCATGGGGCCCTGGGTCGTCACACGAGACGAGATCCCTGACCCTCATGCGCTGGCACTGAGGCTCTGGGTCAATGGCGACCTGCGCCAGAGCGACACCACCGCCCACATGCATTTCTCTGTCGGTCGGATCATCTCAGACCTGTCACAGGGGATGACGCTCATGCCCGGCGACGTGATCGCCACCGGAACCCCTCCCGGTGTGGGTTATGCGATGACTCCGCCACAATTTCTCCGGGCGGGCGACCGCGTCACGTGTGAGATCGAGGGCATCGGGCGCCTGTCAAACCCGGTTCGTTTAAGGCCCGACCCTCAGTTGCGCTGATCGGGAAGGTGGGCTGTCACGCTCGCCAGCCAGTCCTGGTCAGAACTCAACGTGGCGAGCTCGGCCACCGCCTCCTGGCGGGTCTGGGTCCAGCGCTCAATCACGCGGACATCGTCGCCATCGCCTTCCTGATAGGTGTACTCCAGCCGAATGCCGTTAGGGTCAAAAAAGTATATTGACCATGAACCCGAGCCCACGTTCAAGGGCCCAATCACAGGCACCTGGTGATCTTGCAATCGCTTAAATAGCACCTCGAACTGCGCCTTCGTAGTCGTAAATGAGCAGTGCTGCATCGCTGCGACCGAGTTCCGGTCGGCGGTACCCGTTTCGCCTTTGGGCAATTCGAAGAATGCCACCATCGCATCACCCCCGGCATCAAAGAAATAGTGCCGCAGGTTTTCGAACGGAGGATTGCCGCGATTGAGTGGCCCAGCGCCGACGCCCGGCGGTACCTTGAGCGCATGAATCAGCGGCATGCCCATGACCCGCGTGTAAAAGTCGATGGTCATCTTCATGTCGTCGGTGTTCAGTGCCAGGTGATGCACACCGCGGCTCGCCGGTTGGGCGGCATGGGTTGCACGGGCCTCAGGGGGTAGCGTGTCTGGCTGAGTGGGGTGGTTCATCACAAATGTCCTGTGCTAGTGGGGGGCATCGCCCGCCAGCGTGATCCTGTGCATGATCCTGCGATAGCCATGATAGTCATTCACCGGGTTATGCATGGCGCAGCGGTTGTCCCAGAGCGCGACTGACCCAGATTGCCAGCTGAACCGACAGGTAAATTCAGGCCGAACCTGATGCTCGAAAAGGTAGCGCAGAAGGCCCCTGCTTTCTTCCTCGGTCCACCCCGCGAAGCGAATCGTATGCGCAGGATTGACATACAGCGCCTTGCGCCCGGTTTCAGGATGGGTACGCACCACCGGATGTTCGGAGGTGAAATCGCGACGTGCCTCGGCGCCGTCGGACTTGACCCGATCTTCCCGCGTGCGCGTCACATCGGCCTTGGCCGACGAGTTCACCGCGCGCAGCCCGTCGATTGTGGCGCGTAATCCGGCCGACAGGCTGTCGTAGGCGGCGTACATGCTGGAGAAAAGGGTGTCGCCGCCAAACGGCGGCAGCTCGCGGGCTATCAACATTGAAGCCATCGGGGGCCGCTCCAGATAAACCGTATCCGAGTGCCAGACCGCGCCGAAGGCGTTTCGTTCGTGCTCGAGCTTCTTGACCTCGATGATTCGAGGAAAATTGGGCAACCCTTTGACCATGGGGTATTCCACAGGCTCGCCAAAGTGCTCGGCAAAGCGCATGAACTCAGCGGGCGGAAGATCCTGGTCGCGAAAAAACAGCACCTGATGCTCGAGCCAGAGCGTACGCAACTTTGCAAAAAGACTGGCGTCGTCGAGTGATTCGCGCAAGCTCAGTCCGATGATTTCGGCGCCCAGAGCGCCAGCAATTTTTCTGCAATGGATCATCGAGAATCGTCGCTTTCCTGGATGAAATCGAGGATGAATTCCGATACTACCGAAGATCGCGGCGCTACGTGGGACACGATCTCGTTAGCGGTCTCGTTCGATCTCGGATTGCAAGCAGAGGCCTTCAGCGCCTATAGTCGAAGAGATGCCCGTCATGTACGGGACCCGATTCAATGCCGTCCCATCGGCCCTACCCATCGACCAGGAGCCCCCATGACACCGGTTCGTCAACTCGCCCTGAAACTCAGCGCGCTCGCCATCGCGGCCGGAATGTCCGCCACCGCCCTCGCCCAGGAAATCCGCATCGGCCTCACCGGCACCTTCACTGGACCCAACGCCTCGGTCGGCATTCCTTACCGCAACACGGCTGAAATCTATCCGCCTACCCTGGGCGGCGTGCCCGCGCGCTGGATCGTGCTGGACGACGGCGGCGATCCCACGGCTGGAATCAAGAACGCCCGCCGCTTTGTTGATGAGGACAAGGTCGATGCCATCGTGGGGTCCACCTCGACACCGGTGGCCACCGCCATGTTCGACATCGCGAGCGAATCGCGTACCCTGCAGATCGCCATGGCGCCGGTGGCGATTCCCGCTGGCAAGGCAGCATGGCTCTTCAACATCCCGCAGCCGGTGCCACTCATGGTCTCTGCCATCGTGGAGGACATGAAGCGTCGGGGCATCAAGACGGCCGCGTACATCGGCTATGCCGACGGCTGGGGCGACCTCAACTGGAACGGATTCAGCAAGCTTGCCGCCGATGCAGGCATCAAGGTGGTGGCTACCGAGCGCTTCAACCGCACCGACACATCCGTCACGGGGCAGGCACTCAAGGTGTTCTCGGCCTCGCCTGGCGCGGTGTTTGTAGGCGCCTCGGGCACCCCGGCCGTGCTGCCCCACGTCAGCATCAAGGACCTGGGCTTCAAGGGGCCCATCTATCACACGCACGGGGCAGTGGCTGGGGCATTCATCCAGTCGGGGGGCAAGGCGGTCGAGGGGGCATTGATGCCCACCGGCCCAATGGTGGTGACAGCCGACCTGCCTGAGTCCAATCCCATCCGGAAGGTATCGACTGATTTCATTACCCGCTATCAGGCGAAGTGGGGCCCCGGCGCAGTGACCCCGTTTGCGGGCTATGCCTGGGATGCCTACCTGCTGCTCGATGCCGCTGTTGCCTCCGCGGCCAAGACCGGTGCCAAACCCGGTACCCCGCAATTTCGCGCTGCGCTCCGCGACGCGATGATCGCTGGCAACGAGGTAGTGGGCACCAACGCGGTCTACAAGCACACCGACGCCGACCGATATGGCGTCGATGAACGCGGTCGCGTACTGGTCGAAGTCAAGGGCGGCGCATTCCGGCTCTACAAGCCCTGACCGAGGCCGCTTGAACGCAACGATCGCCACCCTGCTGGTCCAGGACGGTCTCACCAGTGGCCTGATTTACGCGCTGCTCGCGGTCTCGATCGTCTTGGTGTTTCTGGTGACGCGGGTGCTCTGGGTGCCGGCGGGCGATATGGTCGCCTTTGCCGCGCTCACCATGAGCCTGCTGCGTCAGGGGATCGCACCCAACACCGTGTGGTTGCTCGCCGGGCTGGGTCTGCTCGCAGTGATCGTGCAGGCATGGCGCTGCCACCGGAGCGGCGAGTGGCGGTCGCTGCGCGGCGTGCTGCTGCTTGCGCTGCTGCCTCCGCTGCTGGGCTATGTGATCACAAGGAGCGGGCTCGCAGGCGCGGAGGCGCCGGTGCTCGTGCATGCGTTGATCACGCTGCTGCTGGTTGCGCCGATGGCGCCGCTTCTCTACCTCACCGCTTTCCGGCCGCTTACCGAAGCAAGCGTATTGGTCAAACTGATTGCTGCAGTCGCCACGCACTACATGCTGGTGGGATTCGGCCTGTTGTTTTTCGGCGCCGAAGGGCTGCGTACTCCGCCTTTCATTAGTGGCCGGCTGGATGTGGGGATCACCACCCTGTCCTGGCACCTTCTGCTCTCGCTCGCTGTATCGATTGTCATGATCGCTGCGCTATGGGTATTTTTCGAGCGCACGCTTTGGGGCAAGGCACTGCGCGCCACCGCACTCAATCGATTCGGCGCCCGCCTGGTGGGCATCCGCACCGAACGCGCCGGCCTGCTCGCATTCGGAATTGCCGGCCTGATTGGCGCGCTATCGGGCCTGATGATCGGCCCCATCGCCACCATCTACTACGACTCAGGCTTTCTCATCGGCCTCAAGGCATTTATCGGCGTGGTGTGTGCAGCAATGGCCAGCTTTCCTGTGGCGGTGCTGGGCGCGCTCGCAGTGGGCGTCTTCGAAGCGTTTGCATCGTTCTTTGCCTCGGCGCTCAAGGAAGCCATCGTATTTGTCCTGCTGGTGCCCATCCTGCTCTGGCGCTCGCTCACCGACCACTCGCTTCATGGCGAGGACGACTGAGCATGGGCGTTCCTGCTCATCGTATCCCCGCGCTCGTGGTGGGCGCGGTGATCGTGCTGTCGCCGTGGATCATGCCGGTCTGGGTGGTCACGCTGCTGGGCTACATCGGGCTCAACGCCATTGTCTGCCTGGGTCTGGTGCTGCTCACAGGCATGGTGGGCATCACCTCGTTCGGACAGGCGGCCTTCGTTGGGCTGGGTGCCTACGTGTCAGCACTCTGTGTGCTCGGATTCGGCGTCTCGCCCTGGCTCACCCTGCCGGCGGCACTTGCCGCGAGCGGGCTCGCAGGCGCACTGATCGGCTGGCTCACGATCCGGCTCTCCGGTCACTATCTGGTCCTGGGCACGATGGCCTGGGGCCTGGGACTCTTCTACCTGTTTGGCAACCTGCAGGGACTCGGCGGCTTCAACGGTATTGCGGGCGTCCCCAGGCTGGAAGCGGCGGGTCTCAGTCTGGTTGAACCCGCACCCTTCATGCTGCTGGTTTGGGCGGTGCTCGCGGTGCTGCTTGCGGGGACGACCATCCTGATCAACAGCCGGGCCGGACGCGCGATCCGTGCCCTCCGCGATCCGGTCATGGTTGAAAGTTTCGGCGTGCAGTCAGCCACGCTCAAACTCAAGGTCTTCGTGGTGGCCGCGCTTTTTGCCGGACTCGCGGGCTGGCTGCATGCCCACTATCTGGGACATGTCAGCCCGAGTCCATTCGGTATCAATGCGTCGGTCGACTATCTGTTCATGGCGGTGATCGGCGGCACCGGATCACCTGCCGGTGCGGTGCTGGGCCCGGCAGTGGTGGAATCACTTCGAACGTTGCTTCGCGACGCGGTGCCGGCGCTCAAGGGCGTGGGCGGCAATTTCGAGGCAATCGTTTTCGGGGCGCTGGTCATTCTGCTTTTGCAGCGCGCAAGCGGCGGACTCGCCCCCTACCTGTCGCGCTGGTTGCCGCAACGCCCGCCAGCGCGGGCGCCCGCCATGGCTCAACCCCTACCACGGCGCTCGCTCCCCGCCACGGGCAGCGCGCTTCTCGAGGTCCGCGGTCTGGGCAAGCGGTTTGGTGGGCTGGTGGCGCTTCAGGGGGTGAGCTTCGACATTCGCGCAGGCGAGATCGTCGCGCTGATCGGACCCAACGGCGCGGGAAAGAGCACGCTTTTCAATCTGGTGACGGGCGTGCTGCCGCCGTCGGAGGGTGAGGTGTTGCTCCAGGGCACACGCATCGAGACCCGCCCGCCGCGCGCCATCGCCGCGCTTGGCGTGGCGCGTACCTTTCAGCATGTACGCCTGCGTCCCACCATGACCTGTCTCGAAAACGTTGCCATCGGCGCCTGGCTGCGCGGCCGCTCGGGCGTGCTGGCGGGCGCACTGGCGCTTTCCCGCCGTGAAGATGCGCAGAGCCTCTTCGAAGCGCAGCGTCAACTCGACCGCGTGGGGCTGGGCGCTCAGGCGGATGCCCCGGCGGGCAGTCTCGCACTGGGGAGCCAACGGGTGCTTGAAATCGCACGCGCGCTGGCAGCAGATCCATCGCTGCTCATGCTCGACGAACCCGCGGCAGGCCTTCGCCTGCAGGAAAAACAGGCGCTCGCCGCGCTGCTGCGCGAGCTCAAATCACAGGGCGTCACGGTCCTGGTCGTTGAACATGACATGGACTTCGTCATGAATCTGGTGGACCGGGTGGTGGTGCTGCAGTTCGGCACCAAGATCGCCGAAGGCACGCCCGACGAGGTCCGTCGCGACCCACGCGTGATTGAAGCTTATCTGGGTGGACTGGACGACTGATGACGGCGCTTCTCGAGGTGACCGATCTGCATGTGGCCTACGGCAAGGTGGAGGCCGTCCGGGGCATTTCGCTCTCGGTACCCGAAGGCGGTGTGGTGGCAATCGTGGGTCCGAACGGAGCGGGGAAGTCCAGCATGCTGAATGCGCTGGCGGGCGCGCTCCCAGCCAGCGGCGAGGTGCGCTACGCAGGCCGCAGCCTTGCTGGTCTGCCAGTCGAAGACCGGGTGGCTGCAGGCCTCTGCCTGGTTCCCGAGCGCCGCGAACTGTTTGCCGATATGACCGTGGCAGACAACCTCGAGCTGGGTGCGTTTCTTGCGCGCAGCCACCGCCGCGACAACCTCGACTGGGTGCTCAAGGTGTTCCCGCGCCTGCGCGAGCGGCTGCAGCAGAAGGCCGGTACCCTTTCCGGGGGCGAACAACAGATGCTTGCGCTCGGGCGCGCCCTGCTCTCGGCACCCCGCCTCCTGATGCTGGACGAACCTTCGCTCGGCCTCGCGCCGCTGATCGTTCGCGAGATTTTTCGGGTGGTGCGGCAGCTGAGCGAGCGTGGCGTGTCGTTACTCATCGTCGAACAGAACGCGCGCGTGGCGCTCCAGGTGGCCGACCATGCGTACGTCATTGAAAACGGCAGCGTCGCACTCTCGGGACCAGCCGGTGAGCTGGCTCGTGACCCACGCGTTGCCGCGGCCTACCTGGGTGCCGCCTGACAGGAGCTCCAATGACCGACGTTGCCATTCCCTACGGGGCCTACTGGTCGACTCCCTTTGCGCGTTGGCAGGGGGCGCTTGCGCATCTGCATAGCGTACGGTTTGCAGCGCATGTCACGACGCAGGCGCTTGCTCGCCGTGGCTTGGCGGTTGAAGCCTTTGACTACGGCGTGCTGGGTATCACTGTGCCTCAGCGGGCAAGCTTCTACGGCCTGCCCTGGCTAGCAGGCATGATCGGTGCGCCCTCCCTTGCCGGGCCCACCATCAGTCAGGCATGCGCCACCGGCGCTCGCGTTTTGCGTGCCGCGGCCTCGGAAATCATCGAGGGCGCAGCCACCACCGCGCTGGTGGTCACCACCGATCGCACCTCGAACGGGCCACACCTTTACTACCCCGCCCCCGACGGCCCAGGCGGCACTGGTGAGCACGAAAACTGGATTCTTGATAATTTCGAGCGCGACCCCTGGGCTGACCTTGCCATGGTCGATACAGCCGACCGGGTGGCCGCCCGACACGGCATCAGCACCGCGCGCCAGCACGAGGTGGTGCTCGAGCGCTATGCCCAGTATGCGGAAGCGGTTGGCAACGACAGCGCTTTTTTGAAGCGCTTCATGGATCTGCCATTCGAGGTGCCCGATGCCCGGCTGAAGCGCGTGCGCACCACGCTCGCAGGCGACGAAGGCATTCACCCCACCTCGGCCGACAAACTCGCGAAGCTGTCCCCGGTTCGGCAAGACGGCAGCGTCACTTTCGGCGGACAGACGCATCCGGCGGATGGGTCGGCGGGCGTCGTGGTGACCACGCCTCACCGCGCGCGCGAATTGTCGTCCAACCCGTCGATCGCGATTCGAATCCTCGCGTTTGGACAGTCGCGAGTGGAAAAGGGCTACATGCCTGAAGCGCCGGTGCCGGCCGCACGACAAGCGCTCGAGCGCGCCGGCCTCGGCATTGCCGATATCGATGTCATCAAGACCCATAATCCATTTGTCGTGAACGACATCGTGCTCGCGGATGCCTTCGGGATCCCCACCCATCGCATGAACCGCTTCGGCTGCTCGCTGGTGTGGGGACACCCGCAGGCACCCACCGGACTTCGCGCCATCATCGAGCTGATTGAAGAGCTGGCCATGCGCGGCGGCGGCCAGGGCCTGTTCACCGGCTGCGCGGCCGGCGACACCGGCATGGCGGTGGTGATCCGTGTTGGAGACGACGCTTGACCGAGGCGGGGCACCCACTACCGAGGCGGTATCCCACTGTCGTTCATGCGCTGGTCGACGCAGCGCGGTGCGCACCCGATGCTCCCGCGCTGATCTGCGGCGACGAGACCCTCAGCTATCGCGACTACGCCGCGTGCGTGGCGGGGCTCGCTCGCGAGCTCGCCAGTGGCTGCACGCCGGGTGGCCGCATCGCGGTGCTGATGGTCAACTCCATCGATATCGCCATTGCAAGCTTCGCGGTGCAGGCCGCAGGGCTGCAGCTGGTGCCGCTCAACCCTGCCTACACACCTCATGAGCTTGCGCCGATTCTTGCAAACGCGGCGCCTGTGGGGCTGATTCACGATGCCGACTGCGCGTTCGCCATCCTCTCGCTCGCCACAGAGCAGGGTGTTCAGCATCGCTGGTCAGTAGGCCCAGAGCGGCGCCTTACACGCTGGCGCGGTGGTCCGCTTGATCTGGGCGCGTTTCCCCTGCCCTCGCCCGAGGCACTCTCCACGCTTCAATACACTGGCGGCACCACCGGTCGCTCGAAGGGCGTGAACCTCACGCACGCGTCGGTTTCCATCAATGTCAGCCAGCGCGAGGCACTGCTTCCCACCCGACTGGATAATGAGCGCATCCTCGCGGTCACGCCCCTCTTTCATGTGTATGCGGTCGCCATGGGTCTCTACCTGGCTGTGTTCTGCCGGGGAACGCTGGTGATCCTGCCGCGCTACCGCCCCGAGTGGGTGTTCGAGGCCATCGAACGCCATCGGATCACGCTGTTTTCAGGCAGCCCAACCCTCTTCACCGGCCTCATGGCGCACGAGGGCTTCGCTACCGCGGCACTTCAGTCGCTACGCCTCTGCTATTCCGGTGCGGCGGCGCTTCCCGTCCCGGTGCTCGAGCGCTGGCAGCAGGCAACCGGATGTACGGTCGTGGAGGGTTACGGTCAGAGCGAAGCCGGACCGGTGCTGAGCTACAACCCGGTGGAAGGCGTTCGCAAGCCCGGATCGGTCGGCATGGCGCTGCCGCTCACCGAGATTCAGATTGTTGATCTTGAAACAGGCAACCAGGTGCTGCCTGTGGGCCATAGCGGCGAGATCCGCGCCCGCGGCCCACAGATCATGCGGGGCTACCGCGGGCTGCCGGAAGAAACCGCCTCCGCACTTCGCGACGGCTGGCTCTACACCGGCGACATCGGCGAGTTCGACCACGATGGCTATCTGTTCATCCGCGACCGCAAAAAAGACATGGTGATCGTGGGCGGCTTCAATGTGTATCCCCGCGAGGTAGAGGAGGCGCTGCTCACCCACCCGGATGTGCTGGAGGCCTCGGTCGTGGGCATTCCCGACAGCTACCGGGGCGAGGCGCTGGTGGCCTATGCGGTCGGGCGTGTGAAGGTTCTGAACCGCGAGGCGCTGCAAGCGCACCTCGAGGCACGCCTCACGCGCTACAAGGTGCCCGTGCATCTGGTTCAGGTGGACGCCCTTCCCAAGACGGCGGTGGGCAAGCCCGACAAACCGGCCTTGCGGAAGATGGCCTCTACCTTGGCGAGGTAGCGGCGTCGCGCCGAAGACTTAGATATACTGATTCCAAAGTATATCTAGCGAGTCAGTATGCAAGTTTCCAAATGGGGTAACAGTCTGGCTGTACGCC
>Ga0078894_10001023_pt1 | contig 20336 bp, 2 predicted proteins | sample LauGreSu1BDMLBSD_2_FD_67506 | JGI IMG/M metagenome (GOLD analysis project Ga0078894, IMG submission 67506) | Freshwater lake microbial communities from Lake Michigan, USA - Su13.BD.MLB.SD (version 4) (version 4) | ecosystem: Environmental > Aquatic > Freshwater > Lake | place: Lake Michigan, USA... | reverse complement strand
GCCTATAACACTTCGTGGAAAATGGGGAAGTGCTAGAGATCCTAAAACTGGAAGAGGTATATCTCCTACTAAAACAGTTACTCCTAGAGAAATTATTAGTAATATAGAATCTGGAAAAGCTAAAATTTACATAGATGCAGGTAGAATAAGATATAATGATGGAGACATTAATGTAGATATTTCTAGGTATGGTAGAGATGTTACTGGTTCTCCTGAAATGAGGGCTGTGTTTGAGAAGGTTTTAGAATACAGTAATAAAGGATATTTTAATGTGAAGAAAGATGCAGACAAGAAAATAAATGAAATATATAATCAAAAACTTGCACCTCTTGTTACAGACTTTGTACCACAAATCAAAGCATTAGGAGCAGACAAAGATGGTTCTCCTACTTCAGCAACTTTAGGTAAAGTTAGTGCTCTTGTTACAGCAACAATTGCTAGAGGAACATATGCTGACAATGACTATGATCCTGAAACAGCATCTAGTATGTTAGAAAGTAAAAATTCTAAAGATACAAGAATATTTGTACAGCAAACTGGAAATAACTATGAGGTTGTTCTCAAGAGTGAATCTGATCCTAAAAAAGTTCAAAGAATTAAAGTTAGCAGAGAAGACATTATTGCTAACTTTGGTTCCAATTATGCTAATGCTAACGTACAAGAATCTACAAGACTTAAAATGGGAAAAGGTAATACAAATGTTACAGGTAATGCAGATGATGCATTTATGCAAAAAGCATTTGGTAATTTCCCAGGAATTAGAAGAATGAATATTACAGCAGACCTTGATCAAGATCTTAGTAATCCTGACCTTTATATTCCAATGATAAATGTAAAGAAAAAAGATGGTAGATGGCAAAACTTCCCTATCTCAGGAGTAGATAAGTTATCAAGAGTGGGATTTGATCAAGGTAGAACAAACTTGAATGCTTTAACAGATGATGTTCTTTTAAAATATTTAAAAGCCCAATATCCAAATTTTGATTATTCTCAATTAGACATTAAGTAAAACATTATGCCAGATTTTGATAAGAATTTAAATCCAATTTTAGCAAATACTCAGAAAGCACTTCCTGTTCTAGATAATCCTGCTACACCAGTTCCTTCTGATTATGCTCCTCTTACAAGTGGTGGTAATTTAAGACAAGCTGAGGTTGATCCTATATTTGGAAAAGGACCTGTTGTATCAAAAATGTTACCAACTGTTTCAGCAGGTGAGTTATATGGTAATAGAAGATATGCTACATATGATGCTAATATTATAGATATAGAAGATCAAAAAGCATACGCTCAATCTAATTTGGATAAAGCAACTAATGGTGTTCTTAAAGGACTTAATCTAGCAGCTACAACAGTGGCTGGTGGATTTGGTATGTTATATGGTGCAGCTAAAGCTCCCTTCTCTGGAAGACTTGCTGATATATGGGATAATGAGGTGATGAGAGGTTTGGATGAATACAATAATGAAGTTGATCAAAACTGGTTACCAAACTATTATACTAATGTAGAGAAGAATGCAAAATGGTATTCTACAGATAACTGGTTTAAAACAAACTTCTTATTTGACAAATTAATTAAGAATTCAGGATTTGCTGTAGGTGCAATGTTATCAGGTAATATTGCTAATGCTGCTCTTAAAGGTACAGGAGCAGTTATTGGTGGATTAGCTGCTGAAGGAGCTATGGCAGCTGAAGCTTCTCAAGCATTTAAAATATTCACTCCTTTATTAAGAAATACAGCAAGAGCTTTTTCTTCTGGAAAAAATATTGAAGCTGCTGCAATACTTGAAAGAGAAATATCATCTATTGCTGATGTAACAACTAAAGCTTCCGAACTAGCAAAGATTGCTCAAACAACTAACCAGTTTTCTAAATTTGGAGAAGCTGCTAGAAGAACTGCAATTGCAGTATATTCTTCTGCAGGAGAATCATCTTTTGAAGCATTACAAGCACAAAAACAATTCAGAGATAATTTAATCCAACAATGGAAAGATAGTCATAATGGAGAAGATCCTATAGGAGAAGATCTTAACAAGATAGATAAATATTCTGAGTCTGTAGGTAAAACATCATTTCTTGCAAACCTTGCAGTTCTTGGTATAACAGAATATGCACAGCTTCCTAAACTAATAGGTTCTAGTTACTCTGCAGAAAAACAAGCTGCAAATAGTCTTCTTGGACAAACAGAAGAAGTGTTATTAGAAAAAGGTAAATACATCACTAAGCCTGGGCCTAAAACATTATTTGGTAAAATAATTGATAGATCTGGAAAAGTTTCCAAATATGTATTTGATCCTAAAGAAGGATTTCAAGAGAGTGTACAACAAATAATACAAACTGGTACACAGAACTATTATAATAAAGCATATCAATCAAAAGCTGCAGATGTTTGGGTTGATGGATTTTTACATGGAGCAGTTGGTGAAAATGAAAAAGGTGAAGGAGTGGGTGCTTTTAATTCTAAAGAAGGTTGGGAAAGTTTTATTCTTGGTGGTCTTACAGGTGGAATGATGCAGATTAAAGGAAACATTCAAGAAGCTAGAGCATTAAAGAGTAATACACAACAGTTTGTAGATGGTCTTAATAATGCTCCTACATTTAGAGATTCATTTAAGGATAGACTTGCTGCAGCTAATAGAGGTGTTGTTTTACAAGAACAACAACAAAATGCTATAATGCAAGGAGACAAGCTTGAATCTATGGATCTTAATGCAGATATGATGCATAACTATCTTGCTCCTAGAATAAAGTATGGTAGGTTTGATATGGTGATGGATGATATACAAGACCTTAAAAGAAATGGTTCAACAGAACAAGGACTTGCTTCTTTAAAACAACAAGGACTTGCTAATATAAATGATACAGTAGAATCATATGCAAAGAGACTGAATAATTTCGAAAGAACAGCTAAGAATACGGAACAACTATATAAATCTACAAATTTAAGATTTGGTGGAGAAATATTAAAAGATGCAGCAGGTGCTCCAATATTAGATGAGAACGGTAAACAACAAAGAAAATACTCTCCTGCAACAATAGACAAGATGATATATGCAGCTAGTAAAGTGGCTGATTATGATCTTCGTATTCCTGAAGTTTCCACAATTGCTCTATCTAAAGGAATTGATGTACAGAGTATTGTAGATTCTGAATTATCAGATGATTCTTCTACAGCACTAGCTTCTCAGTTAAATGAACTTGATAAAAACGGTGATCCTATATCTACTCCTGATGTTAAACAAAGTCTTAAAGATGTTATAGAAATGTCATTAAGAAGAAGACAGTTCTTGGATGAGTATAGAGATATGACAGAGAATCCTGCTAAGTATGATGAGACAGGAGAAAGAAAAGAGTTTAATGAACAAGGTAAGAAGTTAAAAACTACACCAACAAAAGAGGGTGATAGTAAGTATTCTGCTATGAGCAGACTTCCCTTTAAAGGTGATAAGAGAACATATGATGATCTTGTACAACAGTATGGTGAAGGTGAACAAAGTAAATACGATGTTCTCAAGAAGATAATAGCATCTCCATTTGCTACAACTATGGAGAAGGAGCTCGCTGCTCAATTTCTAAAATATACAGACAGAAACTCTAAGATTATTCTTGGAGATAGGACTCTTCCTAATCCAGGTGTTTCTGTAACTAGTATGACAAGCCCAACAGATGCTGTAAGTAGAATTAACTATGAGTATAATTCTGATGACTATGAAGGAGAAACAATGCCTGTTGAGTATGTTATGCTTCATGAGATAGGACATGATCTCACTGTATATGCATTAAACGATCCAAATAATCCTTTCTATAAAGAACTTGAACCATTGTTTAACTTTGTTCAAGAACACTTTAAGAATGATGAGAATAAGTATGCTAAGAATGGTCTTATAAAAGGTGGTGAGTTTTACGCATTCAAGAACATAAAAGAGTTTGCTACAGAGGCCCTTTCAAATAGAGACTTCCAGAGATACCTTGATACTATTCCATATAAGAATACACAAAGAAGTGTATGGGAAAACTTTATTGGTAATCTTAAAACTTTCTTTAGAAGACTGTTTGGTATAAATAGTGATAGTGCTCTTGATGAAGTTGTTGGTATTGTTACAAACAATATTGACAAAGTTTACAAAAGTCAAAAAGATCAGAACAAAAGACTGACAGAAGAAGAAGAAAAAGCAGCAGCTGAAGCTCTTGAGATAAAGAAGAATGCTGAGAAGATAGAAAAACAAATCACACAGATAGAACTAAACTCTGGTGATAATGGTACTCCTGAGGATGCATCTATAGAAGTTTCTACAATCCCTGAAGGTAAGTTAAAAAGTGCAGCTGAATTCTTTGCTGCTGGTATATCTGAGTCTGAGAAAGAAGATGTTTCTCAGGATGCTGTACACGTTAGAAACTCTAGAGAGTTTTTGAATAATGCTAAAAACTTTAAGAATAGAGAAAATCTTAGAGCATTTCTTGTAACTCCTAACCAAGAGAAAGCTCTTGGACTTGAAGGGCTTACAGCTCTTTCCTATAATGGAGAAGATATGTCTAAATCAACAGACATAGATGAAGGACTTGTAGCTCAGGTATTTATAGAACAAGATGGTGGAAAGACTTATTTTATAGATAAGAATGGTGAAAGACTTGGTGAAGTGGGACAACCTGTTGATGTTAGCAAAGTGATATTCCAAACAATGCCTACCACTGATATCTTCTATAAAGGAACAGATAAAGATGGTAAACCTATTCCTAGATATAGAACTGGAGAGAAAGAAGCATTTGAAGCTTATTCTAAAGCTTGGAGAATCAAGAGAGAACAATTATTCAAAGATGCAGGGACAGCAATTAAGACATATAGGTTCAACATTTCTAGAGGTATTGCTATTGAAACTCCAAAGGTTAATGGTAAATACAGCAGAAATCATGTAGGAGATATTGTCATTCCTGAGAACAAGATATCTAGACAACAAGAACTAGTTATAGTTCCTGTAGATGGTAATGTATACCATCAAGGAAAGAATATACAATTTCCTAAAGGAACTCCAGTTATTCAGTATGGTGATACATTATTCTTCTTAAAGAATGCTCTTCTTGGAAAAGAAAAAGCTCAGAATGTTTATCAAGTGATAAAAGCTATGAGTGATGAGTTCTTGAAGACAAAGGACATCAACCCTAAATATGCTGAATACTTACAGAATGTTCTCTATCTAAGAACTAAAGGAGGAACTACAAAAGCTGGTTCTAACCAGATATTTATAGATGCTAAATCAGCTGAGATCTTTTTAGGTGGTAAGAGATATGCAATCAATGATATAGCAAACAGAGAAAAAGAAATCACAGAACAATTAACTAACACCTATCACAATACAAATAACTTCACCCTATCTAAGAAGTTCAGTGCTCCATTCTATGAGTTTGTGGCTAAAGATGGTGAACTTAAAGAAGTTGAGTGGAAGAACTACCAATCATACTTATTAGCTTCTAAGAACCCAGATGGTTCAGCTAGAAATGTAGACAGTACACCATTAACTACCACTCTTGAGAAACCTACAAATCTACGTCCATATTCTTTCAAACAGAAATATGCTACGCTTGTTGATTTTGAATTCCCTGTTGTTCCAGTAGTTAAACCTGCTCCTACAGTTACAGCAACTCCTACAGTTACCTCCACAACTAAGTTAGGAGAGTTTGAAATGGATGGTAAGACAAAGAATACATTCAATGAATTTAATTCAGGTCCTGTTGATTTCACTGGAACAATAGATGAAAACGGTAATATAACGGTAGATGTTCTACAGAATGATACTATTATTAAAGTTGCTAAGAATGAGAAGCTTTTAAATGAAGCCATCATCCCAGCATTAAAAGCAGCTAATACATACGATGCTTCAGCTGATGATGTTGAATTAGTTTCTACATTTGTTGCTAATAAGCTTGTTCTTGAATTAAAGAAATTACAACAAGCAGTACCTGCTGCTCCAGTTGTACAACCTACAGCACCTGTAGTCACTCCTACTCCTGTTTCTAATGTACCTAAGAAATCTGAGTTAGAAGGAAGTTCTTCTTTTGTAGAAGCTATTGGTACTCTTAATAAAAGATTAGAAAATGGAGAATTTACGGTTAGCAATAGTAATGTAGTAATTAAATTAGATCCTAATGGTAATTTTATTGGATATGTTACTAAAGATGCTCTTGGCAACTCTATTATTGAAAAAGGGAAAAGACCTTCTACAGAAGCTGATTTAACAGATGTCAATAAACAAAGAGATTCTATTGTAAAGCAATTAGAAATATTAAACTCTCCAATCGTTAAAAAACTAGATAGCTTATTCGTTAATCTAGGTGCTAAAAATTTAGAAGAATTTTTAGGAGCATTCTCGTTTAAACAAAGGGGTAATCTCGCTAAAATTAATGATAGGTTTATATCTGATTACTACTTAAGTAATTATGAAAAATTAAAAAGTATTGAAAAAGAAATAAACGCTAAATACGATGCAGAATCAAAAGCATTAACAGAAGTTCCTGTTTCTACAGATATTAAAGCTGATATAGAAAGAAAAAGACAGGAAGACCTAAGTTTAATATCCGAAGATGACTATTTAACTAACACAAATAAAACATTAGAGGGTCTGGAAGATGGAAAAGTTGTTCGTTTTGAAGGAGCTAGTTATTATGTATTAGATGGTGCTGCCACTGTTAATGGTATACCTAATGTAAGTAGCAGCGGAAGCATAAGTTCTGCCAAAAGAATAATAGACGCTGTTAATGCTAAATATGATGCAGAACTAGCAGCATTAGAAGGAAAGCCTGCTGAACCAGGTAAGTATAATCCAAACAATACATCTGCTCCTGATGATGAATATCAAAGAGTGGGTGTTGATGTAAGTCAAGAGAGGTTAACAGATAGTGAGATAGCTGCGTTTAAAGAATGGCATGCTCAGAATGCTCCAGGAATACCATTTGAAGTGTTAGATAATATTGTCACTACACATGATAATCAACAAGCATTTGGTGTGTTCCAAGAAGGAGTTGCTAAGTTCTATAAAGGAGCATTAAAGGCTACACCATACCATGAGATTGGTGAAGGTATATGGAAAGCGTTCCTAACTCCTGAACAAAGACAAGCTATCATTGATGAACAAAGATCTACAGGTGAAGACTTTATAGATAGAGAAACTGGTAAGACTCTTAACTATGCTACAGCTACAGATAAGCAGATTAAGGAAAGAATCATGGATGATTTTGGTGAGTTTAAAGCTGGAAAGATTCGTGCAACTTCTCTTAGTGAAAGAATATTAAACTTCTTTAGAAATATTATAAACTTCTTCAAATCATTTGGACAAAAGCCTTCTCTTAAAGATGAGCTTTTCAAAGCAATTGATTCAGGTAAGTTTAAAGATTTCAAAGTGTCAGATGTTGTTAGGACTGATAGTATGGCTGAATACAGCAGAATCCCTGGACTTACAGAAACACAGAAGTTTGAATATGTACAAGACATGCTTTCAAGAGCAGCTAATTATATATTTGGACAGAACAAAAGATCTTTATTTGATATAAGCAAGATTACATCTAATGAGCTGTTTGATCATATCAAAGGACTGTATGAAAAAGAGAATAAGTATCAAGAGCTTGGTGAAGAGAGATGGAACATGCTTGTAACTAAAACAAAACAAGCATTACGTACATTCGGTGTTAATTTCAATGAAGAAGAAAGAATAGATATTAATGATGAGAATACAAATAGTAAAGAATACACTTCTGATCCATTCACTACAGACTGGAAGAAGAGTTCTCCATTTGCTATCAAATTAACCCTTGCTACACTTCCTGAAGTTTTACCTAAAAATCAACAAAATGCTGATCCTACAAAACTTCCTACTAGAAAAGGATCTTCTATAAAAGGATACTTACTAAATAACTTTAGTAGAGCATTTGCTACAGTTTTGAATAAGCTTTCTAATACCTCTAAGATTAGTAAGGTGGTTAATAAACTTTCACAACTTGGCAAAGATGATCCTACATATGTAAGATTCTTCCAGAGAGTTGGTGGTGATATTGCAACTGGTACAATTAACTTTGGCAAGTTTGAAGATGAAGACTGGAGACTATTTGTTAATATGATGCAGGTGTTTACAAAACAAAAGCCTGAAGCATTAATACAATACATGGATGGTGGTTCTGTTTACACAGCTCCTGCTAATCAGTTTACAGCAGCTAAGAAAATAGAGCAAGGTTGGTATGATAATATGAAGGCACTTGCTAGAGTTCCTAGTTCTATCATTAAATATAATTCAAATAAAACATATAGTGTTAATACAGATTCTAAATTCTTTCCAAAAGCTTCTCCTAAGGTTGCTGAAGAAATGATTAACTTCTTAACAGATCTTGGTATAGGAGTGGATATGAATCTTTATAATAGCATGAAGGACAAGCAGAAGAAAGAGTTTTCTGAAGCTGTTGGTCAAATATACAACTACTTACAAGGTACGAAGGAAATAGGAACTATAACTGGTAAGACATTGGGAATCAACTCTCAGCTTGCTAAGATATCAAACATGGTGGTAACTCTTACAAATCCTAACCAAGAGAACACACTCTTTGGTGTTGAGGGTAAGAGAATGCAAGCTTATTCAGATAATAACCTGCCCTCTGTGTTTGAGAATGAGTTTAATGATGTTTCTACATTAGAAGAGCTTATTAAAGAAAGACCAGAACTTAATGATGTCTTCTCTAAGAATAGTGTTGTATTAAAAGAAGGTGGTGAATTCTTTAATGAAGAAGGAGAAAGAGTTAAATCTTTGAAAGTTAAATATATACAGGGAACTAAGGATTTAAACAATGATAAAGGAACCGCTACAGCCAAACTTACACTAGGGAATAGATTCACTCAAGAGCTTAACCAAAATCTCAATGGTGACTATTATATCCTTGTTCCTGCAGATAGTTCTACAGAGTGGATGATTAACCTTGGTAATCATATATTGTTCTCTGATGTAGCATCTGGTAGAGCTGCAAATAAGATAAATAAAATATTCAAAGGATATTTAATAGATGATATTGCTCTAGCTTTAGATGGTAGAAACCAAAAGAACGTTGGTAATAAATCTAAAGAGTTACGTTTCTTCAAAGACTTCCTATCTGAGAAAGATGCTAATGGTGAAGAAAGAAGTGAAGTGTTGAAAGGAATTAATGATATGATTCAGGCAGGAAGAACGCTTGATGACATCACAGCATTCATAAGTGAGAAAGCTAATGAGGAAATGATAAACAATGCTATTCAGAAGTTTATCAATGACACAGTAACTGAATCTAAAAAAATCCTATCTGAGAATGGTGAAACATTTATAAATGTAGAAGATAAATTAGCATATCCAAATCTTAATAATGACTTTGTATCTAGTAAAGATGTAAACATTAATAAGAATGCTATGACTGAAAAGAACCTAGATGATATATTATACTTTGCAAATGCAAACTATATTATGAACAATATAGAGATGCATAAGCTTTTGTTTGGTGATCCATATCAGTTTGCTGTTAAGAAAGATGGATCTCTGGATGAGACAAAGCGTATTAAATCATTCCTTTCTCCTAGAAGAACTACATTTGATAGCCCTGAGTTCAACACATTCTTGAACAACCATTATAACATGGCTGGAGATATTCAAGTGGAGGATGGAGAACTTGGCTATCACAATCATGATTCTTTTACAAACACTGTAACTGTTTCTGATGTAGAGGTTACAACAGAATTATATCCTGAAAAGTTTAAGGTGGCTGATGCTGCATCTTGGCTTCAAGATAATACATACAGAGAAATCAAACTTAAGAATGGTCAATGGTCTACAGAAGCTGAGAAATGGCATCAGTGGCAAATGGCTTATACAAGACAAAATCTACCAGGATATGAATATAAGAGTGAGGCTCTTAGAAAACAAGATGAAAAACTTGTAAAAACTCCTGAACCAGAATTTGTTACAGAGATTCTTAAGCCTATTGTATCTGGTGTTAAAGCAGGAGTTACAGACATAAATCTTGTATTAGATAAGTTTTCTCAAATGCCTTTATACTACAAAGCTGTACAGGGAACCAATCTTGGAAAGCTTTATGAAAAGATGTGGAAAGAGAAGATAGGGTATGTTATTGTAGAGTCTGGTAGAAAGGTTGGGGCTGTTAAATTACACAATCTTTATAATGAAGATGGTACATTTAATGAGCAACCTTTTGCTCAAGACACAATGATAAAAGTTCCTTGGAAGTCTTATGGTATTCAAGTAGAGAATAGCTTTGAGAATCCTAAAGAACAAACAAGAGGATCTCAGCTTACAAAACTATCTAGTCTTGACTTCTTTAATAATGGTGATGCTACTGAGGTTGCTAGAAAGGAATACCAACGTAACAAGAACATTCTAGATAGAATGCATCAGAATGCATATGTTGAACTATTGAACAAACTTGGAATAGAAGATCTTGGAACAGCTTTTAGAATGGCAGATCCTACAGCTATTTCAAAAACTCTTGAGGGTGAGATGTTTAGAAGAACTATGTCTGAGAATGGTATAGATACAATTCAATTGAATCAAGATAAGCAATTCCCTATTCCATTTGAAGCTTCCCCTGCATATGATCAAATTAAGAGTATCATCTACTCAATGGTTAATAAGTCTCTTATTTCTCCAAAGGTGAATGGTGCTCCACATGTACAGGTTCCTGTAACAATGTGGGAGAAATCTGGTGATAAATCTTCTACCACTACATTAGGATTCTATTCTAAAGGAAAAACTCAAACTAATCCTTGCGAAGTGATGCTTCCTCATTGGTTCAAGGAAAGACTTAACAAGAAAAGATTTCCTAATGATCAAGCTCTTCTAGACTATTTAAATAAAACAGAAGAAGGAAGATCTATACTTACAGGAATTGGTTTCCGTATTCCTACACAAGCTATGTCTTCTACAGAAGTATTTAAGGTGAAAGGATTCCTTCCTAAATCTATGGGATATTCAGTGGTGGTTCCTGCAGAGATTACAGCTAAAACAGGAAGTGACTTTGATATAGATAAGTTGAACATGTACCTAAAGGCTACATACATTGATAAGAATGGTGATATTCGTTTAATCAGATTGATGGATGATGAAGCTAAAACAAAAGAATTCTTCAGTGGTGTATTTGATGAGAAGCTTGAGAAGAAGAAACTTAATAAAGCTGAACTTCTTGAGGCTACACAAATCCTATCTTATGGACTAGAAGATCCAAATAATCTTGTAGAGAAATACGCTGATATACTAGATCCTATTTTAGAAGGTGCTGAAGACTCTTCTGAATATGAGCAAATGGTTATGGATGAACTTGAGAAGCTTGGAGATGCAAACTTACAAACTGCTCTTAAAGAAAAGTTTGTAAATAACATGTACAAGAAAGCTCTTGAGAACGAATACTATGATTCTCTTGAGAAGATGATCTTGCTTCCAGAGAACTTTGATAGACTAGTTGCTCCTATTGGGGATGGTGGTCTTAAGGGTATGGCCAAGAAACTTGATAGTCTTAGAGGTGAAGATGAGAGTAAGATTAAAAACAGACTCCTTGATAGAAACTATATGACTTCTTTAAGGAATGCATTTGTTATGGCTAAGAAGTGGGTGGGTATATCTGCTGTTAATATTACAGGACAATCTGTTACACAGAAGTCTAAAGTGTACATTGACCCAGCAAGATTTGAGTTAACTGATGAATTTGATGAAAAGATCTTGGGAGATGGTAATATAGTTCTTCCTCATAACACTATCAAGATTGGAGATAAAGAATACATTTCTATCTCTGGAAATAAGACAGCTGATGGTAAAGAATACATCTCTGATAGACTCTCTGGATATGCTACAGCTTTTGTGGATGTGGCCAAAGATCCATACATCATGAAGATTGTACGTTCTAATTCTATTGTTGGTACATTTATGTTCCTTGAGAGAATTGGTGCAGGAGAGAAGGGTATAGAGTTTTTGAACCAGCCTATTATTACAGAATACCTAAAGTATCTAGATAGCATTGGTAAGACAGGATTATTTGGTAAAATGGATGGTGAGCTTATAAAAGATATGTTCCCAACAACAGGAGCTGCATTAGCATCTACATCTATTAATACAAATAATTTTACAAAGAATATAGAAGACTATGCTAATCAATCGCTTACACCTGAACAGAATGCTGAGCAACAAAAGATATTTGATGAGTTCTTAAAGTATGCTAAGATGGCTCAGTATAGTTTCAAGCTTACACAAGCTACAAACTATGACACCACTAAGTTTACAAGTGGAGATACATTGTTTAGAAAACAATACAGAACTAGAGTGGCTAAAGAAAGTAACATCTTCTCTTCTGTAGGTAAGATACTTAATACAACTTTCATGGGTGAACAAGCTAGGCTTATAGATAAGTCTATGGAAGGTGTAGGAGCTATTTTAAAACTTGAGCAACCTGAATTTAGAGATATTACAGATCAAGTGTTAGAAAAGTATGCTAAGCAAGAATACATGAGTGATGATGACTATGAGAAGATTGGTAACAAGATCAAAGCTTCATTCTTGGATTATGTTATACAAATCAAATCTGGAATAAGCAATGATATCAAAACTTTATTGGTAGACTCTACTAGTTCAATAGATGTACAACTTGCTGAGGCTAAGAAGAAATACCCAGAGATGAAGTTGCTACAAAATCTTACCACTGAGAGCTCTAAGAGAATGAATGGTGCTAAGACAATCAAGCTAGTAGCTAACAATAGAGGAGATGCTATGGATGAGAACATGTATATAGAGATGATGAGAGAATTGAAAGAAGTTGATTTGCAACTATACAATAATATTGTAACTGTAGCAATTCTCCAAGGTACATATCAATCATCAGTTTCTATTAGAAATATTATCCCTGTTGAAGATTTCTCTGCTAGAATTGCTCCAATCATAAACAAACTTGCTAATACAGAAGATGTAAAAGCCTTCTCTAAAGGAGCATTCCAGAGGAATAACTGGAAAGATGAATCAGTGGTTCCAACATTAGAAAGAATCAGATTCAATCCTATGACAGATCAGAATGGTAATGAGCTTGATCCTGTAGGTGAGCAAGTAGATAGATTTGGTGATCACGTTGCTGATATTTACAGATATGTATCTCCAATGTTCCCAGATCAAATATTAAGTGCAAGATCTATAGAAAGAAAAGTTCTTAAACTTCATCCTAGCTATTACAGAATTGCAATTGATAATGACTTCATCAAGATTCCTAGAGTGATTACGTCAACTAAAAATAATCAAAAGATTGACATGGTTACAGGGTTAACTATCACTGATCAGTCTTACAAAGATAGAAAAGCAGTAAATGATCTTTCATTATATGACTACTTTGGTTATGAGAAGGTGAAAGATGAATTAGGACAGCCTCTAGTTACAAATAATGGAGAATACATATATAAGCTAATCAATCTGTATGGTGATGGACAATATGCTTCTGAATATCATCTAGATGGTCAACCTTCTCCTATAGACAATGGAACAATTAAGATTGATAATGAGATTCCAAATAAAGATCTTATTCAATTCTTTGCTCCTAAAACTGAAGAAAAAGTCTTACCTTCACAACCTGTACAAATATCTGGTCCATTGAAAGGACAAATGACATATAGTTATGGCAATAACAAAAGAGCTGATGTTACTGCAGATACTACATTCGATGCTATATTAAATGGAGAAAGAACTGCCACTACAAGATATACAAGTGATGGAAATCTTGACTACTGGAAACAAGCCAAGGTGGGAGATATAATTACTTGGGATTCTGGAGATGGTAGAACAGTTAATGTTGAAGTTACTAAAGCTCTTGCTCCATTAAAAGGTTCAGGTAAAACTGCAGAAGAATGGTCTAAGCTTGAAGGTTGGTCTAAAGAATACTTTGAAAAGAAAGTTAGACCTAAACTTGATCAAGCTTGGCAAATGGAATATAAGTTGGCACAACCTACAGAAACTGTAAGTGGTAAAGAATTTAAAATAGAGAAACCAGTTCCAGGAGTTGAGAACATTGCTAACTCTGGTTTAACTATTGAGCAATCTAATCAATTTATTGATTTGCTACAACCTCAAATTTTAAACCAAGCTTATGTTGAAAATAAAGCTAAGACAGCAAACATGATGTTTAGTTTTGGACTTAGATGGGCTAAGAATATACCTAATGAATCAGAGAAATCTGAGCAAGCTAAAAACTTAGGAAAACCAAGACCTAATAGAAAAACAATAAAATCTAAAGAAGGAATGACTTATGGTTATTATTTAACAGATCAGAATAATAAACCTCTACCTTCTATAAAAGAGTTACAACCTATTATGGATTTTATACAGTCTAAATTAGGAATTGATATGTCTAACTATGATGCGATGCTTGGTAACATATACGATAACAATAGCTTCATACATCAACATAGAGACACTACAGAAAGTGTAACAGCAGAAGGTTATCCTGTAATTGTTGTTAACTTGGGTGCTAATGGTCATCTTGAGTATGATAAAGATGTTAAATCTACATATGCATCATATAAAAAGTCTGGACAATTAGATCTTGCAAATGGAGGAATATATGCGTTTGGTGTAGATGGTGAAAACAGATTTACTTTCCATCATAGAATTGGATCAGGTCTTGAATCAGAAACACCATTAAAGCCTATAACTCTTCCTAACGGTGAAGTTCTTAAAGATTATAGAATCACTCTTACATTTAGAAGAGCTTCAGATCTTGAACAAGGAATGCCAGCTACTCCAGCTAAAATCTCTAAAGAAGCTGTAAGCAGTAAACGAATATCTACACCATCAGGAAAGCTTAAATTAAAAGACGGTAAAGAGTATTTAATATCTGATATAAATTCTGAACTACTAAAAAGCATAGGATATAAACCTGCTGAAATTGGTAAACTATTAAAATCAATCTGTTAATATGGCGAATTGTCCAAATATAAATCTTGATTCTTGGAAAGATCTTGTAGAAACTAGAGGCGAAGATATGGCTTACTATCTATGGGATAAACATGAAGGTTCTGTTCCTAAAGAGGAATACACTTCTAATATTAAACCAGCAGTAGAAGAAGTGTTTAATTCCACTTCTGAGCTAGCTTCTATAGGAACCCCTCAACAATATTCTCAATATGTAAGTAATGTATTTCCTGAGAGTAAGGTGAAGGATATTGTTTATCATAGTAGTCCTAATAAAATTGAAAAATTTAGAGATAGTTTATTTGGTACATATTTTTCATACTCACCTATAGAAGGTGCTTATGGAGATAATGTTTATAGTGTGATTTTAAATGTTGAAAATCCATTAGTAAAACCAAATCGAGAAGACAGTAGTGAAGTAAAAGAGGTCTATAATAAAGATTATAGAAATTATAATAATCCAATTTCTTTTTCACCAGAAGGAGTTGGAGAATATAAATATGATGCAAGTATTGAGACTTCAACTGTAGCTAAAGAGGGGGTTCAAATTAAAGTTAGAAACCCAGAACAAATTCATATACTAGGATCTAAAGAAGATATTGAAGGATTTAAGAATTATGTAACAGAAGAGAAAAAAGGAATGCTTCAATTAGAAGGAACAGAAGGCTCTACAGCTTCTCCAAAGACTGTTGCAGCTATAAAGAACTTCCTTAAGCAGATTGGTGTAGATATAAAAGCTGGAAAAGAAATAGTTGTCAATGGTGTGAGAATGGATGCTAATGCTGTAGCTATGGTTACACAGAAGCTTATTCAAGTGGTGGAAGGTGCAGAAGCTAAAGCTCTTCCAGAAGAGGCTATGCACTTTGCTGTTGAAATCATAAAGCAAACAAACCCTAAACTATATCAACAACTCTTGAAGGAAGTGGGTAGTTATGCTCTAACTAATCAAGTATTTGCTGACTATTCAAAGAATCCTCTATACCAAACTAAAGATGGTAAGCCTGATGTAATTAAACTTAAGGAAGAGGCTATGGGTAAAATCCTAGCTGAAACAGTTATTAGAAATAATGAAGGCCTTACAGAGAAGCCTGAACTATTAGCAAAGGCTGAATCTTGGTGGCAGAGCATTATAAACTGGTTCAAGAACCTAATTGCAAAGAGTGGATTTGATAGCTTAGCTATGGATATCATCTCTGGTAAGTCTATAGGTACAGCTGAAGATATTAAAGCTGAAGAAGGTAAGGCATTCTTACAACAAACACAGAATGCTCAAGACAGAGTGATTAACAAGATTAAAGATGTACAATCTAAGATTGAGAAAAGGCCTGATGGATATTATGTAGATGGTAAGAAGGTTAATAAAAGGGTTACACAGGTTGTAGATGATAACTGGTATAGCAGAAAGTTCAAGAACAATGATTTAACTAAGAGTGAATATGAGAAAGCTGTAGATGATCAAAAAGCTGAGAAAGGTACAGCTGGTCACGCAGACTTTGAACATGCTCTTGATATATTCTTGAATCCAGATGGAACATTAAAAAGCTCTGATGAATTAGATCAAGCAATATTGGATGATGATGGATATGTATCACAAATAAATCCTAACGATAACTCTATGTACAGAATAATTAGAGATAATCTTAGAGAACGTTTAGAATCAATTAACAATGCAGAACCTGGAACTAAATTCTTGTCTGAAGTCACTGTATACAATCCTAATGCATATGGTGGATTGGCTGGTACAATTGACTTTCTTTCAGTATCACCTAATGGTAAAATTAATATTCTTGACTGGAAGTTTATGGCTATTAACACAGATAAGTATAGTGATGTACCGTGGTATAAAGTGGGTGCTTGGCAAGAACAGATGAAAAACTACAAACTCATTTTACAGAATGCTTACGGTGTTAAGAGTGAAGATTTTGGAATGACAAGAATGATTCCTATACAGGCTATCTATTCTGAGGGTAATTACAAAACTAATGTCCTTCCTCAACTATTGAATATAAGAATAGGCGATGTTAATGTTAAGAATATTAAAGATGACTATCTACTTCCTGTAGGACTTGAAGATGAAAAGACTGGTAATAAGAAGATCGATAAGCTTCTTGAAAAGCTAAACGCTGAATACAAGAGACTTTCTGAAAAGAGCGTAACTCCTGCAGAAAAACAAGAGAAAGCAGATGCACTGAATGCATTGTATACAGCTATTAGACAACTTAAAGTTAGGCAAAACTTACAGCCAATAGTTCGTCAGGCTAAGCTTTTGAATAAACAAATACAAAAAACAATTGATAAATATAAAGATACATTCCAAGGAAAGAGTCCTAAAGACTTCTCTGAGAAAGAAAGAAATGCTTTTGCTAAAGAGATAGAAGTGGCTCAGGATATGATCAATGTTTATACAAAGATAGATACAGAACTTGATTCATTCTTTAACAGTCAATCATCAGAAGAAGATAAAAAACTAAGAGATGATCTTAGAGATGTAGCTAGTGATGCAAGAAAGTTAGAAGCTGATCTTGAAGAAACACTAAACGAATACTCTGAGAACATTCTTGCTAAGTCTGAAGGTATTGAGAAATTCTTATCTCCAGAGAAGGTGATTAAGGGTATTACAAAGATGTTTGCCTCAACAGCTACATTACAGACAAAAGCAATAGAGTTTATATACAAGAAAGCTAATAGAGCTCTTGCATATATGGGAATGGATACTCTTACTGAGAACAAAAGATTGTTAAAGATTAAAGAAAAGTATGATGCTTGGGCTAGAAGAAAAGGTCTTTCAAACAAAGACTACTTCAATCTCATCAAGAAAAAAGATAGTAATGAATTAGTTGATGAGTTTAATCCTGAGTTTTACACCACTTTAAAGAGCAAGATAGCTCAAAAGGATTTTAGTTGGATTAGAGACAACATAGATGTTGCTGCATACAATGCTAAGTTAAAAGAAATTCTAGCTGAAGAACTTGAAAGAATAGATAACAAGGCTAGAATTGGTACAGATGAAGAGATAGCAGCTGAGATTAAGAGAGAGAAATATAAAGCAGCACAGCTATATAATACCTCAACTACAGAATCTCCAGGTTGGTTATTGTACGATAATATCAATAAGTTTCCTAAAAGAGATGTATGGGAATCTAAAGAATGGAAAGAACTCAATAAACCAGAGAATGCCCCAGCTAAAGAATTCTATAATTATATTATAGAAAGAAATAATGAATATAAAGAATTGGGATATATAGGTAAGGGTGAAGCTAGGGTGTTTCTTCCATTTGTTAGAAAAGGATTAGTTGAGAAAATGGTATTTGGTGGAAAGGTTACTATTGGAGAACAGTTCCTAAGATCTATATCTATTGATGAAGGAGATATAGGATATGGTAAGATAGATCCTTTATCAGGTAAACCTATCAATACAATTCCTAAATACTTCACTTCTCCAATAGATGGTGAGGTGAGTACAGATCTTTTCAAAACTATGGGATTGTATAATGAGATGGCTCTTAAGTACAAATACCTTAGTGAGGTGGAGGATCAAATTAGAGCTATTGTTAGAGTGGAGAAGAATAAACAAGCTATACGTACATCTTTATTTGGAAAGACACAATATAAGAATGATGGTGAGCTTGAATACACTCCAGACAATAGTGATAATGCTAAGCTTGCTGAAGATATGATGAAGGCTATTGTATATGGCCAGAGATATCTAGAGAGTGAAACATTTGATCAGATAATAGGTAAGGTGGGTAACTGGGGAAAGGTGTTGAATAAAAAACTTGGTGTAAGTTGGTTTCCAGAAGATCTATCTAACAGACAGTTGAGTGTAAATAAGATGATCCATTCATTAAATACACACTTCCAACTTTCTACCTTAGGATTTAACTTGCTATCAGCTACATCCAACTTCTTTGGTGGTAATGCTCAGTCAATCATAAATGCTGGTAAATACTTTACAAAGAGTGATTACATAGCATCTGAAGGAGAGTTGATTATAAATAAACTCACTAATAATAAAGACAGACAGAAAATTATAGCAGCTATAGAATACTTCCTGCCTTACACAGATAATAATACATCTAAAGAACTACTTAAAAAACTATCAATAAGTAAGGTGAGTCAAGAGAACTTTCAAGATGCTTTAATGATTCTTATGAGAAACTCTGACCTTAATGTTCAAACAGTTAATTTCATGAGTTTCTTGAAGAACTCTATAGTGGAGAATGGTGAGATTTTGAATGCAAGAGAGTATTTAAGAAGTCAGGATAAATATGCTAATAGATATGATGGGACCTCTGAACAGAGAAAAAAACTTGATGAGGAGTTTGAAAAGGATGTTAAGGAACTTATAGAACAAAAAGGTGTATTGAAAGTTGCAGAACTTGTTGATGGTGAATTAGTTATACCTGGAGTAGAGAGAAAATCTGATAGTGTAGTTAAACTAAGAAGACAAGTTCAACAGCTCACAAAGGATGCACTAGGTAGTCTTTCAGAAGATGATCGTAGGATGATTGATATGACTGTTTATGGTAAGTCTTTTATGATATTTAAAGGATGGATACCTAGACTAGTGGATGTACGTATGGGTAATTTGAAATATAATGCAGCTTCTGATGCTTATGAGTGGGGTAGAATGAGAATGGTAATGAGACTTATTACATCAGATCTTTCAAGATCTTTAAGTAGTCTTACTAATTCTATTGCAGGAAATGACCAGAAGTGGGTGGATCAGATGAAAGATCTTTATGAAGTAAAAAGACAAGAGTATAAGAAAGATACAGGTAAAGATCTCAATATGACTCAAGAGCAATTCATGGATCTTGTAAGACAGAATGTTAGAAACCAGATGCTTGATACAATGTTCTTATTATCAATGTTATCATTAGTTCTAGCACTGAAAGCATTAGCACCAGATGATGAAGATCCTGTAGTTAAGAATCAGTATAAATTTATGGTAAAAGCTGCTGATAAATTAAAAGATGAGATTTACTATTTTTATGACCTTACAAGCTTCTCAAGTCTGTTCTCTTCAGGTATATTCCCTTCTTTAAGTCTTATAGATAACTTTAAGAAAGGTATGTGGAACTTTATGAAAGAAAACTATGCACTTGCTATAGGAGATGAGGAAATGGAAGAAGATAACAAAGTGATTAAATACTGGATGCGTACATTCCCAGTGACCAATCAGATAGTTGGATATCTACCATTAATGTACCCAGATCTTGCTAAAGACCTTGGAATAAAAGTTCAATCTGATTATGGTATAAGGTAACGCTATATTATGCCTACATTCTCTTTAAGAGACATTGAAAATACATTAAAAACAATTAATTTTACATATTATGAGAACAGCTGCAATTTGCCCCACATGTGCTACATACACCAATGC
>Ga0078894_10001022_pt1 | contig 20356 bp, 22 predicted proteins | sample LauGreSu1BDMLBSD_2_FD_67506 | JGI IMG/M metagenome (GOLD analysis project Ga0078894, IMG submission 67506) | Freshwater lake microbial communities from Lake Michigan, USA - Su13.BD.MLB.SD (version 4) (version 4) | ecosystem: Environmental > Aquatic > Freshwater > Lake | place: Lake Michigan... | reverse complement strand
GCGGGAAAGCTCTGGATCTTCGGCAACTTCTCCCAGATAAATGCCTCACTTGTTCCCACCATAGTCGCCAATCTCAGGTACGCCATCCTCGAGTACGACTACAAGTTCTGCGTCCACAGGTCCATAGAGCTTCACGAGAAGACGGCAGGATCTCGCTGTGACTGCCACGAGAAGGACATTGGCAAGCTGGTGTCCGCGTTTTTCTTTGGCGCGAGGCACATCTTCTGGATGTCCGCAGACCAGAGAGATCGCTACCACCAGAGATTCCCGTTTCTTGCCCAGCGCCCCAACACGGTGCTTAGCTCTATCTTCAGCGCTGCCACTCTCGCCGAGATGGACGACCTCAGATCGTCTGCAAAGGAGCGAAAGGGCTGGATCGTTCTAGGGTCGAGCTCCTGGATCAAGGGAGCCGACGATGCTGAGGAGTGGTGCAAGAGAGAGGGCAAGGACTACAAGGTCGTCTGGAACCTCCCATACAGCGATCTCCTGCGCGAGCTGTCCGCTGCCGAGGGATTCGTCTACCTGCCGAAGGGAGGTGACACCTGCCCGAGGATGGTGATCGAGGCAAAGCTGCTCGGCTGCAAGCTGCACACCAATGGAGATGTCCAGCACGCCGCCGAGAGGTGGTTCAACACGGACGACCTCGATGGAATTGAGGCCTACCTCGCTGGGCGTCCTGAGGTCTTCTGGGCAACTCTCCACCCAGAGATTCCCGGAAACGCGAGGATCTCAGGCTACACGACGACCTACAACTGCATTCTGGGAGGCTACCCGTTCAGGGAGAGCATCGCCTCTCTCCTTGGGTTCTGCGATGAGGTCGTGGTCGTCGACGGCGGATCCACGGATGGCACCATCGAGGAGCTGCGCAGGATTCAGGCCGAAGACTCACGTGTTGTTGTGCACGTTCAGCCCAGGGACTGGACGCACCCGCGGCACGCTGTCTTCGATGGACAGCAGAAGGCCCTTGCAAGATCGATCTGCACGGGCGACTTCTGCTGGCAGCAGGACAGCGACGAGATCGTGCACGAGAGCGACTACCAGAAGGTGAGGGACCTCGTCGCAGCCTTTCCTCCCAAGGTCGAGCTTGTCTCGCTTCCCGTCGTTGAGTACTGGGGGTCGACCAGCAAGGTTCGCATGGACATCAACCCGTGGAAGTGGCGTCTGAGCAGGAACCTCCCACACATAACTCACGGCATTCCCGCGAGCCTGAGAAGGTTTGACGAGAACGGAGACCTGTACAGCGAGCAGGGCACAGACGGCTGCGACTACATCCGATCGGACAGCTTTCAGCCGATTCCCTTCGCGGGCTTCGTGACCGAGGACGTCCTTAGAGCGCAGTCTGCCGCTCTTTCGGGCGATCCGAACGCAAAGCAGGCGTACCAGGAGTGGTTCAGTCAGGTAGTGGAGAATCTCCCGGGCGTGAGACACTACTCCTGGTGGGACATGAAGAGAAAGATTAGGACTTACCGGGGATACTGGCAGGGGCACTGGGAGAGCCTGTACAACATCAGGCGAGAGGACACAGCAGAGAACAACATGTTCTTTGACAAGCCTTGGTCCCAGGTGACCGACCAGGAGATTGACGACCTCGCTGAGCGACTCGCGAGGGACACGGGCGGCTGGATCTTCCACAGGCGCCTTGACCTCTCTCGTGCGACACCGCACGTCGAGATCAGTGTCAGCCATCCTGTCGTGATTGAGGAGTGGATTGGAGGATCAAAGTGAGAGTTCACTTCGTCACAGCATGCCGCAACATTAGGTCAAACGTCGACGCGCTTCTGACTTCTGTCATCCAGCAGGGCGATGACAGGTGGAGGATGACTGTGATCGATGATCTGTCGACTGATGGGACTGCAGACGCAGTCGAGGAGCGAGCTTCTGGAGTTGACCGCGTGCGGGTCATCCGCAACACCGAGAGGAAGCACGCCCTTCGCAACATAGTCGAGGTGTCGCGAGATGCATCAGCCGACGAGGTTATCGCCACGCTCGACGGCGACGACTCTCTCTGCAACCCAAGGACTGTGAGCCTCCTGCTGAGAGAGTACGAGGCCGGAGCTGATGTTGTGTGGACAGCACATCGCTGGGACACCAATGGGATGAACATCTCAGGACACATGCCGGACGGAGTCGATCCCTACGCCTGGCCCTGGGTCACCTCCCACCTCAGGACTTTTCGCAAGACGATCCTAGACAGCATCAGCGATGACAACTTCAAGGACGTGCAGGGGCGATGGTTTAGGAGGGGGTACGACCAGGCTCTCATGCTCCCCGTCCTGAAGGTTGGCCGTCGGAGAGTCTTTCTCCCCGAGGTCTGCTACCAGTACAACATCGACTCTTCCTCCATACCGGTGGGCGAGAGAAACTGGGCCGAGAGGGATCAGATCTCGACCGTCAACATGGTGCGCGCGAGAGGCCTTGTCAAGTGAGGATACTTCTCGATGGTGTGAATCCAGAGTCAAGCTCTGGACCAAACAGCTTCGCCAAGAAGCTCGCGGAGACCCTGACCTCACTCGGTCAGGAGATCACGCTCAATCGGGCAGAAATGCCAGACGTGAGGCTCGCCTTCATTCAGAGTAGTCCGCTGGAGATTCCCACCGCCTTGCGGCTTGACGGAATCTACTTCAACACGCGACAGGATTGGCGGGCGATGAACGCCGACATCAAGCGATCCTACGACAGGGCCGACCTGATTGTCCACCAGACTGAGTTCGATAAGATGCTCATAGAGAGGTACTTCGGCGTGCACCAGAGCAGCGTCGTTATACGAAACGCGGGGGACCCAATGAAAGCCATGGGCATGCCCCCGCTCGTTAATCCGACGCTGGACAGCTTCGAGCAGACGTGGGTCTGCGCGTCTGCCTGGCGTCCTCACAAGAGGCTGAGGGAAAACATCCGCTACTTCAGGGAGCACGCTGGCCCGCACGACTGCCTCGTTGTCGCGGGCGACCCCTCGGATGTAGCTGATACGCTCAAGGGCATTGATCTCACTCGAGTGTTCTTCGCGGGAAGTCTAGATCAGTCCACCCTCACGTCTCTTTATAGACGTTCCGCGAAGCTGATTCATCTCGCGTGGCTGGATCACTGTCCGAACGTTGTCGTCGACGCTAGGGCAGCAGGATGCAGGATCATCTGCAGCTCCTCTGGCGGAACAGAGGAAGTTGCGGGATCAGACGCAATTGTGATCGAGGAAGACGCGTGGGATCTCTCGCCGATTGATCTTTATGATCCTCCTACGCTAGACTTTTCTAGAAAGAGGCTCGGCTCTTTTGAGCACCTGAACGACATGATCGATGTTGCAGTGAAATACATCGCAGCTCTCGAGGGAATCAAGAAGTGAGAACAGTAAACAAGCCTTGGGGGCACGAGGAGATCTGGGCTGAGACCGACAGGTATGTGGGCAAGACTCTCCACATCAAGGGCGGGCACAGACTCTCCAGGCAGTTCCACAAGAAGAAGGATGAGACGATAAGAGTGCTGAGCGGCATCCTCACGCTAGAGATCGGACGCGAGGACAGCATCAGGAGGGACATCCTGATGGAGGGTGCTGTATTTCATGTTCTACCCGGGACTGTCCATCGATTCTGTGCAGAGCGGGGTGACGTCTCCCTGGTAGAGGTGTCAACACCTGAGCTTGACGATGTCGTGCGCCTCGAGGACGACTATGTCCGATAGCCCAAGCGTCTTTGTCCTCCAGGCAAATGAGGAATGGGTCACAGACGTAATTGCTGCAGATTTTCTAGCGGGAACAAGTCTGCCCATCGCAAAGTCGCCCCAGGAGGCTGACATTGTCTGGCTGTTCGCTTCTTGGTGCTGGAATCACATAAGGCCCGATGTGCTTGCTGCAAAGACTGTGATCTGCACAGTGCACCACATTGTGCCAAGCAAGTTTGACGTTCACACCTTCATGGCCAGAGACCAGTTTGTTAATGTCTATTTCGTCTACACGGAAGAGACTGCAGCAGTCATAAGGCAGCACTCTGGCAAGCCAATTGTTAGGGTCGCTCACTGGATTGACGCTGCTAGATGGCCGATCACGCCGAGAGACGAGGCTCGCAAGAGGATCGGCATCACACCGGAAGAGTTCGTAATCGGATCATTTCAGCGTGATACTGAGGGCAGCGATCTCACTTCGCCAAAGCTTGAGAAGGGTCCCGACATACTGTGCGATCTTATCGAGAGAATGGCGACCACCAGGGAGATCACGATTCTCCTGGGAGGCTGGCGGCGTGAGTACGTCCTAAACAGGCTCAAGGGCTTAGGCGCAAGGATTCTCTACCGCAAGATGGCGCCCCAGGATGTCATCAAGGACATGTATGCCTCTTGCGACACCTATCTTTGCACCTCTCGCTACGAGGGCGGTCCCCTGTGCATACTCGAGACAGCGATTATGCGAGTCCCAATCATGTCAACCAACGTAGGGATAGCCGCGGATGTCCTTCACCCGACACAGATCTTCGACCCCTACAAGTGGGACTTCACCCTGCCCAGTGATGACGCAATCAGCTACTCCTACAGCAGAGCAATAGAGCGCGATCCTGCCACGATGATTCGTGCCTATGACGGAATTTTTCGACAGATCTTTTCCTACATGGCTGAGAGAGGACAGTGAGCGTCTTCTACTTCAACCGCATGCCGGTTTCAGGCCCATGGGGAGGCGGCAACAAGACGCTCACTTCTCTCGCAGCGAGGCTGCAAGAGATGGGACATACTGTCACGGGAGAGCCAAGAAGTGATATTGATGTGATCTTTTGCGTCGATCCCAGGCAGTCTCCAACAGGAGTCACCTACCAGGATCTGTTCTCGTATGCAGCCGCAAAGAAGATCCCAATCATTCAGCGAGTGGGAGATGTTGGAACTCACGGAAAGCCTGACCTGACCTACCTCGTTCGCATGTCCACAGCGCTGTCAGACAGGGTGATCTTCACTAGTGAGTGGGCAAGAGACTACATCGGCTGCGTCAGAGAAAGCACTGTCATTCCCAACGGTGCGCTGCCCATCTTCTTCAGTAAGAGGAGAGACGACAGGCAGTGCAGCGAACGTCCAAGAATTGTCACACACCACTGGTCCAATAACCCTATGAAGGGCCTGAGCGTCTATGAGACGCTGCTCAGCGCAGTAGAGAAGGGTCAGATTGACGTGGATTTCACGTACATCGGAAGGTCTTCGGACGCCCTCGCGTCAGTCACAGTTCCCCCAGTTGACGCTGATAAGCTCGCTGTGTCTCTTCCAGAGCATGACATCTACCTGTCTGCTTCGCTCTGGGAGGCAGGCGCCAATCACATACTCGAGGCTATGGCGTGCGGACTCCCAGTCATCTACAGCAGAGACGGCGGAAGCATTCCTGAGTACTGCTCCGGACGAGGAATAGCCTTTGGATCTTCCGACGAGATCATCACGGCGGTCCAGCGCGTAGTTGCAGACTATCGCAGCTTTAGAGAGCAGTCGCTCAGCTACACAAGGACGATTGATGACGTCGTTGACCAATACGTGGAGGTCCTGTGCGCAGAATAAACATCAGCATAGATGACATCACACCTCATCCCAGATCGTCAATAAGAGTCGTAGAGAACTGTCTCAGGATAATCAGCAGAGTTCCCGGTGCAAAGTTCACCCTGTTTGTTCCAACAGCGTACTGGAGAACTGTTCCCGCTCCTCCCGAGAGCATCTGTTCTGTACCCTACTACTTGCCCAACTTCCCTGACTTCTGTCAACAGCTGATGTCGCTTCCTGACGACAGCTTTGAAATCGGATTCCATGGACATCATCACGGAATACCGGGAAAGTCAAACAACGATGAGCTCAAGTCTGTCAGCTTTGACGAGGCAAGAGAGATCTACGGGAAGATGTTCAACGCTGTTCAAGAAGCAGGTCTAGGAAGCAAGTTCAAGATGATGCTGCGGCCTCCTGCATGGCGTCTCTCAGCTGATGCATTTGACGCTGCGCGGGGAGTTTTTGATCTGCTCGCACTCAATCCCGATCCCATGTACCACGAGGTCTACGGCGGAAAGCAGCACGATTCACACTGGCGTGTGCGGACAGTTTTTGCTGATGCCTATCCTCCCATACTTCCTGTCCCGGAAAAGTGGGAAAGGCTTGAGCTCGTGTTTCACGCGTGTGAATGGGACAAGAACTACCTGACCCCCGCATTGGCAGACAGCGTCATCGACCTCTTTCAGGCAGCAGATGCCGAGGGTGCGTTCATTGGAGATCTGATTGGGTAAGTCTGATCACATCGTCTTTGAGTGGTATCGCCAGCGTTCGATGATACAGCCCGGCGGAAGGATGCTGCTTCTGGGTCAGACGGGACACAACTCTTTCACTGCATCGCTCGGAGACAGTGCAGACTTTCTTGATCTCTCACTGGGCAACTGGGAGATCAACTCAGGTCCGTGGCCGAGTGAAAAATTTGACGCCGTTGTGTGCACAAGATGCGCTTACTTCGCATCCGATGCGCAGCTATTCATTGATCGATGCAAGTCAATGCTGCGTCCTGGAGGCATAGCTTTTCTTGACTGGGGCCTGGGAGATCACTGGCGATTTGACAAGTTTAAGGTGGGATGGTTCGACGGCGAGGAGCACGAGCACAGCAGCGTCGGAGATCACAGGTCTTTTCTCTCCTCAGCCTTTTGGTCACCGTCTCTTGAGCAAAATGAGGATGTGCGTCTGTTCAAGTCGTGGATTGAGAAGTACGACTACACGGGCGACCTAACACCACATGTGCTCAGGGAAGTGCCGAGCGTCGCGTCAGACGACAGTGTGTGCAGAATAGACTGCTTAGCACTATGGCCAGATAAGCCCCAGCTCTACATTCTCACTCAATTCAGGGTGTAAAAATGGTCAGGTTCGTCGCTGAGAAGAGATACTCACACCACGAAGTGATGACGCTTCTTGAGCTCTCCCGTGGTGAGAACAAGTTCACCAACGATGGGCCTGTCAAGAGAATGCTCGAGGATGAGATCTCTCGCATTCTAAGACTCCCAGACGAAAAGAGAGTTGTCTGTCTCGGAAATGGCACAGCTGCTCTTCATGCACTTCTCTACGCATACGAGGATGCAGCAGGAAGAAGCCTGCGTTGGCTCACGCCTTCTTTCACCTTTCCTACGCCCGTTGTGGGTGGTTTCTCTGCCACAGTTGGAGATGTGGATGAGACGAGCTTCCTGGCGAGGAGAGAGTCTCTAGAAGATGTCGACGGTGTCATTATCACCACTCCATTCGGCGCAAATGCTTCTGTCCAGTACTGGTCTGACAGGTGCAAGAGTGAGGGGAAGATCTGCATCTTTGACAATGCGAGCTCTCCCTGCAGCCTTGTGGGCGACACCTCGATCATGTGCTACGGCAACGCAAGCTTCAGCAGCCTTCACCACACAAAGTACATGGGTGTGGGCGAGGGAGGATTTGTCGTAGTTGAAAGAGAGATGGCTGAGGCAATCAATCGCGTCGCCTGCTTCGGGTTCGACGCAGATCGTAACTACAGGGCGAGATCCTCCAACTTTAAGATGTCAGACATCTCAGCAGCGTACATCCTCTCCCACATTCGCAACTACGACTTTAAGTCCCACAGCGAAGCGCAGGATGAGATTGTGAGATTCGTCGTCTCGCAGGGCCTTGAGGTTCTCGGGCGAGGCGAAGGAGTTGTGCATGGGAATCTGCCCGTAATTTTCAAGAGAAAGACGGAGAAGGCAAGATTCGCATCATCATGTGTTGAGGTCAACAAGTATTACAGGCCGCTGTCGCCCGATCGCGATGCGTGGCAGATCTACGATAGGATCATCAACTTTCCTCTGCATGATCGCATTGGTGAAGACGAGCTGTCTAGAATCAAGAGCGCAATAAGGGGAGAAGTTGAGGATGCGAAGCGATAGAGTTGCTGTCATAGGCGCAGGCGGCTTCGCACGTGAGGTGGAGTGGCTGATCAGCGACATAGGCCAGCAAGAGTTTGCTGGTTTTTTTGTCACTGATTCGCAGCACATGAGCGATCATGCGTCAGGCGACCTTGAGGACCTCTATCTTCGCTTCTTTGAGAGCCAGGTTGACAGCGTAGTCATAGGAGTGGGAGATCCAACCCTTCGCAGGAACCTGTTCCAGAGAGTAGCACGGGAGATCCCAGGAATTCGCTGGGCCACGCTTGTTCATCCCACTGCACTGATAGACAGGAGAAGCTCCTCTATCGGAGTGGGAAGCATCATCTGCGCAGGCAGTATCATCACCACAAATGTGACGATCGGAAAGAACTGCGCAATCAATCTCAGCGTCACAGTTGGACACGATGCAGTGATCTCTGATCACTGTGTCATCAATCCAGGCGCCAACATCTCAGGAAATGTCAGCATTGGCGAGGAGGTTCTTGTTGGAACCGGTTCGTCAATTATACAGAAGATCACAGTGGGATCTCTATCAAAAGTCGGAGCATCGGCCTGCGTGACAAGAGACGTCGCTGATGGGAAGACAGTTGTCGGAGTTCCTGCCAGGGAGTTGAATCAGTGATCACGGCATTTATGATACTTGCAGAGCCAGAGTTACTTCAGTACCCATACGCTGAGTCGCTGCGATCTCTTGCAAGATTCTGTGATAGGATCATCATCAATTTTGCCGCGGGAACTCGCCCCGGTGTCAGACAGATGGAGCGAGCAAGCCTCCAGAAGATCTTTGATATCTCGCAAAAGTATGAACAGTGCACTATCGAGGTCATGCTTGACGAGAGCTGGCCTGAGCAGAGAAATCTGACGTACGAGGATCTCCGCATCCGATTTCAGCACGCCCTCGACAAGTGCAAAAGCGGCTGGTTCTTGAGATTTGACGGCGACAATGTGTTCTCACATAGCGCTGCTGATGCTGTCAAGAAAAAGCTCACAGAGATGTCTGAGAGATGCCATATCGCGTACTTTCCGAGAGTCGATGTTGTCAACAGAGAGAATTTTTATGTCAATTCTGGATCCAGGGACCTCTACGCTCTCAACGTTGATCTCCTGAATAGAGATCAGTTGGGGTACAGGATTTCAAGAAACAAGCGTGCCTGGTGTCGCGCAGAAATTGATGGATCGCCAGTGATTGATGTCATATCTGACACCTCAATGATGCCCATCAACTACGACGCGACTTTCTTCACGCGAGCAAGAATTGTCGACTTCTGGCGCAAGACTTGCGAGACCTACAGGAACGCGGGCCTTGAGAGCACAGACGTTGACATCATGTCTGACGATGACATCATCAGACACTACAAGGCTTACATCCTGTACAAAAGAAGGCGCACAGACAGAACCTTCACACACCCAGAGGATATTCGAGATCGTGTCAGCAGAATGACTCCTGATCACTGGGGATTTGACAATTTTGGAGGCTTGTCGTGAAGGGAGTTATTCTTGCGGGCGGAACTGGATCGAGGCTTCAGCCTCTCACGAGCATTGTGAACAAGCACATGCTGCCCGTTGGGAAGAAGCCGATGATCCTGCATCCCGTTGATAGTCTGGTCCAGTCTGGAATCGATGACATCCTTGTCATCACTGGCCCCACCCATATTGGTCAGATAGGGGGACTTCTCGGATCGGGAGATGAGTTCAATTGCAGCATTACACTCAAGGTGCAGGACAGACCAGCGGGAATAGCAGATGCTCTTCGTCTCTGCCAGAGCTTCGTAGCCTCAGAAAAGTTCGTCATGCTGCTGGGCGACAACATTTTTGAGCTGCCTATTGAGGCACATGTTGAACAGTTCTTCGACAGCAGCTGCGCGGCGAATGCCCAGCTTCACTTTGCTAGGACATCATCACCACATCTCTACGGCGTGGGAGAGTTTGCTGATAATCGTCTGGTTCGAATACACGAGAAGCCCACGCATCCATCAAGCGATCTCGCATGCACGGGCCTCTACATGTACGATGCAACAGTTTTTGAAGCTGTTGAGCGCGTCTCTCCCTCCCGACGAGGTGAGATGGAGATCACAGATGTCAACAACATGCTGATTCGAGAGGGACGAGTTCACCATTCTCTCATCGACGGTTGGTGGCAAGACGCAGGCACATTTGAGACGTACATGGCAGTAAATCGCCTTCTTTCGGAGTTCCCATGAGCGAGAGATTCCTCGTCACAGGAGCATGCGGATTCATTGGGAGCCATGTTCTCGATTCTCTCATCGCGAGAGGGTACGATCCAGTCACAATCGATCTCTTGACATACGCCGGCGAGGTTGAGAGGGTGAGGCGAACGGGTCTTCCCTTTTATCAAGCTGACATTGCAGACACAGATCTCGTGGCTGACATTGCAAAGCGCCACAGGATCACATCGATTGTGAACCTTGCTGCTGAGACCCACGTCGACAACTCGATTAGAGACGCAAAGAAGTTCATACACACCAACGTCGACGGTGTGAGGAGCCTGCTTGATGTCTGTCGTGACCTAAAAATTCGACTCGTGCACGTGTCAACCGACGAGGTGTACGGACCCTCAGGAGATGTTCCATTTGATGAGGACGCAAGACTGAACCCACAGAACCCATATGCTGCCTCCAAGGCAGCTGCTGATCTGTTGATCCAGTCTTACAGGAACACGCACGGCGTGCGATCCCTCGTAGTTCGCCCTTCAAACAACTTCGGACCTAGACAGCACACTGAGAAGTTCATACCGACTGTCATCGCAAGCATCATGTCTGGCAAGATGATTCCAATCTACGGCGACGGCAGGCAAAAGCGTCAGTGGACATTTGTCAGGGACTGCGCAAGATCCATCTGCGATCTTGCTGAGGGGTCATCACATGATGTTGTCAATGTCGCGTCGAGCACAGTCCGAGAGAACATCCAGGTAGCCTCAAGCATCATTGAGATAGTGGGCAAGGGAAGCAATTTGTTGCAGCACGTGCAGGACAGACCGGGACACGACAGGGAATACTGGATCTCCTCCACACGACACGCTATCGCAAGCCCGACAGACTTTGAGGACGCACTTCGTGAAACTGTCCAAAACGCCATGACAAGACTGTGAAGTGCTGTCTAGTATCACGCAGGGAGGTCTCATGAAGAAAATCGGAATCGTCGGCTACGGCTATGTTGGTAAGGCGATGGCCAAGCTGTTCGAGAAGAACTACGAGGTCTTCGTCTACGATGTCACGCCAGGAATCGTCACTGAGTCTGCACGTCATCATCTCGCTTCAAAGGCAGAGATCAACAAGTGCGACCTTGGTGTGATCTGTGTTCCCACGCCTCGCGGGCAAGATGGATCCTGTGACACCTCGTACGTCGAGACAGTCCTTGGCTGGCTTAGCACGCCTCACATTCTCCTCAAGTCGACGGTCGCTGTTGGTACGACTGATCGGCTTGTTTCTCTTACGGGCAAGAAGATTGTGTTCTCACCCGAATACTGCGGAGAGTCGACCTACTGGACGCCCTACGCCTTCCACACAGAGATCAAGGAGACGCCGTTCTTCATCTTTGGTGGCGAGAGAAGCGAGTGCTCCAAGATGATTGACTTCTTCATGACCGTCACTGGGCCCACCAAGACCTACAGGATGACAGACGCTCGCACTGCCGAGATGGTCAAGTACATGGAGAACACTTTCTACGCTACAAAGATCGCCTACTGCTATGAGATCGATCAGGTCTGCAAGCTGATGGGCATTGACTACAACGAGGCGAGGGACCTCTGGCTCCTCGATCCGCGGATCAACCCAATGCACACAGCCGTGTTTGTGGGAAATGATCGACCCTTCGGAGGAAAGTGCCTTCCAAAGGACCTCTCTGCGCTTGTTGAGACCTCAAGCGCAATGGGATACGAGGCGAGGCTCCTTCGCGAGGTCCTCGACACCAATGATCGAATCGCTGAGATTCGCGCAGCAGCGAGAGAGGAGAGCAAGTGAGAGTCACGGGTCTTTGGTCTGGACACGACGCCTCATTCTGTAATCTTGACGATGGAGTTCCCACACTTCATGCCGAGCTTGAGCGTTACACACGCGAGAAGGAGCCCGCGGGAGATGCCATCAAGTTTATGATGGACGTGGACCCAGAATGGCGATCTGCCAGGCACTTTGTCACAGCGTACCCAGAGAAGAAGCTGCAGGAGCACACGGAGAGCTTCCGTGCACTCAGCGAGCATGCTGAGAAGATCTGGGTACTGGGTCACCACCAGAGTCACGCTGCTCATGCCTTTTACTCGTCTCACGCTGATAGAGCTGTTATCTTCACCTTCGACGGCGGAGGTGTGGAAGCTGGTGGGAGTGAGACTGCAACCACTGTCTGGACTGGAGATGGCACGAAGCTTAGCAGCTCTGCAATCTATCCCATAAACCGCATCAACATTGGCGGCCTCTGGACGCGGGTCACGCGGTACGTTTTCCAACTTCAGAGTGGTTGGCCTCTTGGGCACCAGGCCGGCACAGTGATGGCGATGGCAGCGCTTGGTGACTCAAGCCGCTTCATCAGCGACTTTCGAATGATGCTCAGAGATCACATCACACAGGCCTCAATGAAGCCTGCCACGCAGCCAAGGGGCGCGCTTGTTCCGGGCAAGGATCCCAAGCATCCCTATCTGGACAAGTACGCGCAGATTGCGAAGATGAGCGAGCAGCACAAGTTCGATCTTGCCGCTGGCCTCCAGGCTGCGACCGAGGAGCTGGTGCAACAGTTCATCGGCCACCACCTCTGGATAAACGACGATATTGAGCATGTCTGCATCGCAGGCGGAGTATCGCTCAACTCTGTCTGTATGGGAAAGATCAGGGAGTGGTTTCCCAAGATCAAGTCCCTCTACATCCCGCCTGTCCCCTACGATGGTGGTCTCTGCATCGGCGGTGCCCAGTACGTCTGGCACCACGAGATGGGAAATGCCAGGGTCAAGTGGCAGGACAACATGTCTGCCTATCTCGGCGAGAAGTACGACGAGGCAAGAGTCCGAAGCGATCTTCTCAAGTTCGACGGTGATGTCACGATAGAGACTGCAAACGACCGGGATGTTGCTCACCTCCTGGACAAGCAGCACATCATCGCAGTCTTTCAGGGTGGCTCAGAGTCAGGACGCAGGGCTCTAGGCGCGAGGAGCATCCTCGCAGATCCTAGGTCTGCGGATATGAAGGAGCGTGTCAACGAGAGAGTGAAGCACAGGCAGTGGTTCAGGCCCTTTGCGCCATCCTTCCTGCGTGAGTCTGTCTCTGAGTACTTCACACGTGACGATGACAGTCCCTTCATGGGAATCGTCCTGAAGTTCAAAGAGGACGCTGCAAAGCGGGTGCCTGCAGTCGTTCATTTTGATCGAACAGCCCGACTTCAGACTGTCACAGAGAAAAATGGCTGGTACTATGACTTCATCAAGACGTGGCAAGAGGTCTCGGGCGTGCCAGTCGTGTTGAACACATCGTTTAACGATAGAGAGCCGATCTGTGAGACGCCTGAGCACGCAATTCGCTGCTTCCTGGGAACAGAGATCGACTGTCTCTACTTTCCTGAGTTCTCTATCCTCGTGAGACGCAGATAATGATCACTCTCGCAATCACTCACTGCAATCGTCTGAAGTACCTCCGTGCTCTCATCAACAGCATGAGCGACTTCATCGCAGGCTGCAATCCGCAGCTTCTGCTTGTTGACAACTGCAGCGATGAGAGCGGGTCTGCCGAGTTCTTTGACGATCTGCGAGAGAAGGGATGGGATGTTACCGTTCGCCAGGATCGAAACTGGATCAACGACGAGTACATCGCAAAGAACATCATCATCTCAAAAGCGAAACACGATGTCATCCTGTTCCTTCAGGATGACGCTGAGCTTGTGGTCCCGTGGCAGCACCTCTCAAAGCTCATCGACGCCTTCAGGGAGATGCCTCACTTCTCCATGGAGATAGAGGGCGTGAGGAGAGTGACAGTCCAGCGCAGGACAGGCGCCTCTCTTCGCGATGAGCCGGGAGTTCACGAGAAGATTGACCCACACTTTCCCACGCACGGGCTGTTCAAGACAGCCGTGCTCAGAGAGAACGGTGAGTATCCGACAAGCTGGCCTCTTGACAGGGCCTACTGGGGCAGGTCAGAGGACTGGTACGACAAGCACCTGAAAGAGAGACATCCCCACACTCACCTGTCGTGCATCTCGCGCGTGCCATGCTTCGTCTCGGTCTGGAACGATCCTCGTGGAGGATACGCCTTCATCCGCGGAGACAAGCGTTTTGGGCACTACAGATCGCCGGTGGGAAAGAGCTACTACACGCTGATCACTCCGGGGCAGGTCGAGAGGCTCGACTCCTCCGGACGACCCAGCGTCTTCCTCGACATCGCGCGCCCATGCGGATGGAGAATTGCTCTCGATCCGACGGGTGAGATCTACAAGTATCCGCAGAGTCAAATTCTCATCGAGGGGCCTTCCGCTCCCCTGGAGTCAAGTGATGACAATTAGGATTGGAGTCGTTGGTCAGGGCTTTGTGGGAGGCTCTCTCACGACTGTCATGAACGAGCGCAACTGCGCAGTCTTCACCTATGACATCACTGGGAAGGTGGCACCCGGTGGAAGGGGAACGGGCGCGTTCAGCCTCGCCGAGTTTGTCAGCATGTGCGATGAGCTCGATGTTAGGGTGATTTTCGTCTGCCTTCCCACGCCAATGACCCAGACAGGACACGCTGATCTTTCTGTCGTCGAGTCTGCTCTCAATGAGATTGCAGAAGTTCCCACTCGGAGAAACTACGACAGGATCGCAGTTGTGAAGTCCACGGTGCCTCCGGGAACTTGCACCACCTGGGACAACAGGTTTGCTTACAGGAACCTGCGAGTCGTGTTCAACCCAGAGTTCCTCACTGAGGCGCGTGCTCTCGACGACATGCGTGATCAGGACAGGATCATTCTGGGCGGACACCCGGCAGTCACTCCCAAGGTCGCCGAGATCTACGCTAAGACCTTCCCGGGCGTGCCGTGCATCCAGACGTCAGCAAACAACTCTGAGATGGTCAAGTACATCGCAAACTGCTTCCTCTCTGTGAAGGTCTCGTTCGCGAATGAGATGCGGCAGGTGTGCGAGGGTCTCAACAGCGCAGGAAAGACCTGCGACTACGACAAGATCATCGAGCTGGCCACCCTCGACAAGCGCCTCGGAGAGACACACTGGAAGACTCCGGGTCCCGATGGAAAGGCAGGCTTTGGGGGAAGCTGCTTCCCCAAGGACATCAATGCGATGATCAGGGTGGCGCAGAGCGTCCAGGTCGACCCGAAGGTTCTCTGCGCGGCTTGGGACAAGAACCTTGAGGTTCGACCTGAGCGCGACTGGGAGCTCCTGAAGGGAAGAGCGGTGTCTGTGTAATCTGCTGGATTTCTCAGTAGAGTCGCTCTATGAGCGACTTCCCAACAGGTAAAATGCACGTCTCCTTCTCCGAGGTAAAGACCTGGAGAGAGTGTGGATGGAGACACAAGCTTATCCACATTGACAAGGTGCCAGGCGATCCGCCATCAGTTCACACTGATTTTGGCAAGATCGTTCACGCGCAGTGCGAGAACTACCTGAAAAGCAGGCAGATAGATGTCGATCTTGCTGCCGCTCAGATCAGGGAGGCGTGGAAGGCAAACTCTCACCTGAACAGCGCCGGTGAGCCTGATGATCCTGAGGTCTGGGTCTCCCACTCTCAGAACATTCTGGCCGACCTTCCCGCGTTTATGGAGACAGAGTTTCCCGGTTGGCAGTACATGGGCGCCGAGATGGAGCTCTATGAGCCCATATCGAGCACAGTCATGCACTTCAAGGGATTCATCGACGGTGTGATCACGTGCAAGGGAAAGAAGGGCGAGGATCTCATCTGGATCATCGACTGGAAGACGGCAGGCCCCGGAGGCTGGCACCCAGAGAAGAAGCGAGATCCTCTCGTCCAGATGCAGCTCGCCCTGTACAAGTCGTTTCTGGCTGAGAAGCTGGGAGTTGACAAGAAGAACATCAGATGCGCCTTCCTTCTCCTCAAGCGCGGTGCCAAGCTAGGCAAGACGTGTGAGGCATTCCGCGTCTCTGTCGGCCCTGTCACTGAGGAGAGGGCGCGCAAGACCGTCCTCGACATGGTCAGGACAGTGTCAAAGCGGATGTTCCTCAAGAACAGACTTTCTTGCAAGTTCTGCCCGTTTCATGACACAGATCGCTGCACGGCCGTATAATCGCCGAGATGCAGAACGGCAAATATAAAGTACTAGTCCTCTCGGATCATGCCCTCAGCACGTCAGGCGTGGGCACTCAGACGAGGTGGCTGCTTACACAGCTGGTCAAGAAAAACACCTGGACATTCCGTCAGCTCGGCGCTGCTGTCAAGCACGTGAGCTACGACACCGTCCAGATCGACCCAGACATCATCATCAAGCCGATCGATGGTTTTGGGAACAGAGACATGATGCGGGTGCTGCTTGCCACAGAGCAGCCTGACGTCATCTTCATCTTCACAGATCCCAGATTCTTCATCTGGCTGTTCGAGATGGAGGATGAGATCCACCAGATGTGTCCGATCGTGTGGTGGCATGTCTGGGACAACTACCCGTACCCAGCGTTTAACGCTCCTCTCTATGAGGCCACAGATCTCATCAACTGTCACTCGTATCTCACCTACGGAATGCTCAAGGAGCACTTCCCAGAGAAGACGAACTTTGTGCCGCACGCTGTTCCCAAGGACATCTACCGGCCAATTGACAGGTCAAAGATCGCCGAGTATCGCGGCACAATCCTGAATCCGAGCAGAACGGACGACTTTGTCGCCATCTGGATCAACAGAAACGCAAGGAGAAAGCGCCCGTCGGACGTTCTCTTTGCGTGGAAGCAGTTTGTTGAGAGGCTGGAGCGCGAGACGGGCAAGAGAAAAGCCTCCCTGATCATGCACACTGAGCCCCTCGATCCAGAGGGGCCCAACCTCTTTGCGGTCGCAGAGCACCTCAAGATCAAGGACACAGTCTTCTTCTCGAACGAGCGGCTCGAGTTCGACAAGATGCCGATCCTCTACGGCATCTCAGATGTGTGCATCAACATCAGCTTCGCTGAGGGCTTCGGACTCGGAACTCTTGAGTCGATGCAGTGCGGCACTCCGATCATCGCAGCAAAGACGGGCGGCCTAACGAGGCAGGTCGTTGACCACCGCGATGGGACTGAGAACGGCGTGGCACTTGACATTGATGTCAAGACTCTTGTTGGATCACAGAGTGTGCCATACATCTATGAGGACTACGTCAGCATTGAGAGCACAGCAGAGGCACTGTGGAAGATGTACAGCCTCTCTCCCGAGGAAAGAGCAGCTCTCCGAGAGAAAGTCTACAACTACGCTAGGTCAGAGTTCTCTCTCAACGCGACAGTTCAGACGTGGCACGACACCATGTTGGACACAGTCAAGAACTGGCGAGAGAGAAGAAGCCGCTGGACGCTAGAGGTGATCAAGTGAAGACCGTACTCTTTAGAGCACCCTCTCTCAGCCAGAGCGGTTACGGCGTTCACGCACGTCAGGTTTTTAGGTGGCTGCTCACAAGGCCCGACCTGAAGGTCTACACGCAGGTTGTCAACTGGGGAGACACACCCTGGTACGTCACCCCTGACGCCTGTGGAGGATTGGTCGGCCGTGTGATGGCTGCGACCAACGGCGTGCCGCAGAAGTGCGATGTTTCCATCCAGCTGCAGCTTCCCGATGAGTGGGACCCCAACCTGGGATCTGTCAACATCGGAATGACCGCACTTGTGGAGACGGACAAGTGCAATCCCGAGTGGGTTGAGAGGTGCAATCGGATGAACGCAGTTGTTCTGCCTTCTCGATTCACCAGAGATGTCCTGCTCAAGACATCGCAGATCGCTCCTCTGAGAACTCGTGTCGAGGTGGTCCCCGAGTCCTTTCCCGACGCTGTTCTGGACGGTGGGACGATTCCAGACCTCCAGCTGAAGACATCCTTCAATTTCCTGATCGTCTCGCAGCTCACAGCTACCGACTCAACGCACGACAGAAAGAACATCCTCAACACCATCAAGTGGATCTGTGAGGAGTTCAAGGACGAGCCAGATGTCGGCATCATTGTCAAGACCAACAGTGGTCGATCGACAACGATTGACAGGACACTGACCCGCAATGCCCTCAGGGCAGAGATCGACAAGATCAAGACCCGCGCCACTGTGTACATGCTTCACGGCGACGTGAGCGAGCAGGAGATGATGGGCCTCTACCGTCATCCCACAGTGAAGGCGCTGGTTTCCCTCACAAGAGGCGAGGGCTTTGGCCTTCCGCTTCTTGAGGCGGCAGCATCAGGTCTCCCCGTCATTGCCACGGGATGGTCCGCGCACACTGAGTTCCTCGGTCTGGGCAAGTACGTCTCGATCGGATACGATCTTGTCCCGCTGCACGACAGCAGGTGCGACGGTAGGATCTTTGTGAAGGGATCTCGCTGGGCAAACCCCAGCGAGTCTGACTTCAAGAAGAGAATCAGGAAGTTCAAAAACTCTCCGGACGTGCCCCGCCAATGGGCCGCCGAGCTCATGCAAACAGTAAGAAAGAGCTATGGGTGGCCAGCCGTGAAGGAAGAGTATGATCGCGTGTTGCTGCCCATAATTGGGTGAGCATGACCGCAGTCGAAATAGCCCTGCTTGTTGTGTCAGTGCTGCTGTGCGTCTCCCTGTACTACACGTACAGGTTTGCGCGCATCATTCTCTCCCTTGAGGACAGAATAGAAGCAGCGCTCGACGACCTTGACAAGCGCTACACAGTGATGTCTGAGATCCTGTCTCGTCCCGTCTTTTTTGACTCTGTAGAGGTCAGAAAGGTCGTCTCGGAGATCGGTGAGTGTCGCGAGACGATTCTGAAGATCGCCAATGGCATTGCCAGGCTGGAGGTCTCAGATGAGCGTGACAGAGACTAAGAGAAAGGTCAAGAAAGTTGCGGGAGTCGTTCGCAAGACAGAGGGCGCAGACCCAGTTGTTCCTGCCCCTGCTGCTCCTGCACCACCTCCCCCGACGACTCAATACTTCAGCGTTATCACCCATGACGCTATCTTAGAGTATCAGAAGTGTGATGACTCTGGAAGAAGAGAACAGCTCTACCAGGATGTCATACTTCCTTCGTTTGACAAGCTCGTAGAGAACCTGATCTTTATGAACGGGTTTGTGAACGTGACAGGCTCTTACACAGAGCTCAAGAACGACTGCATCACGTTCCTGTTCGAGACAATCCACAAGTTTGACGCATCGCGCGGCAGCAAGGCCTTCAGCTACTTCAACGTCGTCGCCAAAAACTGGCTGATGATCAAGTCGAAGCAGAGATCGAAGAACCTCAAGCGCATCGTCAGCCTTGATGACACCGCCTCGCTGTCCAATGAGGACATCGCCGCCATTGAGGCCAACAACTCTATCCTAATGCCGCTTGACATGCTCGATGCGGACAGGCAGGAGAACGAGATCCACGCCCTCCTGAACGACCTCAGGGATGAGGTCCAGAATGAGAACGAGCGCGCCTGCATGGACGCGATCTTCTACTTGTTTGAGAAGCGTGAGGACATTGAGCTCTTGAACAAGAGAGCAGTCTTTGTCTACATGCGCGACATGTCATCACTGACACCCAAGCAGCTCTCAGCCGCGATGTCTGTCATTCGCAAGAAGTACAGGGATCTAATCGCGTCGGGCGAGTACGATATCTACTAGCATGAGCAACCAAGAAGACGACAACATCAAAAAGCTGCGCAGTCTGCTCCCAGACGATCGAACAAAGTCCCAGGGTCTCCAGGACTTCTCCGAGCTGCTTGACTCCATCGACGATCTCGCAGACAAGAAGAAGCACCTCTGGAAGCAGATCTACAACAACGCAGTGAGCGACCGTGAGGCGGCAGGTGTCCTGTTTCTCGACCTGTTTGTCACCACATCCAGCAACGCGGCGCAGCACTCACTGAACGGGCCTGTGCTCGCGAAGTACCTCGAGAGGATGTGCAGGTCCAACGACCAGCTCATCAAGCTGGCCGAGCTGGTTGAAAGAGCCGACCAGGGAAGCGCAAAGATCGATGTTGAGGACATGTACAGCAAGATAGAGGGCTAAAATGTCGATCCTGCGCGCCGAGGTGATTGAGGTCTACAACGACTTGTCTGAGATCACCGAGGACAAGATCGATCAGCTCATGGGCAGAGCAAGTGAGCCCGCCTATCTTCCACGTCTGAAGGACAGGGGCGATCTCAAGTTTGAGAACGCAGTCCTTCGAACCATGCCACGCGACTCAATTAGGGCGCAGATCATAGGCGAGACCGACTGCGTTATCTGCTACCCCTTCTTTCCTCCCCACCTACGCATGCCTGTCAAGGTCGGCGAGGAGGTCTGGGTCCTCTTTGAGGACTTTGAGGGAAGCAATTTTCCTGGTTTCGATCCAGAGAGATCCTCACACACAGCGGTCTCGTCTGAGCTGATTCGAGGAGTTCGCAGCGGAGT
>Ga0078894_10001017_pt1 | contig 20396 bp, 19 predicted proteins | sample LauGreSu1BDMLBSD_2_FD_67506 | JGI IMG/M metagenome (GOLD analysis project Ga0078894, IMG submission 67506) | Freshwater lake microbial communities from Lake Michigan, USA - Su13.BD.MLB.SD (version 4) (version 4) | ecosystem: Environmental > Aquatic > Freshwater > Lake | place: Lake Michigan... | reverse complement strand
GTGGTACTGTAATAACGTTAGGTTTAGGGTTAGGAAAAGGGGTGGCAACGGCTATCCCTTTTTCTTTTGCATTAAGAAATGTTGAATTTCTCCGAACAAAAGGTGGGATTTTTGAACGTATTCATAGCCTTCTTTCATATAAAAATCTAATGCAATCTCTCGGGCATGAAGGATGATTGTTTTTTTACCATTTTTCCATGCAAGTTCTTCCAAATGATTCATTATTGCACTTCCAATACCCTTTCCTTGAAAGCCCTTCGAAACCGCCATGAAACGAACCTGCGCCGTGATTTCATCCACGGTATCCAAACGTCCAACCCCTACCGTATTTCCGTCCAAATAAGCGGCTCGGTGCACGGCAAGGTGTTCGAGATGGTCTTTTTCTGATCCAGGAACTTGATTCCATGGTTGCCTTAATTCACGGTAACGCACTTGGTAATACGCTTCCCATTCTTGGGGGTTTTGAGGGCATCTTATTTCCATTGAAAAGCGATTTGTGAGACACGACGGGTTAAGGTGGATCCCTGAAGCTCCTCAAGCACCAGGTTTTGAGCCTCTGGATGGGAAAACACTTCGTTCATGGCTTTGATTCTACCCATTGGAACGCGGCGCACCCGGGTCTGCTTTTCCAACTCCTCCGCGTTCATATGAACCACTTGAGATTGCAGAAGCAAGTACAGTTCCTGTCGATGTTCTACCCTTCGAACATTTTCATTGAAGCGAGGGTCTTGGGCAGTATCGGGTATCCCTAAAATTTCGCACAATTGGGTAAACTGTTGCTGCGTTCCGATGGCAAAAACAACGGATTTTCCATCCTTGGTAGTAAAAACCTCCCCATAAGGAGCAATGTTGGGATGTAGGCTGCCGATGGGCCTTGGAATAAAACCGTTCATCAGATACGCTGAGGCTTGGTTGGCTAGGCTGCAAATGGCCGCATCGTACAAGGAAACGCTTACCGTACTCCCCTCTCCCGTTTGTTGGCGCTTCAAGAGCGCGAGCAATATCGCCTCCTTTAATTGGTGAGCCGCAAGAACATCGATGAGTGCCAGCGGCATTTTTAACCCTTGGCTATTGGGCTCTCCATTCATGGACATAAAACCCGTTTCGGCTTGAAGAATAAGATCATAGGCAACCCTGTCAGCATCGTTACCAAACCCTGAAATTTTAGCGATAATTAGCCGAGGATTCAGCGCTCTCAAATCTTGATCGGTCAGTTGGAACTTTGGATAATCGCTTGGCTTAAAATTCATGATTACCACATCGGACTCCACGATAAGCTCATGGAACACTGTGCGATCTTGAGGATTCAAAAGATCTAATAAACGCAATGATTTCTTATAATTAATGCTGGAAAAATAACTCGTTACTTCGGCTTTTTCTCCAGGGATTCTCCACGACCGAGTACTATCTCCGTGGATGGGATGTTCGATCTTTATGACCTCTGCGCCTAATTCAGCGAAGAAGGTGGCAACCGATGGCCCCGCAAGTACGGTGGACAAATCAAGGACCTTTAACTTTTCTAGCATGGGTCAAATTTAGGCATAATCCCCCCATAAAAATGCCGAAAACGATACGCTAATTGCCTTAAAAACCCTAAATTCGCACAAAATTACAACGATGGTATTTGACTTAGATATGATACAACGGGTATACAGCCAATACCCGAAACGAATTGCAGCGGCAAGAGCTGTGATGAATAAACCCTTAACCTTATCTGAAAAGATTTTGTACGCTCACTTATGGGATGGTGAGGCACAAAGCGCCTTCGAACGAGGAAAGTCCTATGTAGATTTCGCTCCGGACCGTGTAGCGATGCAAGATGCCACTGCGCAAATGGCGTTGTTGCAATTCATGCAAGCTGGAAAAAAGCGGGTAGCTGTTCCGTCAACCGTGCATGCGGATCACTTGATTCAGGCACGCGTTGGAGCGAGCAAGGACTTGCAAGATTCTTTGAACCAAAACAACGAAGTGTTCAATTTCTTGGCCTCTATTTCGAATAAATATGGCATTGGATTTTGGAAACCGGGTGCAGGAATTATCCATCAAGTTGTTCTAGAAAACTATGCATTTCCCGGCGGCTTAATGATTGGAACGGATTCGCACACCGTGAATGCCGGAGGATTAGGGATGATCGCTATCGGTGTTGGGGGTGCTGACGCAGTAGATGTTATGGCAGGCATGGCGTGGGAACTTAAATTCCCTAAACTGATTGGGGTACGGTTGACCGGAAAACTCAACGGATGGACATCCGCCAAAGATGTGATACTTAAAGTGGCTGATATACTTACCGTTAAAGGAGGAACCGGTTACATAGTTGAGTATTTCGGTGATGGCGCAGAGTCCTTGTCTTGCACCGGAAAAGGAACGATTTGCAACATGGGTGCAGAGATTGGTGCTACCACTTCCACCTTCGGCTACGACGAATCGATGCGTCGATATTTGAATGCTACTGGTCGTAAAGACGTGGTTGCAGCCGCAGATGCTATTGCCGAGCATTTAACCGGAGATCCGGAGGTGTATGCTAATCCTAAAGACTATTTCGACCAATTGATCGAAATCAACCTTTCTGAATTGGAACCTCACATTAATGGTCCTTTCACTCCGGATCGTGGTACTCCAGTATCCAAAATGCGACATGAGGCAGCGCAAAATGGATGGCCGACAAAGGTAGAATGGGGATTGATTGGGTCATGTACCAATTCATCCTACGAAGATTTGGCGAGGGCTGCATCGATCGTTCAACAAGCCGTTGCACATGGCGTTGTGCCGAAAGCAGAATTTGGTATCAATCCGGGATCAGAGCAAGTTCGATACACTGCTGAACGCGATGGTATCTTATCCGATTTCGAGAAAATGGGGACCAAAATTTTCACCAACGCTTGCGGACCGTGCATTGGTCAATGGGACCGTGCTGGGGCAGAAAAACAGGAGAAAAATACAATTGTGCATTCGTTCAACCGAAATTTTTCGAAGCGAGCGGATGGCAACCCCAATACCCATGCTTTTGTTACTAGCCCAGAAATGGTAGCAGCTCTTGCGATTTCCGGTGATTTAGGTTTTAACCCCATCACCGATTCATTGATTGGTAGCGATGGAACTGCCTTTAAATTAAATCCTCCGACGGGCGATGAATTACCGCAACGCGGATTTGCTGTTGAGGATAATGGATACCAAGCACCTGCTGCTGATGGAAGCGGGATTGAGGTATTGGTTGCTCCGGACTCGCAACGCCTGCAATTGTTGGATAATTTCCCAGAATGGAACGGCAACAATATCCAAGGAGCGCGCTTATTGATTAAAGTGAAAGGCAAATGCACCACCGACCACATTTCTATGGCAGGGCCGTGGTTGAAGTACCGAGGACACTTGGACAACATTTCCAATAACTTATTGATTGGAGCAGAGAATGCCTTCAACGGTAAAGCCAATGAGGTTAAAAACCAATTAACCGGTGCCTACGGTGAAGTTCCTGCGGTTCAGCGGGCCTACAAAGCTGCGGGTATTGCCTCGATTGTTGTAGGCGACCATAATTACGGAGAAGGCTCTTCTCGCGAACACGCAGCGATGCAACCGCGCCATTTAGGCGTAAGTGCGGTAATCGTTAAAAGCTTTGCGCGAATCCATGAAACGAACCTCAAAAAGCAAGGCATGTTGGCGCTTACGTTCTCGAACGAAGGAGACTATGATAAAATCCAAGAAAACGATGTGTTTGACTTTTTGGATTTAACCGCCTTTGCTCCTGAAAAGCCACTCACATTGCGCATACGGCACGAAAACGGAACACGCGATGATATCGTGCTCAACCATACCTATAACCAATCGCAAATTGAATGGTTTAAAGCAGGGTCGGCCTTGAATTTGATTAAGCGCATGGAGCAATAACTCCGGCAAACGGAATAAAAAAAGGGGGAAGCAAGCTTCCCCCTTTTTAGTTTTTTAAACCGTTGTTAGAACTTAACGGATAAGCCAGCTTGTAGAAGACCTCCACCGAAGGCCCCAAGCTCAACATGGGCACCGATGTTTTGTGTAAAATAAATTTTCGCTCCAACCGCCAATCTTCCTGCAACAGGGATAAGGACTCCATTCAAATTAATATCTGAATATCCTGAAGTTGTTGGATTCGTTTCGCTCGTGCGATTTACATTTCGGTAGCCTCCTGCGAATGCTGTGTACATGTCCACCTTCTCGGATTGCACAAAATGGAAATTCAAGCGAAACATGGCACGCATTTTTTTCGCAGTGTAGTTTGATATGTAGTAATTAAATAATCACCGTTAACATCCTGTAATGCGTTACCATTTGCATCGTAAACATAATCATCAAATTTGAAAGAATAACCAGAAACTTCATAATTGACATCAGCACCAATCCCAACCTGATCACTGATCATGTATTCAACTCGACCACCGTAGGAGAGCATACTTCCTACCACTTGATAATCCTGCACATTCGTTGCGTTTCCGTCATACTGATTGTAGATAATCGAATTAGCCCAATTCGGAATACCGATGTAAGGATCAATGGAAACGGAACCTTGTCCCATTTGACCAAAGGTGAAAGTGCTAAGGGCGGCAAAGCCCAAACTAAGTAAAACTTTTTTCAAAATATAGATTTTAGAATTCGAGGTAAAATTAGTAAAAATCGAGTCCCTTGAACGACTTAGTTATTTCCTGCACGGAATTTATCCGTAAAGACTCGTTCAAATACTTTGAGGCAACTACCGCTGCGAGTATGATTCTGTGGTCTTTAAACGAGTTGATAATATCCCCTTGATACTTCATCCCTCCATAAATCATTAAACTATTTTCCTCGGTTCGATGGGCTACCCCTAGAACGTCCAATAATGCTCTCGTGGAGGCTAATCGATCGGATTCTTTTGTCGCCAATCGATGAATCCCTTCTAATCGGCTTTCGCCGTTCGCAGAAGCGGCAAGTACCGAAAGTACGGGGAATAAATCCGGGGCGTCGGTGAGGTCAACTTGAAAACGATTTTGTTCCTTATGAGCCACTTTAATTCCATCCGAATCGATTTCAACGGAAGCCCCAAAATTCCGGAGCACATCCAACACCAATTCATCGGCCTGTAATGAATTCAATAACAATCCTTTTACGCTAACTTGACCCGACATGGCTCCCATGCACAGTAGGTTAGCCGCGCCACTCCAATCGCCTTGGATATGCACATTTCCCCCGCGAATTCCCGCAGAATTTAGGGTGCATATATTTTCGCTTAACGACGCTTCCACCCCTCGATTTCTAAGGCAATGTAAGGTGAATTCCAGATAGGGCTTACTCACTGGATTTTCCAAATACAAGGCAAAATTTCCCTGAGAAGCGGCCATTGCCATAAGGACACCGGATGCAATTTGCGAGGTATTTGATGCATCCAAGGATACTTTCTCGCTAAAATCAACCTCTTTTCGCAATACCAAAGGCCAGGTTCCACTGGTCGACAACTGCACTATTCCCAAAACTTCCAAATCCTTCTGTAGGCTCGTCAAATTTCGGTTCAACAGCGTGCCTGAGGCATGCAGCGTTAACTCTTCCGAAAACACAAACCCAATAGATAGTATGGACCGTAACAAAAAACCCGATTCCCCCACATGCAGTTCGATGCGTTCGAATTGCTGCTTTAATTTCGGCGGGGTAATTTTCCATTCCCAATCCGAACGATCTACGGTACAACCCAGCGTTTCTATAACCCCAAGAGCGTGAAGTACATCATCAGGAATTTGAGCAAAATTGCCCACTAATATCGATTCTTGACTGGAACATAGGGATAAGAGCAATTCCCTTTGCAAGTGGCTTTTAGCAACTGGAGCCACGAAATCTTGACCAAGTTTACTAGGATTGATGAGAACCATGATCGTTTTTCTTTGTTAGAATGCGCGATTGGGTTTCTATAGACTCTTGATGTATGAGGGTAAAAAGCTCTTTGGCAAATTCCGATGATATTTCCATTTCGCCGGCCATTTGAATAAATTTAGTTAAGGATTCTTCCCATTGAGATGTTTGGAATATCGCCAGTTGATGGGTGTTTTTATAATGACCAATGGCCTCAGAAATTCCCATTCGTTTCGAGATCAACCGTATCAATTGCTCGTCCAGCACGGAAAGCTCTGCTCTAAGGCCGCGAAGCTCTTCTTTATCCAATTCTATCCTGCTACGGTATTTAAGCCCGGATAAAAGCGCTTTTAACCCTTTCGGAGTTATTTGCTGCTGCGCATCGGTCCATGCATTTTCAGGATCGTTGTGCACTTCAACCATTAAACCGTCGAACTTCAGGTCAATGGCCATTTGTGCTACCATGGGAACATTTTCCGCTTTTCCAGTAATATGTGAAGGATCGCATAAAAGTTCCATTTGTGGAAATGCCTGACGCAAGGCTATGGGAAGCTGCCAATTGGGGAGGTTTCGGTAGCGCTGTTTGTCGTAGGTTGAAAAACCGCGATGCACGGCAATGACCTCCTTGATGCCAGCTTTGTACAAACGTTCAATGCCCCCAATCCATAGTTTAACATCTGGATTCGTTGGATTTTTTATGAGAACGGTTGTCGAAGTTCCTTGCAAGGCATCGGCCAGTTCCTGCACCGAAAAAGGATTAGACGTGGACCGAGCACCAATCCACACTTTATCAAAACCTGCCTTAAGTACTGCTTCAACATGAGCGGTGCTTGCCACCTCGGTAATGGGAGAAAAACTAAATTCTTCGCATGCATCTTTGAGCCAGAGTAGGCCTTCGTTACCTGCCCCTTCAAAGGCTCCCGGTTGGGTGCGTGGTTTCCATATTCCTGCACGAAAAGCATATAAATCCATCCCCGAAAGGGATTCCGCAATTTGCCTAACTTGGTTTGGCGTCTCTGCACTACAAGGCCCTGCAATTATTTTGAGGTGCTTGTCGAGCATAGATTATTTAGCAAAATTGACCGAACGTTTTTCGCGAATTACAGTTACTTTAACCTGTCCTGGATAGGTCATTTCGGTTTGAATACGCTGCGAAATAGTAAAGGAAAGCTCATCGGCTTTTTCATCGCTCACCTTCTCGGCTTCGACCAAAACACGGAGTTCTCGACCTGCTTGAATCGCATAGGCGCTGCCGACACCATCGTACGACAAGGCAAGGTTTTCCAATTCCTTAATTCGTTTAATGTAAGCCTCAACAATTTCACGACGCGCGCCGGGGCGTGCACCCGAGATGGCATCGCAAACTTGAACTATTGGAGAAATCAAGGTTTTCATTTCTATTTCATCGTGGTGGGCACCGATGGCGTTGACCACTTCCGCTTTTTCTCCGTATTTCTCGGCCAACTTCATACCTAAAATTGCATGCGGCAATTCGGGCTCATCGTCGGGAACTTTACCAATATCATGGAGCAACCCTGCTCTTTTGGCGAGTTTGACGTTCAAACCGAGTTCTGCCGCCATGATGGCGCACAAATTTGCTACTTCGCGGGAGTGTTGGAGCAAGTTTTGCCCGTAGGAGGAACGGTATTTCATCCGTCCAACCATCCTCATCAATTCTGGGTGCAGGCCATGGATGCCTAAATCGATGCACGTTCTGCGGCCAATTTCATTGATTTCTTCTTGCAACTGTTTTCTGGTTTTAGCGACTACCTCCTCAATTCTTGCGGGGTGAATGCGTCCATCGGAAACCAATTGGTGCAATGACAAACGTGCAATTTCACGACGAACCGGATCAAAACAAGAAAGGATAATGGCTTCTGGTGTGTCATCCACAATAATTTCAACCCCTGTAGCAGCTTCTATCGCTCGAATATTCCGTCCTTCCCTACCAATAATCCGACCTTTTACCTCATCGGACTCGATATTGAAAACGGTAACGGCATTTTCTACCGCCTGTTCGGTCGCTACGCGCTGAATGGTTTGAATAACGATTCTTCGGGCCTCTTTGTTGGCGTTCAATTTTGCTTCTTCAGCAATTTCTTTAATTTGCGCCATGGCTCCAGTCCTTGCTTCATCAACAAGGGCCTCCATCATGGTTTTCTTTGCCTCTTCGGCCGACATTCCGCTGATTTTCGAAAGCTCTGCAACGCGCTTCTGCTGAAGTTTTTCAAGTTCAACATTTCGGTTTGCAATGGCTTGGTTCCGTTGTTCTGTTTCCTCTTTGAGACGCTCTAGTTCTTTCTCTTTACGGTTTGCCTCTTCCAGTTTTTGGTTGAGTGAATTTTCTTTACCACGGATACGGTCCTCATTGGACTGCATTTTTCGTTCGCGATCTTTGATATTCAATTCGTGTTCTTCCTTGAGTTTAAGGAAGTTTTCTTTCGCTTGAAGCATCTTTTCCTTTTTAATGCGTTCAGCTTCTTCTGACGCTTCGGAAAGTTTCTTCTTAACGGACTTACCCGATAACACGTTGAGGGCCGCATAAGCCCCCCCTCCGCCTACAGCGAATCCTAAAATAATTGATAGTACATCCATTTCATTACCTTTTAAATTATACCATTAGGCAGGAAAGGAAAAAGAAATCAGCGGCCCGAAAATTCCTTTTCGAGTCCATCAAGTTTGCGTTCAAGCGCCTCAAGTTCTCCTACATGATTTTGTTCCGATTTCAAAATCAATTGCAAGGAAGCCATTGCCATTAAATCTTGCAGGTCATTTACTGCATATTGCTTTTTCAGCGAATTAATGGCATCGTTAAGCGTTTGGGAAGCTTCAAGTACCCGCTCCTTTTCCGTTTCCAACACAGAAATTGGGTAGGTTCTTCCGGCTATTTCCAACTTTAAGGATACTTTAGGCATTTTTATCTTTTAACTGTCGAATGCAAAACTCGATTTCTTTCACCAAAGCATCAATCTCTTCCTCTCTCCGATGCGACAATTCCGGGGTAGAATGGATGATGTCCTGCTGGTTTGTGGTTAGGGTGTCATTCATTGCCATTAATTGATTTGTCAAATCAGAATTCTGCAATTGAACCTTTGCCAACATTTCATTTGCCTTATTCAATTCAACTTCAAGGGAGCTTACCCTCGCTTGTTCTTGAATCAAAGCTGACCTTAAATCAACCAAAATCGCACGTATTCTGTCGATTTGAGCCTCAATTTTTGATGGCATTTCCACAAACTTTTTACAAAGTTAATAAAGCAAGCGTTAATAATGTAACCGCTGCAAAAAATTTAGGAAATTAACCTTTCTTTTGAGTGATAAAACAGGGCTTTGTGTAGTTGGGAGTTAAGAAATTTAAGTCATCCATGGCTCCTATCTCAAAACGTTTCCACGCTAAGAGCATTTGACCTGAGGCGGATGGCACGATCGTCTCATCTGAGATATGGTGCTGCGACCCAAAAAAATCAAACAAGGTATGGCAGGCGTTACCTAATAAAACGAGGGGCCCTTTTGATTCGAAGGTGAAATGGTCTAAATCAACCGATTGATCCTCGAGTAAAAGGGACTTTTCCGATTGAATTCGCAAAAACACCTCTGATTTGCGTGCCGCGAATGCTGCCGCAAATGTGGCACCGCTGTACTTCTGTTGACCTAGGGCGATGAGGCTTTCCAAGGAGGAAATACCAATGATAGGGATATTCAAGCCAAAGGCTAAACCCTTGGCAGTTGACATACCGATGCGCAAGCCCGTATAAGATCCTGGCCCTTTACAGACCGATACAGCGGTGAGTTGATCGGGAGTAATCTCTGCCGCTGTGAGTACTTTTTGAATATAGAGGGTTAATTGTTCTCCATGGATGTATTGATCAGCGTGAGATTCTTCGATAGCAACCAACACGCCTTGATTCGAAAGTGCTACAGAGCATATGTGGGTGGATGTCTCGAGGTGAAGGATCATTCTTTCACTTCCATTTTAAATCCTACTCCATGTACGTTAGTAATGCTAATATTGGGATCTGGTTTGAGGTATTTTCTGAGTTTTGTTATGAATACGTCCAAGCTTCGCCCAACAAAATAATCGTCTTGGCCCCATACGGTGTTCAAAATGACATCCCTGGGCAACACCTGGTTCTGAAACTTAAAAAGCAATTTTAGAATTTGCACTTCTTTTTTTGTAAGTCCTGTTTCTGTGTCATCTTGTCGCAACTTGAGGTTTTCTGTATCCAATTGAAACGATCCAATTTTTAAGATTTTTTCTTCCGGTTGTTCGGTTTGAATATTCACTCTTTTGAGTAATGCTTTGACCCTTAAGCTAAGTTCTTCCGCTGCAAATGGCTTGGTTAAATAATCATCTCCACCTGCATTAAACCCTTCAATTTTATCCTCGGTCATGGCCTTGGCGGTGAGAAAAAGAATGGGAATCTCCTGATTGATTTTACGGATGTCTTTTGCGAGGGTATAACCGTCTTTTTTTGGCATCATTACATCAAAGATGCATAAATGATACCCTTGCTCGCTAAACCTTTTTAAGGCATCCAAGCCATCGGTAGCCAGCGACACCCTATACCCTTCTAGGCGCAATTGGTCAGCTATTACAAACCCGAGGTTTATATCGTCTTCTGCCAATAAAATTGAGATTTCCATAGATTTAATGTGTTGATTCTCCATTGATTTAGAAAAGCCAAGAGCTTTGGTTTCCCAAAGCCCTTGACTAATCAACCTAACCTACTACTGCTGCAAAGGTAATGCGAATTTCATACCAACGTTACATTAAATCCCGTTTTTTTTCCTAAAATTTTGTTAATATTAAATTCACCCTCCCCTTCCGTTGAAATGGGAGCATAAAATCATTAACTTCGAACCGTATGAAACGCATTTTAATCGTCGATGACGAGCCGGATATTCGAGAATTGTTAAGATACAATTTGGAAAAAGCGGGATTCGAGTGCGATCATGCCGAAAACGGTATTCAGGCGCTTGAAAAAATCAAAGTAAATAAACCTTCCCTCGTATTATTGGACGTTATGATGCCCGGAATGGATGGTATACAAACGTGCGAAGCTATACGCGAAGACAAAAACAATAACGATATTATTATCGCTTTTTTAACGGCAAGATCAGAAGACTACAGTCAAATCGCTGGGCTACAAGCAGGAAGTGATGATTACATAGCTAAACCGATAAAACCCGCGGTATTACTCTCAAGAATTCAAGCCTTACTGCGGAGAAAAAATCCAAATTTCAATGTTCCAAGTGACACTTGTGTAGCGAGATTAACCGTTGATAAAGAAAAACACGTAGTGAACCTTGATGGAAATATTTTACAACTGCCCCGTAAGGAATTTGAATTGTTAGCGCTATTAATTTCCAAACCCAATAATGTATTTCAGCGAGAGCAAATACTGTCGACCGTGTGGGGAACCGATGTTGTAGTAGGGGACCGAACCATTGATGTCCATATTCGAAAAATTCGCGAGAAAATTGGGGATGGTTGGATAAAAACAATAAAAGGCGTTGGCTATAAATTAACTCCACAATAAGTATGAAAAAATTGATTGCCACAGGATATTTATCCTTGTTGTTTTCTTGCGGATTCATTGCTCAAGTGAACGATCTGGAGAGTACATTACTTCAATGGGACTCAATTCGTGGTTCTTGGTTAATGGAATCGGTTAGAGCAATCTCTCAGGATAAAATTATTCCGGACAGGACTTTTGAGGAAGACTTTACCCCTTACGAAATGATGTCGATGGTCCCTGTGGAGACACGAAACGCCTTGCAAGAATTATCGCATGAGAATCCTTCTTTAGATCAAGTTAGCAACACCTTGATTGCCTTAGTCAATGCTACGTTGTGTTCCTCTTTGCAAGGGCGAAGTTATGGAGACCCGCACATGGTGACCTTAGACCGAAGTTCCTTTTCTTTTCAGACGGTAGGAGAATTTATATTGACCAAGTCTGCAGGGCATTTTGAGGTTCAAACTAGGCAAAAGCCGCAACGCGACGACTTCTCTCTAAACACCGCAGTTGCTATCCAGATGTACGGAGATCGAATTTGTTATTACGCTGAAGATGTGCCCGATGGCTCCAGCCAACCCTTGTGGTTGAATGGTAATCCATTACAATTACGGGGTCGAACCTATTACTTGCCTCATGGCGGAACGGTTAGACTTATAGGAAGAAATTACATTATAGCAGGTCCTATGGGTGAACGTGTTGTATTGGATATTCGAGGCGGAAGAACAGGGTTTATCAATGTAACTTTCGAACTTCCTCGATGCCACAATTTGGTTCTTACTGGATTGCTTGGCAATGGAAATGGGGTGTCGTTTGACGAGTTCGAAACAAATCGGCAAAGTAATTCCAATGCGATGGCTGGCTTCATAAGTATGAATGCTCCTGAATTCGCCTCCATAACCGAGGATATTGAGCAACGTTATCAAAATCAATTGATCAAAGATTTTGCTGAATTGCACAGGGTAAAAAACGACAGTAGCCTTTTTGACTATCGGCCAGGGTTGAATACTAATTTTTATACTGACCGATCTTTTCCTAGGGTAATTCGCACCTTTTCATCGATACCCAACAACAACCGTGAAGCAGCCCGTAACCGTTGCCGTGAACAAGGAGTCACAGAAGCCGAAATGAATGGATGTATATTCGATTCCTACTATTTGGATTTAACGCCCAACCCAATACCCAATCCTCCTCCGGCAACCGATGGGGTTATCATGGATAGAATGAAACACCCTCTGGTTAATACCAACAGCGTGAAGCCTGAGAAAAATCCCGGTGGCAATGCTCAGCCGAAACCTCAAGCATCGCCCGCTGAAATAAATCCAGCTTCCAACGCTCCTGATAAAAAACCAAACACGACCAAACCATCTTTTTCCGTTCCGGACTTCAAGCCGGCTAAACAGGATTCCCCATCCCCACAACCCGTGAAACCGGTAACAACAAAACCTGTGGATAAAGCTCCCTCGCCCTCAATTCCAGCAACCGTCAAACCAGGAAAAGGAAAAAACTAATGCGCCGAATCTTTACGCTATTTTATTTGATTCCTATTGTTTTTCATGCACAGGGTCCTAAACTCGCTGTGGGTATAGTAGTGGATCAAATGTGTTATGACTACGTAGAACGTTTTAATGAGAATTTTGGAAACGTTGGATTTCAGCGATTTCTCCAGAAAGGTCTCCATTGCAGAAATACTACCTACAATTATGTCCCCACTTACACTGGTCCCGGACATGCTTCTATCTACACTGGCACTACCCCATCCAACCATGGAATAGTGGCCAACGAATGGTATGATCGTGCCTTGAAAAAATCGGTAAACTGCGTATCGGATACCAGTGTAAAAACCATTGGATCTTCCTCGAAATTTGGAATGGCATCCCCTCATTTCTTAGAAACCACGACTATTTCGGACCAATTGAAACTCACATATCCTGAAGCAAAAGTCATTTCACTGTCCATCAAAGACCGTAGTGCAATACTTCCTGGAGGTCATCTTTCTGACGGTTCGTATTGGTTTGATTTTCAAACCGGAACATTCATCACAAGCAGTTACTATAGATCAAGCCTTCCTGCATGGTTAACGGATTTTAATGCTAACTATCCTGCGGATACGTATTTAAAGGATTGGAACTTATTGCTTCCTTCAAATCGTTATTCTCGCACCTTGGATGATTCTCCCTATGAACGAATCATTTCAAGTAAAAAAGCCCCAGTATTCCCCTATACCCGGGAGGAAATTGGGAGGGGTAATTATGCTCAATTTGTGGTTACGCCTTTCGCCAATACGCAACTAACAGATTTGGCAACAAGGGCCATTGTGGCAGAGCAATTAGGAAAAAGAAATGCTACCGATTTACTTTGCATCAGCTATTCTTCAACGGACATAGCGGGACATGAATTCGGGCCATACTCTTTGGAAGTCGAGGATATGTACCTGCGGTTGAATCTTGAGTTGGAGCGATTGTTTCAATGCCTCGACCGAGAGGTAGGAAAGAAGAATTATGTCGTTTTTCTCACAGCCGATCATGCAGTGGTTCCCGTTCCACAACAATTGGTGGATTCCAAGTTGCCAGGTGGTTACTTGGATGTGGATTCCATGGTTACCGCCTTAAACCAGGAATGGAAAGTGAAATATGGAGAACCGTTGGTCAGCAAATGCAAGAATTTAAACCTTTATTTAAAAAGAGACAGGATTGCTGCCTTGGGCTTGGATTTAACAATGTTGCAAGAAGAAGCGGCCGATTGGATGCGCAAACAGCCCCTAGTTCGTTCGGTTATAAGCGCCTATCAATTGGATCACGGAAATGCCATGAGCAACTGGGACAAGATGTTGGCCAAAGGTTATACCAAAGAACGAAGCGGCGATGTGCTTTTTATGCTCAAACCGGGATTAATCAGCGGATCGGAAGATAGCGACGAGGCTCATCGCGGAACTACTCATGGCACTGCCTACAACTACGATACGCATGTACCACTTCTTTGGTACGGAGCTGGCATAAAACGAGGCAATGTATATCGACCAATAGCCATTACGGACATCGCGGCAAGTTTGGTTTATTTTCTTGAATTGCAGCGACCGGCCAGCATGACGGGGGAGCCCATTTTCGAATTATGGAATAAGTAAAAAACGATCCACCGCATCTTGAATGCGCTGCTGAAGTTGATCGTATGGCCCGGCTTGAAATTTTTGACCCGTAAGTTGTTCATACAATCCTATGTACCTTAGAGACACCTGATTCACCATGGCTTCATCCATGATCGGCATTGTTTGCCCCTCTAAACCTTGAAAGCCTTGCTCTATCAACCATTGACGCACAAACTCTTTCGACAATTGTTTCTGTGGCTCACCTTTAATTTGCCTTTCTTCGTATCCATCAAGGTAAAAATACCGTGAAGAATCGGGCGTATGTATTTCATCCATGAGAATAACCTTGCCCTGAAACAATCCAAATTCATACTTGGTATCCACGAGAATCAACCCTTGCGCAGCCGCCATTTCAGTACCTCGATGAAAAAGTTTTCGGGTGTAGTCCTCCATTTGCAGATAGATCTCCTCGGAAACCAAATGGTTGCGTAAAATATCTTCCCTGGAGATGTCTTCGTCATGACCTTCTTCGGCTTTAACAGCAGGCGTAATGATGGGTTCAGGAAAACGGTCGCTTTCCTTCATTCCTTCAGGCATGGTAACGCCGCACAAAGTACGTTCACCTGAAGCATATGTTCTCGCTGCATGCCCTGAAAGGTACCCTCGAATCACCATTTCTACCCGAATGGGTTCACAGGCAATTCCTACCGTAACATTAGGGTCTGGAGATGCCAAAAACCAATTAGGAACGATGTCAGCGGTTTGGTTGAGAAAATACGCCGCAATTTGATTCAACACTTGTCCCTTGTAGGGAATTGTTCGTGGCAAAATATGATCAAACGCACTGATTCTATCCGATGCAACCATGACCAAACGACCGTCTTCTAACGTGTAAACATCACGCACTTTACCTCGATAAAAATTAGTTTGACCTTTGAATTTAAACTCCTTGATTCCCATGATCTTCTTTGAATTTTTTATCCAGCTCTTCTTGCTTCTCGAAGGCGGAAATTATTTTTGCAATGATTTTGTGGCGAATAATATCGCTTTGCCCCATTTCCACAACACCGATCCCCTCAATATCCCTCAAGATTCGGGTAGCATACGTTAATCCTGAGCGTTGCTTTCGAGGTAAATCCACTTGCGACATATCTCCTGTAATAACGAACTTGGCCGTCATACCCATTCGTGTCAGGAACATTTTCATTTGCATGATTGTCGTGTTCTGGGCTTCGTCCAAAATAACAAAGGCTTTATCCAGAGTACGTCCCCTCATGAACGCCAATGGGGCAATCTCAATCACACCATACTGGATCATTTCCGCCAAGCGTTCAGGTGGTATCATGTCGCGAAGTGCATCGTACAAGGGCATTAAGTAGGGATCCAGCTTTTCTTTGAGGTCGCCGGGTAGGAAGCCTAAATTCTCTCCGGCCTCCACGGCAGGGCGGGTGAGTACAATTCGTTTAACCTCTTTATTCTTTAATGCTTGGACTGCCAAGGCAACTGCGGTGTAGGTTTTACCAGTACCTGCGGGACCAATGCAAAATACCATATCGTTCTTACGAAGGGCTTCTACCAGCTTTTTTTGATTGACGGTACGCGCTTTTATTTTTACTCCTCCATTCCCATGAACAAGCGTTTCAGAACCGTCGTCGTCGTTGAGTAATTTTTCCCCCTCGTTGAGCATGAGATTATCGATATTGTTTTCTGTGAGTGAATTAAACTTTTCGAAATGTCGCACCATTAACCCAAATTTCACTTCAAAGAAATCGATCAATTCTTCCTCTCCTTTCACGACTATTCGATGACCTCTAGCTGTAATGGAAAGCTTAGGGAAAAAAGATTTTATGTGCTTAAGGTTCTGATTATTTACCCCAAAAAAAGCAGCTGCGTTAATGCTTGAAAGCTCGATATTTCGGGTGCCTAAATCCAATTAAAATCCAATTAAAAATTACGGAGTGGTAGAAAAAATATAATTTTGGTAAAATTAGAAAATTACTCAAACATTGCGTTCGTAAATAATGCAAATCATAACGCTTACTTCTGACTTAGGTTTAAAGGATTATTACGTAGCAAGCGTTAAGGCTCGATTAATGCAAGAAATACCTAAGGCGCAGCAACTTGATATAAGCCATCAAATTAAGCCTTTCGATATTGCCGAGGCGGCTTATCAGTTGCGCAGTTGTTTCCATGAATTTCCACAGGGCACGATACACCTTGTGGGAGTGGATTGTGCGCCGGTGCTGCCGAATCCATCTACAGTAGGTTTATCGGAAAACCAGGCATCCTATCCTACGATTGTCGTTTTTAAGCAACAGTTCATCGTTTGCAACGACAACGGATTTATCGGGGCGTTTTTAAGAAACGATTTTCCGGAGGCACTTTACCGGTATAAAGCCATTGAAAACCAACCGCAATCATGGAATTTCATGCTTAAATTCTGTTTTATCGACTTAGCAAAAAAACTCGCGGAAGGGATTTCCATCGCAACATTTACGGAGGCGGTAGTCAAGTACAAAAAAGCTTTTGTTCCGATTCCGGTGCTGGAAGAACATCAAATAATTGGCAGCGTAATTCACATTGATGCTTTTGGAAATATTATAACCAACATTCAAAAATCGGATTTTGATCGCTTTGGTGCGGAAGTTCCGTTCACCATAAGTTATCAAAAGCGCAGCGATGATATCGATGTTATTTCTTCCTCTTACAATGCCGTTTCTATGGGAGATCGCGTGGCGATATTCAACGAATCTAACTTTCTTGAGATTGCGATAAACCGTGGCGCCAATGCTGGAAATGGCGGGGCCGACCGCCTTTTTGGTGTTCGCTTAGGTGAAAACGTACGCGTTACTTTTTATCCCAAAGGTTCCGTTAAAAATTTAAGTTCCTTATTGTGATTATCCGGATTGTAAAATTGGAGTTTCATCCCGAAAATTGTTGTCAATTTGAAAGGTTATTTTACGAACGGCGTAAAGAAATTTTGGTATTTCCCGGTTGTATTGACGTTCAATTACTCAAAGATTCCAAGACTGAACATGTGTTTTTTACCATGAGTCATTGGGAATCCGAGGATCGATTGGAAAAGTACCGGCAATCGGAATTGTTCCTTGAAACATGGAGCCAAATAAAACCTTGGTTTTCCAACACCGCAAAAGCGTGGAGTTTAAAATCAACCTCGACTGAAATCCGCCATGATTCATCAGAGAAATAATTAAGCAAACCAAAAAAAACTACCTTTGCTTTCATAAAATCGATGATACCACTCTATTTAAAAGAAGTCCGTAGTTTTCTAAGTTCCGTCGTGGGATACACGTTTATTATTATTTTTCTTGTCGCCTGTTGGTTATTTAATTGGATGATTGAATCGGATGACATGAATTTAATTGGCCAGAATCAAGCGGATTTGGCTCCATTTTTTAAAACGGCTCCCTACATTTTTTTAATGCTCATACCAGCAATTACCATGCGTTCTATTGCCGAGGAGCGCCGATCAGGAACTATCGAATTACTTTTCACCCGACCAATTTCAGACTTAAACATTCTTCTAGCAAAGTATTTGGCAGGAGTAACCTTACTCCTGATTGCTTTACTACCCACGCTGGTCTATTATTTTTCGATGGATTACTTAGCACTCCAAGACCCGGGGATGGATTCTGGTGTTGCAATCGCTTCCTACATTGGCTTATTATTGCTTGGAAGTGCCTATGTAGCCATAGGTATTTTTGCCTCAGCACTCACCTCTAACCAAATCGTCGCCTATATTTTGGCTTGTTCGATGTGCTATTTTTTCTTTGACGGCTTGTTTTCCTTGGGCTCCTACGCTCAATTTGGCAAACTGGACCTTATAATTAAGTACTTAAGCCTGAGCTATCATTACGAAGCCATTAATAAAGGCGTATTGATTGCGGGAGATTTAATGTATTGCTTATCTCTAATCGTTTTGTTTTTAAGCGCTTCATTGTTGGTTATTAAATCCTTAAAAAAATAACCTATGCCGAAATTAAGTTTCAAAGGATTCGTTAATTGGTGGGTTTTCGCGGGAATTACTGCGTCTTTGGTTTTAGTTAACATCATTTTTTCCTTGTTGAATTATAAAATTGATTTAACAGAAGACCAGCGGTTTTCGCTTTCGGAGGGAACCAAAAAATTTCTTTCGGAGAAAGAGAACATTCAAAACCGTATCAGTATAAAAGTATATTTGGACGGAGATTTACCTGCAGAGATAAAAAATTTCAGGAATTCGATAGAAAACAAACTCAAAGACTTCAAAGATCTTGCAGGAGACCGCATCGAGTACGAATTTGTTTCCATAGATCAAGGCAATGAATCGGAAAAGGACAAACTGGAATTTGAAAAAAGCATTTTTGATAAAGGCATTTTACCAACCACCATCGTTTACAAGAACAACAATGAACAAGTAAAAATGCGCATTTGGGCGGGGGCCGAAATGACCACCTCGGTCAATGGTGAAATCAAATCCACTACGGTCCAACTCTTGCCGGGAAGTACCAACCGCAATCCATTTGATTTAAAAAACATTTCTCCTTACGTAGAAAATGCAACAAACAACTTAGAATATAACCTGTTATCAGGCATTCGTAAACTCGGTCAAAAACAACAAAAACGCATCGCTTTCTTACAAGGTCATGGGGAGCTTAAAGAAGCAGAAACCTTTATCCTTCGATCCTTACTGAGTCCTTATTTTTCGCTATCGTCCTTGACCTTAAAAACGAAGGAATCGTATCAAGAATTGGCCAACCTTGATGGAATAATCATCGCCGATCCTCAAACACCCTTTTCCGAGGTAGACTTATATTTCATTGACCAATTCGTGATGAACGGAGGAAGCCTTATGGTGTTCATGAATACCCTAAAACATAACGAGGACACCTTAACCAAAAATTGGATTGAACACACCACCCGTAAAAATTTGCAATTGGACAAAATGCTCTTTGATTACGGGGTGAAAGTCCATGAGAATTACGTGTTTGACCGTGTTTGTTCCGGTAATTATTTCAATAGAATTGGAGCGATTCCTTGGCCCTATTTTGTTATGGCAAGTCCTACCAAGCATCAAATTACCGCCAACATTGATCCGGTAAGTTTAGAATATCCGAACCAGCTGCAGCTTATTGATGTTCCGAATGTTCGATCCACCTCGATACTTACCACCTCTTCAAATGCCAACCGCACCGGCATAGCACCTCAAATCGCTTGTGAAGACTTCAAAATGTTTGGGTCTGATCCTCAATTCATCGAAAACCCAAATGACCCCGTTAATAAAATCACCCTGGCAGCAATGATTGAAGGCACCATACCTTCTTTCTTTGTCAACCGTACGCTTGTCGACACCGTTCAAGGAGCGAACATTACAGAATCCTCGAGCATGAAACAAGTTCCTAAAAAATTCCAAACCAAAAAGGCAATAAGTTCATCAAATGCTAAGATCTTCGTAGTGGGTTCTGGTCGATGCATTGCCAATCCTTACGACTCGGTATATGTCAATGGTCAAATTAAATATCGCCCTACTTTTAACACCCTTAAGTTCAGCAAAGTCCCTGATGCAAACGGAAGGCCTCTGATCTATGGGAACCAGGAATTTGTACAAAACATGGTTGATTACCTTATGGCAGACAACAGTTTACTTGGATTACGAAGCCGTCAGATTGAATTCAGAAGGTTGGATAGTTCCAAAGTCACCCAACACGGAAGCAATGTCAAGTATCTTAACCTCTTGGTGCCTGTAGGTTTGATTTTTCTTTTCGGAACGCTGATGATATTTTACCGTTATAACACCTACGCTCGGAAAAAATAATGAGAAAAAAATTACTTTACGGCCTCCTTCTTACTGCGCTTGTTGCTGTTCTTGCTTATATGGCCTATGACCTTTTGTCCCGTCGCGGTAAATCCGATGAAACCTTGTTCAATTTTTCCATTAGTGATACCAACGC